>Ga0272442_10001011_pt1 | contig 43599 bp, 39 predicted proteins | sample SSMForm2O_FD_200262 | JGI IMG/M metagenome (GOLD analysis project Ga0272442, IMG submission 200262) | Marine sediment archaeal communities from Little Sippewissett salt marsh, Falmouth, MA, United States - SSM-Form-2O | ecosystem: Environmental > Aquatic > Marine > Wetlands > Sediment ...
AAAAAAGTGAATTCCGCAGGAAATTCTCCGGAGGTGGCGGAAGCATGGAATTCTTCGTATCCATCCGGCAGAGACATCGAGCGTGGCGCCAGCGCGAAAACATTACCGCACTTGTAACAGCGCAGTTTTCGAGGACCCTTCTGCAGTTTTTCGACCGGAATATTGTATCTGGTCTTACAGTTCGGACATTTTACATTCACTTTGACACCATATTGTCAGGCTCACTATAACCCGCGGTACACGCTTAATCCTCTACCTGCGCCGTCCTGCTTTCGATGACTCTGAAAAATGCCTTTACGACATCAGGATCAAATTGAACATCACACTGTTTTTTAATTTCCTTAAGCGCATCTTCGTCTGACATGGCCTTTCTGTAAGGCCGCGTGGATGTCATAGCGTCAAATGCATCGGCCACGCCTATGATTCTCGACGGCAGCGGTATGTCCATGCCCTTCAGGCCCATCGGATAGCCGCTTCCATCCCATCTTTCGTGATGGTACTTGACCAGCTCGGAAACACGGCCCAGGAATTTCAGCGGACCCAGAATCGTATTGCTGTAGGTCGGATGTTTCTTGATGATTTCCATTTCGTCTGATGTAAGTTTTCTCGGTTTGAGCAGCACGGCATCCCTTACGCCGATCTTTCCTATGTCATGAAGAAGAGCGCTGTTGAAAATAATGTTGCATTCCGCTTCCTCAAGTTTCATTTCGTGCGCGATTTCAAGCGACAGCTGTGCCACTCTTTCAGAATGTCCTCTTGTATAGTCATCCCTTGCTTCCAGTGCTTTTGCCAGGGATTTCAGCGTTTCGTAATAAATGCGCTGCGTATCCTCAAACAGACGGGCGTTCTCTATGGCTATTGCGGCCTGTGATGCAAGGGTCTCGAGCATCTGCTTCTCTCCATCATCCATTTCTTCCGTTGCATCGCGAATCAGCTCGAATACGCCGACGGTCTTTTCGCCCACCTTCAACGGCAGATCGTATTTAAGATACTGCCCGCTGTCCTCCTGCGTTATCCCGGCCTTTGCCCTGGTCTTGAGTTCCTTTGTCTCTTCGTCAATGAGCTTTATAGCCCCGGCTGAAGATTCCACGATGTCCGACGTCATCTTAAGGATCGCCCCGAGTGTATGATCCAGATCGAGGCTCGACGTGATCGCCTGTCCCGCTGAATGCAGCGTCTTGAGCTGTTTAATCTGCACTTCAAGCTCGACATTGGCGGCCACTATCTGCTGGGCGTAGGCTTCCAGCTCATTGTTGAGTCTGTTCATTTCCTCCAGGTTGTTCTTCAGGCTTTCGTTTGCCTCCTCCAGCCGCTTGAACAGCCGGGCGTTGTGAATGGCAACGGCCGCCTGATCCGCAAACACCCCGAACAGCTCGAGGTCGTTTTCGGTATATGCATCAGGTTCAGTGCTCTCGGTGTCCAGAATGCCTATGATTTCGCCGTAAACCCTCAAGGGGAAAGCCATCTCGCTCCTGGCGCCCTGACTTCCCTGTACGTACCTGCCGTTGCTTTCGACATCGTTGACGAATTCGGGTGTGCCGTTCATGGCCACGACCCCCGTGATACCTTCGCCGAGGGGGATTCTCTTTCCTATGACTTCTCCATAGCCCCTGGCCGCATGGACGACGAGTTCATTATTATCCCTGTCCAGAAGCAGAAGGGCCGCCCTGCCGAGACCGAGGGCTTCGTCAGCCGACTTCAGTATCTCGTCGATAAGCTCATCGGATACGAGTATCGTATTGAGTGCACGACCTGCATCCGTTATCAGCTTGAGTCTTTTTGCCTTGCGTTCGATCTCCTCCAGCAGCCGGGCATTTCTCAGTGCCGTTGCAACCTGGGCGGCAAAAGCCGAAAAAACGTGCATGTCCACTTCTGAAAACGCGTCAGTTCCGTCATGCTCCGCATCCAGTACGCCCAGTATCTCGCCGTTCAGGTTGAGCGGGGCGACTATTTCGCTTCGCTCCCCGGCTTTGCCACCATCGATGTAGCGTGGATCCATGGACACGTCGTCTATTATCTCAGCCTGTCCCGTCTTGAAGACCGTCCCCACTATGCCCTGATCCACGGGAATCTTCATGCCAACGACGCCCTGCCTGCCCCTTGCTCTGGTCACTTCCAGTTGCCCCTGTTTCACATCGGCGACAAGAACGGCCACGCTGTCGAAACCGAGCGCATCGTCAGCCAGTTCGAGTATTCTGTCCAGCACTGTTTCGGGCTCGTGGAGCGTATTAATGGCTCTGGCAGCCTTGTTGAGAATCTCCAGACGCCGCGTCCTGTTATCCAGGCTCCTGACGAGATTCGCGTTGGAAAGCGCCGTGGCAACCTGTGCGGCAAAAGCCGTGAACACTTCCAGGTCCATCTGATTGAAAGCATCTATCCGTCTGCTTTCCGCATCCAGCACCCCGATAATGTCGCCGTTGAGGTCTATGGGAGCCACCATTTCACTTCGGCCGCCCTCCATCCCACCGGGTATGTACCTTTCATCCTGTGATGTATCCCCGATCAGCTCGGCCTTACCGGTCTCCATGACCGTACCCGAAATCCCCTGTCCGGGCGGAATGCTCAGTCCCTCGACACCTTCGCGCCCCTTTGCCTTTCTAACAATCAGATGATGCCCCTTTTTTTCGGGCAGAAGGATCGCGATACTGTCGAATCCCAGCGCTTCTCTAGCCAGATTCAGGATTCTCTCAAGAAGCTCTTCCGGATCGTGACACGTATTAAGCGCCCTTGCCGCCCTGTTCAGGAGGGCGAGTCGCCTGCTGCGATCATCCAGATTCGATATGTAACTTGCATTTGCCAGTGCGGTTGCCACATGCGATGCAAATCCACTGAATACTTCCAGATCCAGCTCCTCAAAAGCATACGGTGAGCTGCTTTCGGCATCCAGCACACCGATGATTTCCTCTTTCAGGGCGATTGGGACAACCATCTCGCTTTTAGCCCCCTGCATGCCTCCGGGGATATAGCGATCATCCTCAAGTACGTCATTTACGATCTCAGCATCCCCTGTGGAAAAAACCGTCCCGACTATTCCCTTTCCCGGCGGGATGCTCAGGCCCTCCACATCCTTGCGTCCCACAGCCTTGCGTACTATGAGATGCTCTCCGGGTCCGTCGGGCAGCAGAATCGCCGTGCTGTCAAGCCCCAGGGCCCTTTTGGCAAGCTCCAGAATCCTGGAAAGAAGTTCTTCCGTGTCGTGTATGGAATTAAGAGCACCCGATGCCTTGTTGAGAAGATCCATGCGTCTGGCGCGTTCGTTTGCCTGAGACAGGGCAAGGTTGTGACGCAGGGCCCATCCGGCATGTTCCCCGAATGCCGTCAGTATTGCGACGTCATCCTCGTTAAAGGCAGTCTGGCTGCTCTCTATATCCAGCACGCCGAGAACGCTTCCGTTGACTACGAGGGGTACCGCCATCTCCGAGACCGCATCGCTCACGCCCCTCACATAATCCAACTCCGCGGATACATCCGACACGAGACGCGCTTTGCGGGTTTGTGCAACCGAGCCGGCCACCCCCTCGCCGACTTTTGCCCTGTAGTTGAGGACAACGTCAGGGTCATATCCCCTTGACGCTACAATAGACAGATGTTCACCATCGGGCTCGAGCATGAGCAGAGCTGCGGTTTCCCTTCCAAATACCTTTTCCACAACGTCCAGAATGTTTTCGAGAAGCTCCTGCCTGTCTGTGGCCTTTGCAAGGTCACGAACGGCAATATTAAGCTTCTCCAGTTTCTGTGGAAGATCAGACATGTGGACCTCCAGAAGATGCCGTCTAAGAAAGCATCTCTCCTTCTCCCCTCCAGACAGAAAAACTATCACGAGCCGGACAGTCGGTCCACTGAGATCTACATTTTCATTCGTATTCGCATTCTAATGTGCGTATTCTGATGCGCGCATTCGCAGGATGTATATACGGATGTTCAGCCCCGAATCCTGCGACCCGGATAATCAGACCCTGTACTTATGACTAATTTTACCGGTGAAAATGTGATATACGGGGAAGGAAATGAACATGGAAAAAAAATCCGGCCTTATTGCGTTTGCAGGCCTTATCACGGGCATCCTGGGAATGGGAGTTGCTCTTGCGGGAAGCATATATTACGGAGCATTGTTTGAAGACCTGGACAATGCCTCCAGAAAGAATCAGCGCGATATTGCAAGGATAAGGGACAGCATGGAATCCATAAGCGACCGGATTGCGGACATGGGGGAACAGGGCGAAGTACAGCTGGCACATTCGGGCCTGGAGGAAAAAATTCGTGATAGAAATGAATACCGCGAGCTTGAAAGGATCAAAAACGAACTCGATCAGATCCGGGATACAAGCCCCTACACGGAAGAAGGCGAGCAGGCCGTACTGGATATACTCGCAAGACAGCGCATGGATGTCGCTGATAAACTCTTTGATCGCAAGAAGGAAAAGGCCGAAAAAAATCTGGAAAATTTCTACAGTCATTTCAAAATCGACGAAGAGACTTCAAACAAAGCTTCTGAGCTTTACGACGGACTGATGGATAACTGGAGGGAGTACGGATCCAGCTGGGTGAGCAAGGAAGAGGATCCGGCGGAACTCAAAAAGCGTTTCTTCGAAACAAACGAACAGTTCAAGCAGGAAATAATCGACCTGCTCGGCGAGGACCTGGCTGCAAAATACATCCGGACCATCCTTCCAAACAGGCGGTTCAGAAGGAAGCTCTTCGGCGTTAAATGATCGGACGGAGTTTCTTTTTTCGTTAAAAAAAGTGCATGATTAAAAAATCAGAATAAGTTGAAATGATTGTACTTAAATTCGGCGGCAGCTCGGTGAAAGATGCAGGAGCGATTGACAGGGTCAGCTCCATCATCCAAGAGCGCCTCGACATGCATCCCGTCGTAATCGTATCCGCACTGGGCAGTACAACGGACAGGCTAGTGGAAATCCTGGATTCACTCGAGAAAGCGGATGCACCTCATGCGCGCGTCATTCTTGACGAAATAAAAAACCACCATGAAAACGTTATCGCTGAAATTATCCAGCAGGCGGATATCCGTCAAAAGGTGCTAGGCACCCTGAATACGGAACTCGCCCGAATAAACAGACTCATCGAAGGCATGGAAAATCTGCAGGAAGTAAGTGCCAGGAGCCGGGATGCGGTTCTTTCTTTCGGAGAGCTCGTTTCAGGCCCGCTGCTTGCCGGTGCCCTGGAATCCAGAGGTCTGAGTACGACAGCAGTACGGCCCCTGGACGTAATAATCACGGATCAGACTCACGGTGCCGCTCAGCCCCTGATTGATCCGATCCGGAAAAGATGCAGCATACACATAGCAGAGACTGCATCCCCGGGCCGCATTCCCGTGATGGGTGGTTATGTCGGAGCAACAGAAACCGGCATCCTTACAACACTCGGACGCGGCGGATCGGATCTTACGGCATCGCTGGTAGCGAGCCTGATCAATGCGCACAGGCTCGAGTACTGGAAGGACGTGGATGGAATACTTACGGCCGACCCTAACCTGGTGCCCGAAGCAACCGTGGTCCCGGTGCTGAGTTTCAGGGAAGCGGCGGAACTTGCATTCCTGGGAGCGCGCGTTCTTCATCCGTCTTCCATACAGCCTGCGGTTGATGCAGGTATTCCCGTTCACGTGCTTAATACTTTCAAACCTGAAAACCCGGGCACTCTCATAAAAAAGGCTGCATCCCCCGGAATCATGGATCTTAAGCCGCCGGGCGGTGCCGTGGCCTCTGTGGCCTGCAAACGCAGACAGGTTCTAATAAACATCTATTCTACCAGGATGCTGGGAGCCAGCGGCTTTTTGAGACGCGTGTTCGAGGTTTTCGACCGCCTGGGCCTTTCCGTTGATCATATCGCCACATCCGAAGTCAACGTTACCGTTACCATGTCACCTACGGACCGCATCCATGAACTCACGAACGAACTGGATGAAGTCGCAGGTGTGGATGTCGATGAGGACGCGGGCGTCATAAGCGTCGTAGGTGAAAACCTTACGCGTACTCCGGGAGTGGCATCCAAGCTCTTCGGTGCTCTTGAGGACGTGAACGTCAAGCTGATAACGTACGGTGGATCAGGCGTAAACCTGAGCCTCGTAGTAAGGGACGAAGATCTTCCAAAGGCCGTAAGACAGCTTCATTCGGCACTGATGGGTACCAGGCCAAAAAAGAGGAAACCCGATGCACAGCTTTGAGCACAGAGATTCCAGTATGCACTGCGAGGAAGTTCCTCTCGATACCCTGGCCCGCCAGTTCGGCACACCTCTGTACGTGTACAGTCATGCAACCCTGAGCAGGCATTACGGCGTATTCGATGACGCATTCAGCGGTGTTGATCACATTATCTGCTTTTCGGTAAAAGCAAATCCTTCCCTTGCGGTACTTGATACGCTGGGGAGTCTCGGGTCCGGGGCCGACGTGGTTTCCGGAGGCGAGCTTTACAGGGCCACAAAAGCGGGCATCGATGCCGGCCGCATCGTTTATTCCGGAGTGGGAAAAACCACCGCCGAGATGATGCAAGCCCTTGAAGCGGGCATTTTAATGTTCAACATAGAGTCTTTCCAGGAGCTCGAGCTGCTCGACAGGGTCGCAGGCGAAATGGGTGTAAGGGCGCCGGTCTCATTGAGAGTAAATCCGGATGTTGATCCCAAAACGCATCCATATGTTGCGACTGGCCTTATGACGAGCAAATTCGGAATAAATCTCGAATACGCGGCAAGTGGATATGACCGTGCAGCAAGGCTTGAGAACATAGACGTAATCGGCGTTGACTGTCATATCGGGTCACAGCTTACGGATTTGAGCCCGTTTCTCGACGCCTTTAAAATGATTAACGGACTCATTAACAAACTCAGGAAAAAGGGCTTCAATATCAGATACCTCGATCTCGGCGGAGGGCTCGGTATAACATATGAGGAGGAAGAACCTCCGTCGCCTGCCGAATACGCATCGGCGATCAAAAAAGTACTGAAAGATGAAGATCTCACTATCATACTCGAACCCGGGCGAAATATCGCGGGCAATGCGGGCATACTCCTCGGCCGTGTTCTTTACACGAAGGAGACTTCCCGGAAAAACTTTGTCATTGTTGATGCCGGCATGAACGATCTCATCCGCCCAAGCCTTTACGATGCATACCACGCACTAATGCCTGTCACGATCAGCAACAGACCGGAAAAGACAGTGGATGTGGTCGGTCCGATCTGCGAGAGCGGTGACTTTCTCGCGCGGGACAGGAAGATGCAGGAACTGAGGACGGGGGATCTCATCGCCGTCATGAGCGCGGGCGCCTACGGGTTTTCCATGGCATCCACCTACAATTCCAGGCCCCTGGCTGCAGAAGTTCTGGTTAAGGGCGATCAATTCTACCTGATCAGGGAACGGGGCACATATGACGACCTGATGAGGGGCGAGCGTCTTCCGGATACGGACACCCCGGGTTGACTTAAGAATACAAAAACCGAGCATAGAGCATAGGCATTGACGCTTCGGCGTCGGTACGGATTACGGACCGTCGGGATCGCTCTCCAGCAGCTCCTTTTCGTAGCGGCGGAACCGCCTGGCGCGGGGTATCACCAGGACGAGGGCCAGGCTCACACCGATGAGGGCCCCGGCGGAGCCGAAGATCGCCATGCGGCGAATGAGAAGCTCTTCCGAGTAGGGCTGCACGATCTCGATCCCCTCTACCACCGTCCCGTCGACCTGCACCGGGGCGCAAGGGATCATCTCGCGATTCTGCCAGAAGAAGTACCAGTAGGCCACCATTGCTCCGAGACCGCTGAACAGCAGAGCCATCAGAAAAAGGGACTTGAACCAGCAGGTGAAACCGCAACGCATGGTGAAAAAATAACCATGCACCGGCGCACTGCAACTTCAACCGGGTCGGGTCAGATTCGCGGGTTCCATTGACGGTATTTAATCAGTGTACTGATTATGTCCCTTCCGGCCCTGTATGTGCCGCTTACGGTTCCGCTGATTTTGGACCTGCCCTTTCTGCGCCTGTAGCTTACGGGGACTTCTGCGACCTTCATACCCGCCCTGGCCGCCTTTGCCTGCATCTCAGCCGTCCAGCCGAAAGCGCGATCCTGCATGTCGAGCCTCAGGAGGCTCTGCCACGTTATCGCGCGAAGGGGGCCCAGATCGGTTGCATCAAACCCGTATAGATTTTTCAACAGAACGCACGCCACCCGGGTACCCACGTGCTGCAGAAGGTGCATTGAGCCGGCTTCGGTATTTCCCGTTATCCTGGACCCGATACAGAGATCCAGGTCTCCCGCTATCACGGGAGAAATAATGCGGCTCAGGTCCCCCGCATCATCGCTTCCATCGGCATCCATAAATGCAACGATGTCGGGAGGGTCTTTACATAGGTGTCTGACCCCGCGAGCCATGGCGCTTCCATAGCCGCGCACGGGCTCATGAACGACTATGGCTCCCCCTGACGCCGCTATCCCGGCGGTTGAATCCGTGCTTCCATTGTCGACTACGACAGTGTGCCTGATGATTCCGTGCGGCATGGAATCGAGGACTTCAGCAATTACGGCTTCTTCGTTAAGAGCCGGAATAAGCAGATCGCAATGCATGAAGATAATGTGTACCTGCCTGAGAGAATATTTCAATTTCATTTGAGTTGACACCCGATCTTGGTCGTGAATAGTTTTCCCGGATGGAGAGCGAAAAGGCCAGCGTCACCGCCATTATTGTTGAATCCGGAGAGGGTGATGAAAAATACAACCCCGGGACACGCCTCCTGGGCTTGAGCGTTATCGAAAGGGCCGTGTTTGTCCTTGCTTCCGCCGGTGTTGACGATGTCCTTCTCTGGACACGTAACAAACCGGAATTCAGCAGGCCTAATCCCGTTCCGGTTCGTTCGCTCGGGGATGCGGCAGGCGTGGATGCGGATAAATCCAGGTTCATTCTTCTACCCGCAGACCTGGTGTTTCACAGGTCCGTGATCGAAAAACTCATTGATAATAATGAAAAAGAAATCGGCTTTGTACGCAGCGTTTCTAAGGCGGAGTACTCGGCCATGGCACAAAAAGCCGCCGATGGTGAGTATCCTGAGATAAATTTCCTCCGGGACGAAGATGGTCAACGTCCGGAATCGGATCTGAAGGCTTTTGAGGCCCGCGTGGCAGATCGGGCCGGTTTTATAAGGGCAAGGAAACTGCTTCTCGAGTCGCTTAAGAAAAACGTGGACGGAATAGCAGCCCGGTACGTGAACAGGCCGATATCCCTTTTCATAACGAGGTTTCTGACCATCTTCGATCTGCATCCGAATCATCTTACTCCCGTTATCATGCTGATTGGGCTCCTCAGCGGGATTCTGGCCGCACACGGCGGTTACTGGTGGTTTCTAGCGGGCGCGCTTCTTCTTCAGCTTCAGTCAATCCTGGACGGCTGCGACGGGGAACTGGCAAGGATCACTTTCAGGACATCAAAGCTGGGCCAGTGGCTGGACACGATAGGGGATGATTTTTCGAATTACGTATTCCTGGCAGGACTGGCAACGGGCCTTTACCGCGAAAGCGGCTGGTGGGGTTATGCGCTGCTTGGAGTTGTTACACTCGCATCAACCCTGTCCATTACATTTTTTGAGTACCGCTACCTGATAAGGGCGGGAAGCGGAGACCTGTGCATTTACCCGACGGACGTCGGCCAGGGCAGGCCGGGTCCCTTTGCCCGTATCGTTTCGAGGCTCGGCCTCAGGTATATTGTAAAAAGGGATTTCTTCGTACTGGCGAACTTCATAGTCATTCTTCTGGGCAGGGCGGATGTTTCCATGTGGATTTTTGCCGTCGGCGCCGTAAGCGCTCTTGCCGGCATTATCAATATAGAGATAAAAATCCACAGCGGCCGGCTGCCGCATCCGAAGCAGTTCAGAGAGGAAAATGCCTGATCAATTCTGATGGTTAAGAGGAACCGCGTCGGAAATAATAATGATATCCGATGGCTTGAATTTCTCTGTGGGCGAGATCCTTGCAATAAGACTGATAATGTTCCTGGCGAGATCTTCCAGTGACGAAACGGATGTCCCTGAAGGCACCGGTCTCCCCAGATATGAATCACCTCTGGAATTGAACAGAACCAGATACTCGGGGTCCGTGAAGAAAGCCCTGTCAATCTCCGGGCAGTCGTGCATGGCATCCTTCAAGGCCTGCGTAAGCCTGACTCCTGCGAAAAGGGCGTCTTCCATCAGGCGATCTCTTTATTAATCATATCCGGGCATAAGGTCCCGTTTTGACAAGTTTTACCAGGCAAGCGTGCTGGCGCGACGAATGTCGGGAAGTGCCTTGTCGCTCTCCTCGAACATATCGCAGCCTTCACAGGAGAAGGAACGCCATCTTTTTGCAGAGGCCTCGTTCAGGCACTGATCATAATATCTGCAGTCTTCGCGTCTGTGCGATGTGGCTTCATTAATACTAAGAGTTTCATCAAGTTTTTTCATGAATCCCAGACTCCTTTTTACATTGTGTCCTCACGAACGAAGCAAAAAACCAAGATAGCCTTTATAACTCAACTTGCTAAAAATGCAAGTGTTTTTTACGTTCCGGGACATTCATTTTAATTGAAAAGCTTTATAAATACCGTGGTTTCTAGTATATTCATTTGCTTTGAGACTTTCCGTATTCGGTAAACGTGAGGAGGTACAAAATGATGAACCCGGGTAAACTTGAAACTTCAATAGTCTTTCTACTTGTTATTACAGTACTTTATGCTGGATGCGTACCCGAGCCGGGACAGGGAAAGATCCTCCCTGAAGAGCTCGAGATGTCAGAGGCCGGACAGATCGTAAACCTGAAGGCCGAAATCCTGGACACAGGCGGCATAGTAATGGAACATCCCATAATTAATTGGAGTTCCAGCAATACGGATGTGGCTGCGGTGGACAATAAAGGATCAGTAACGGCCGTTGGAAGCGGTTTGACAACCATTACGGCACAGGCAGGGAAGGTGCAGGCGAAAGCAAAAATCACCGTTAAAATTCTTGCCAAGGTGGAAATAGAACCACAGAAGCTGGAAATGCAGCCGGACACTTCAAAGACTATTTCTTTAAGATGCCTGAATGACAAGGGTTATTCGATAGACTGCAAAAAAACGACCTGGCGCAGCAGCGACGAGGCAGTTGCCGCAGTGGATGACGAGGGCACGATATCATCTCTCGCTCCCGGAAACGCGGAAATAACAGCGCGCATTGGAAAAACAGAATCAAAGATCAGCGTCAACGTTGTTGAAAAGAAAAAAGATAAGAAAAAGTCGAGAAGAAAACGCAGGAAAAGACGCAGGTAAATGATAAAACCGTCTTCAAGGGGAAGTACGACTTAAAAATATGAAAAAATCCAGGGTAAAAAAGAAGGGCGGCAAAAGAGCGTCCGGTGACAAAGCGGGCGCGGACAGAAAAAGCACTGCTGCCGGTAGTGGCACGATTGCTGCGAAAAAGGCCAAAAGGGGGAATTCGAGTTCTGCTTCGATTGCCAGGTACGACTCTCTGCAGTCCTATCTGCAGGAGATACAGAGGTATGATCTCCTGACACCGGACGATGAATACGATCTTGCGGTGCAATATGTCGAACATGGGGATACGGCTGCCGCGGCGCGCCTGGTAACGGCCAACCTCAGACTCGTGGTCAAGATCGCTTTCGAGTACCGCCGTGCCTACAAGAACATGATGGATCTCATACAGGAGGGAAACATCGGCCTGTTGCAGGCCGTTCGCAAGTTTGATCCCTACAGGGAGGTAAAACTCTCCTCATATGCGGCATGGTGGATACGCGCATACATCCTGCGCTACATCCTGAACAACTGGCGCATGGTCAAGCTCGGCACTACGCAGGCCCAGCGCAAGCTGTTTTTCAACCTCAACAAGGAAAGAGCCCGGCTGTCCGCAATGGGATTCGAGCCGACGCCAGAGCTTATTGCGGAGCGCCTTAACGTTTCGGTTGATGAAGTAGTGGACATGGATCGCCGGCTCAAGGGGGCGGATGTTTCTCTTGACGCACCACTGGGCAACTCCGAAGGCAGAAGCGTGTCGCGCATGGACATTCTTTCAGACAACGATGGAACACAGGATTCCGAGCTGGCACTCGACCAGTTCAACAGGGAGCTGAAAGACAAGCTGTCGAAATTCGGAGTTCCTCTGGAAGGCAAGGAAAAATACATATTCGAACATCGCCTTATGACGGACTCACCCCTGACCCTGCAGCAGATAGGAGAAAACTTCGGTGTCAGCAGGGAAAGGATCCGGCAGATTGAAAAGCGTATCCTGGAGCGGCTTCGTCAGTTTCTTCTCGAAGAGATGGGCGAGCATTTCGAAGTGCATTAAAGCAAGATGTCCCCGGGCACTCTATTCGTGATCGCGACTCCCATCGGCAATCTCGAGGATATAACTTTCAGAGCCGTTCGCATCCTGGGTGACTCGGCCCTGATACTTGCCGAAGACACCCGCAGGACGCGCAAGCTTCTGTCGCGTTATGAAATAAGCACTCCGCTCATAAGCTGCAATGCGCGTAACGCGGGGTCGAAAATTACCAAAACAGTCCGTCTGCTTAAGGAAGGAAAAGACATTTCACTCGTAACGGATGCCGGCACACCCGCGGTATCCGATCCGGGAAACGTTATCGTGAACGCCGTTGCCGACGAGGGCGGCCGCGTCTGCCCAGTCCCCGGTCCCTCCGCCGCGATAAGCGCCCTGAGCATATGCGGACTGAAAGGGGAAGGGTTTCGCTTCGTAGGGTTTCTTCCAAAGCAGAAAAACAGAAGACACAGGCGGCTGGGCGCACTGGCCGAAGACGGTGCGGTGCTCATTTTCTACGAAGCTCCCGGCAGGCTCAGGCGCATGCTTGTCGAATTCAGGGATTTCTTCGGTTCTGAGAGAATGGCCGTAATCTGCAGGGAGCTTACGAAGATACACGAAGACATAACGCGCGGAAGCCTGGGTGTGATATGTGAAGACATCGCAGAGGACATAAAAGGAGAAGTGACAGTATTAATTGAAGGATCGCCGGCGGCATCAAAGGCGGGGCCAGAAATTGACGACGGCGTTCTCGATGATCTGATTCTAAAGGAAATACATACGGATGCTTCACTCAGGGACATAGCCCTCAGGCTCTCCAGACGGCTGGAATTACCGAGAAAAACCGTGTACGACAGGGCCGTGCGCATCATCAATCAGGAAAAGGGTTCTTGAAAATCAATAATGTATGTACTGTGACTGTATTTTAATGTTATGGTGTCTGTCTTGCTCGCAAAGCGATGAAGATGTATATCACGGGTATCAGATGTATTGGGAACAAATAAGTTATTTGGGGGTTTGCATAGTTAGTATAAGGAGTAGGACATGAAGAAGGAAATTACTCGGGAGGTCAGGAGAAAATCTGCAGTTTTTGTCGATTATGAAAATCTTTACATGTCCATGCGTGAGGAGAGCAACCGTCCACTTGAAGCGACACTGGAAATGCTCGGCAGAATGGTCAAATGGCTGACCGAAGACTGCAATCTCAAGATCGTAATCGGCAGGGCATACGGCACATGGGACTTTTCTGCCACACGAGAAGCCCTGCAGCCTCTTTCCTTTCTGGGCATCACTCCCCAGTACGTTCTCACCCGCAGGGCGAGGAACACGGGTGATCTCAAGCTGTGCCTCGATCTTCTGGAAGTTCTCATACAGAGAGAGGAAATTGATACTTTCGTAATCGTGGGCGGAGACAGGGATTATATATATATAGCAGAGAGAATACGCGAACAGGCGCGTGAAGTACTCGTGGTAAGTCCATCCAGTGCAACGTCGGTCGAGTTCAAGGAAATCATAGGTCAGGACAATTTTATCGATGCATTGAGCCTGCTTCCTCCTGAACTCCTGGAAAAACCCGAAATCAGGGATGACGGCGATCATGATGTATCCATAGGCCATTCGGACCTTCTGCGCTGCGCCCGTCTCTTTCTCAGGGCGAGGCAGGAGCTCAGGGCGACCGACATCTGGCTCGGCCCTTTTTTCAAATCATACATGAACGAAGAATTCGCCAATATGAGCAACCTGCAGCGAAAGGATCTCATATCCGAACTCGTTCGCCGGGAGGCAATAGAAATAGAGGATCGCGAGGATCGATACGGTTCCGGCACCTTCTCGGTTGTGCTGCCGAACTGGAGCCACGATATTTTTACCGAGGCAGAAGCTGACGGAACTGCAGAAGCCGCAGGAGCTGAAGAAGCCGCAGGAGCTGAAGAAGCTGACGATGGCAATATGTTCATGATGGACGATTCAGCAGATGCGGACGAATCCGATGTAAAGGGAATGGACCAGGGAGATGCAACGGAATAGGAAAGAGGATGCCCTGGTCGAGGACTTCAGCGTAAGCCGCAACGAAACACTCGTCACCTTTCACGATCTTCCTCCAGGACAGGGCGTGGTGGGAGACATACTGTCCACGCTGGCAGCCGTGGGCATAGGCGTGGACCTTATCAGTGAAACCAGCCGGGAGGACGGCCGCATCAGCCTGAGCTTTACCATGCCGACGCCGAGTCTCGACAAAGGCCTCGGCGCACTGTCGACACACGGAAAGCCACTTCACGACAGCCTGGTACTGAAACTTACGATTGAAGGTCGCAATCTGCGTACCAATCCAGCCATTGCAGCTGAGTTCTTCCGTGTGCTCGGGAAAAACAGGGTGCATCCGCTGATGATATCCACCAGCGAAAACAGGATCTCCACCCTGGTAAACAACTCGGACTTCAATCCTCAACTCGAGGAGCAAATCATTAAAACCCTGGGATTATGACGCGTTTCCACGGATTTTTGAAAAATGACTGATACCGGGGCCCTGTTCTCGTTCAGGGACGAAGAAGGCGCCATACGCTGCGGCCTGTGCCCGAGGCACTGCGTTTTTAGAAAAAACGGCGATAGTGGCTTCTGCGGAACGCGGCGACTTGTTGATAATGAACTCATTGCGGCAAACTACGGCAGGCTGATTGCGGCAAGGAGTGACCCGATAGAGAAAAAACCGCTGTATCACTATGCACCCGGCAGCCTTTCCTTTTCGATTGCAACGGCCGGCTGCAATCTGAGCTGTCCCTTCTGCCAGAATTATTCAATTTCCCAGGATACGAAGCATCTGCTGAAAAAGGGCCGCGTTCCGGGCGAATTCATCGCGCCGGAAGATCTGGTAAATATGGCCCGAAGCGAAAACTGCAGGTCCATCTCGGTTACGTACACAGAGCCCGTGCTTCTGCTGGAATACGTAAAGGACGTGTCTCCAATAGCGAGAAAAAGAGATATTGGAGTCGTTTTCGTCACTAACGGAGCTTACTCTCCCGAAGCCGCCGCTGAAGTCGCGGGACTGATTGATGCCGCGAACGTGGATTTGAAATGCTTTTCCACGAAAAGATACAAAGAGGTATGCGGCGTAGGCCTTTCCAGCGTACTCGATACCATTGAAACCCTCGTAAGTGCAGGTGTGTGGGTAGAGATCACGACCCTCGTAGTGCCCGGATTCAGTGACGACGAAGAGGAACTGGCCGCGGCTGCCGGCCACATCGCATCTGTTTCAAAGGATATTCCCTGGCATATTTCCAGGTTTCATCCTGATTACAAATGGACGGACACAGGAGCAACTCCTCTTGATCTCATGAAGCGGGCAAGGGAAACAGGACTTGAGGCAGGTCTCAAATACGTCTACACGGGAAACGTTATGATTGATCCCGGAACCGACACTTACTGCACGGGCTGCGGTCAGAAACTCATTTCGAGACATGGCTTCAGCGCGCGTGTCGAGGGAATTCAGAATGGAAAATGCACAAACTGCGGCACTGCCGTAGCCGGAAGACGTCTTCCGTAAGCTTTAACGGGGAAGATAATGACTGATTTTTCAATCGGATGCCGGGCAGCGGATTTTGAACATGAAAACGTGTTTAAGGGACTTGATTTTGTAGAATCCTCCGCGGCCACCGAATGGCCCCCGAAAACGTCCACCGCTGACAAATGGAAGCTCACGATCCCCGACGATGTGGGCCTGGTCTTTATCTCTCCCGCATATCTGTGCCGGAGGCCGGAAAAAAAACCCGGACGCAATCTCTCCGGAGACCGCGCAAACTACGGAGAGCTCAGGGACACTGACGAAAATAACAGTCTTTACGAGCGGTTCCGTGCTTTCGCTGTCAGAATGAATGCAGCGGCCGTTCTTTTTGAAACACCACCGACAATTGCGCCGGGTGAAGCCGGTGTGCGTAGCCTGAAACGCTTTTTCTCCGGAATCGACCGGGCCGGCATGCGCATCATCTGGTCGCCCAGGGGGTTCTGGTCGATTGAGGATGCAACCGTCGTGGCCCGTGATAACGACCTTGTCCTTGCAGTTGATCCGCTGATGGACAATGCACCCGCAGGCGCTTTTGCCTACTTCCGGCTGGGCCCGTTTTCCTCTATGAAAGCACAACTGGGCCCGGACGACACAGGCCTCATCATCGACAGGGCCGCGGGCTTTGATGAGGTATGGGTCAGTTTCGCAACTCAACAGGCGCGCAAAGACGCCGTCAACTTTAAAAAGACGGTCAAAGCCCTTTGAGCCTTGATGTATCAGAGATCGCGGCCGTACTTGAAAACCTTGTTCCCGACATTACCGGTGCCAGTGTTGAAAAGCTGATCCTGCCCGCCAGGGGCATTGATCGGTTGGCATTGAAGCTGAGGTCCGGGGGGAAAAGTGAATTCCTTCTGATAGTGCTCGAACACGGCCTTACGAGAATTCACCGTGTAACAAAACGGTTCGAATCAAGGCCGGTGCCGGGCGATTTTGTTCAGCTGCTTCGGAAAAAATTCAAGGGGTCCGTCATCGACGACGTCTCTCAGCCCGGAATGGATCGCCTCGTGGTTATCGATTTTGTACGCGGCGATGAGCGCGCGCGCCTCTTTATCGAACTTACGGGAAGGCATGCGAATCTTTTTCTCGCAGAAGCGGACGGCACTATCATATCGAGCCTTCTTCCGAACAAGTCGCACAAGCGAAAGCTTGTTCCCGGCAGACAGTACGCGCCACCGATACCAAGGCCCGAAGGAATCCGTCCCTCCGCATCCGGTCGCTTCAGTGAAGAAAACATCGAGGCCGAAATAGAATCCCTTTATGTAAGCAAAGAAAACGCTACATGGGGCCGTGCATGGAAGAATCATCACATTTCGGGCATAAGAAAAAAGCTCAAACGCAAAAGACGCCTTCGCAAAGCCATCGGGGGGGATATTGAAGCTGCGCTGAAGGCGCAGGAGCATCATCACCTTGCAGAGCTTTTAAAGATAAACCTGGGCAGTTTGAAAAAGGGAATGACGCACATTGAAGTTCCCGATGTCTTTGTTAATCCGCCCAAGACCGTGCGCATCGAGCTGAGCCCCGCACTTACGCCGGTACAGAACATGCAGAAGCTGTTTCATGCCTCGGGCAGGTACGCAAAAGCCCTTCCCCGAATCCGCCGGCGGCTTGAAAAAGTAGATGAGGAAATCTCAGGCCTTGAAGAGGAAATCATCAGGCTCGAAAAGATGTCGGCTGAAGAGTTTCTTAAATTATCCAAGGGCCCGGAAAAAGACATCGAGCACCCGCCGCCCGCACGCACAGCGCCTCACGCACCCCTTCCCTACCGCCGTTTCAAAAGCCGCGCTGATTACACGATAAGGGTGGGGCGCAATGCTGCCGCCAACGACGCGCTCACGCTGCATCACTCGGGACTGGACGATGCATGGCTTCACGTGAGGGAGGTGGCCGGATCTCACGTTACAGTGCCATTCAGTGGAAAAGGCGAAGTGCCCGCCGACGTTATTATTGATGCCGCCCATCTCGCCGTGCACTTCAGTTCGCTCAGGGACGAAGCAGGCGCCGATGTCGTGGTTACCAGACGCAGATATGTGGTGAAAAAGAAAAAATCGCCTCCTGGCCAGGTTCATCTACTAAAGGAAAAGGTGATTGACCTAAGGCTTCAGCCTGAAACCCTTTCGCGTCTGCTCGAAAATGAAATCAAATCGTGATGATTGTTTCACCAAAGGCCCTGTTCATATTATCATGGAGCACCTGGAAATAAGGAACGCTGAAAATGAAAGTGATTTTCGCCCATGGAATGGAAAGCAGCCCAGAGGGTACCAAGGCCACCTATATTAAGGAAAAATTCAACGCAATCGTGCCCTGGCTCGGGGAACTGAACATGATGCAGCAGATCGATTCACTCAGGCGCGCGATTCTTCCGGATGACACCGCAGTCGTAGTGGGCTCCAGCCTTGGCGCTCTGGCCGCCATGGGCCTTGCGCTCGAAAGCCCGGGAAGAATCCATCATCTTGTGCTTCTCGCTCCCGCCGTGGGTTTCGAGCGACACGAAAAGGACAGGGAAGAAATAGAAGCCCGGCGACCGGGTCTCTTTGATCAGTGCGTGAGCATGTCGGCGAGACCGGTGCCCAGGAAGGTAATAACCACGATTATCCACGGCATGGAGGATGAAGTCATCGAGCTTGACGACGTGATTAACCTGTCACGGAGATCCAAATCCGCAAGGCTCATTCTCGTGCACGATGATCATTCCCTTCACAAGTCGCGCGATCTCATATTGTCCGTCGTTGAAAAAGTCATCAAAGGCTCGGATATCCTGGCCGGCGTTTACTGAAAAATCTTAAAAACGGATCAGTTTGAAATATCCACTGGAATGCTCGAGCTGCCGCCTTCATTTACGTAGAACTCGACGGCGAACGCGTGCTTTTTATCAAGGTGTATTTCGGCCTCCCACTGTCCGGCCATGAGGGTGACATCCTGACATGTCTTAAGGGACTTGGGCTCTATCCAGTCCCCGTCTCCCTGCCTGAGGGAAAGACCCATGGGACGGCAGCGGCCCCTTTTCATTGTCCTCAGGTTCACGGTTCCGACAGGGAACTCGACCACTTTTTTTACTTCCTCCACGCCTGCGGGAACATCCTCCTCCTCGATCGTAACAACGGGTGACCCGAGAACGTGGGGCGTTTTTGCAGAAATGTTGTAAAACCCGGGTTTTATCTCCACTGTGGTTCCCGCTTTTCTGTCCGTTGCCACCTGCACACCCTCATCCTCAATGGACGTAATCGTGAAAGTGCCGTCCACCTCACCTTTGCCGGGTATTTTGAGTACTACGGTAACGAGGACGGGCTCGGCAGGCACGGCCTCCTCTTCCTTCTCTTCAATTTCTTCCTGCGGGGGGGCTTTGTCAGTATTTTCGTCAGGTCCCGTATCCGCCGGGGCTTGAGGCGCTTTGGGCGCCGGTTCTTGAGAAGCCGCGGTGCCGCAGGAAAAAAGCATAAAAGTGGCACCGGCCAGAACGAGTACTGCTGAAGCATTTCTTAAGTTTTTGATATTTTTAGACATTTTAACCCTCTCCTGTTTTTCTCACTGTCCATAAAGTTAGATTGAACCCAGTCTTTGAAGAAAAAATATAAAAATCATCTCTCCAGATAGCAACCTTTTGCCCTCAAGTTCCGATAATAAATACAGGAGAAAAAATTTCAATTAAGATGGAGGAAACATCATGCCATGCACTCTTGAGAGAAAAATCGTTGTAAAACAGGCCGTTATGCTTACGCGGCTGCTGTGTGCAGCCGGGCCGCGGCTGCTGACTACAGGCGGGCTGCTGCTGTGTGCATTAAGCTGCCTGCCGGATATCGACATCCGTGACGAGATGGATGCTTCGGTTCCGGCAACAGAAGAGGATGAAGAAGAAGCCGAATCCGATGGTACCGCCGCACCGGGCGACGAAGAAGGTGAGGATACCGATGCCGTTCCGGAGGCTGACCCGAACGACAAAACGCCACCCGCCATAACAGCGCCTTCCACAGGCTGCAGCGCTCACGAAACCGCTGTTGACGACTTCTGCGTGGGCGCCACGTCACACGGGGCAGCCGTGCGCTTCGGCACTGACGAGGTGTCAACCGCTTCGGCCCTGCTCAGCGGGAAAGCCGTGTTCAGCGAGGAATCATTTACAACCGATCACTGGCTCGCGGTCCACGGGCTCGAGCCTGGCCGCGATCACGCGCTTGAGATCGACGTAAAGGACGCTTCCGGCAACAGCAGCGTCAAGGAGCTCGAGTTTTCCACGCTGGACGAGGCAGGTTCCATCGTGATCACTGAAATACTCATGGACCCCGCAGGCGCGGAGCCGGCACAGGAATTCATAGAAGTTTACAACCAGGGCACCGAATCGATATCGCTGTCGGGATGGATGATTGACGACAACGGCGATATGGACGGGGACGTTCTTCCGGACGTGAGCCTTGCGCCCGGAGTCGTGGGCCTTATCGTTTCGGACAGTTTTGACGCAAACTCGGCAGAGGACGCCTCGCCCGCGCCGGACTCGGTCATGATAATGATTTCAGGATCACTGTGTTCCTCCGGCCTGAAAAACGATACGGGAGAAAGCGTTCAGCTCTATGATGCTGCGGGTGGATTGATGAGTGCTTTTCCAAATCTTCTGGGCAAGCACAGTGAGGGATGTTCGGCACAGCGCATCGATCCTGGTGCTCCGGACGAAGATCCGGCCAACTGGCAGTGGGACCCGCAGGCTTCGTCCACCCCGGGAAGCATCAGCTGGTAGGCCTCCGTGGCAGAATCATCCCGCGCCCGGAATCATCTCAGCGGGCGCCGTCCGCCTGTAAACGGGGGCGGGCTCCGGCTGTGCGTCTGCGGCATTAGGCATGCCCCCGTCCAGCAAAAGGTCAATGTCAGGCAGGATCTCGTCAAGTTCCGGGTTCAGTTCGGGCACGGATGCATCCATTTCGCAGGGTGCGTGTGCCTGCGGGGATTCAGCTGAAACCGCCTGCCGGTAAGAACAGGCCAGAAAAAGGACCAGTGCAGCGAGGATGATAATTTTTCTCATCAATTTGAGAAAATGTGTCACAATGCGTATGTTAAATACCAGAAAACGGAGAAAGTAAAAGGAAGAAGATGACTCAAACTGATTATTTCATTCATCCAAGCGCTGTTCTGGATGACGGGTGTGAAATCGGATCGGGAACAAAAATCTGGCACTTCACGCACATAATGGAAGAATGCCGGATTGGCCAGGGCTGCAATATCGGCCAGAACGTATTCATAGCCAGAGGAGTAGTTCTGGGCAGGAACGTGAAGATACAGAACAACGTGTCCGTTTATGAAGGCGTTAAATGCGAAGACGACGTGTTCCTCGGTCCTTCGATGGTTTTCACGAACGTTCTTACTCCGCGCAGCCATATCTCCCGCAAAAACGTGTACGACAGCACGGTGGTAAAAAAAGGCGCCACCATAGGGGCAAACGCCACCATAGTCTGCCCAAGGACCATCGGCGAGTACGCGATGATTGGCGCAGGCGCGGTTGTAACGCATGATGTGCCTCCCCACTGTCTCGTTGTAGGAAACCCGGCAAGGAAGGCGGGCTACGTCTGCACCTGCGGCGCAGGGCTTACGGAATCCGGCGATTCATTAGTCTGCAGCGTTTGCGACTCTGTTTTCTTCATTGAAGGTGGAGAAGTCAAACCCGGAAAACGCTCTTAATGAGAAATCATTCCATCGGGCCTGTATTGATTCTCATTCTCCTCAGCTTCAGCTGTGTCGAGGAGCCTATGCCCATGATAATGCCGCTGCCGGGCACGGCCGAGCACGAGGTTCTCGTTCATAAGAACATCGTGAAGGAAACAAAAAAGTCCTACGAGGAACCCGACAGTGAAAGTGCGCGCAGACTCAGGCGAATCCGCAAACGCTACCTTCCCGAGGCAAGACCGGTGTCCATAATCGTCGAGGGCAGCCTCGAGGAAGGACAGAGCGCGGCATACCGGTTCCTGCTGCTGGGACCGCACACGAACGGGACGCCCAGGTGCTACCACTTCTTTGCCGTTGTCGCAGACGACCGCGCAGACCTGGACATGGAGCTGTTCACTCACAAGGACGACCGCATGACTTTCGACAACCAGATAGATTTCTATCCCATGGCCAGGTACATATGTCCTCCCAACGGGGCCAAGGGCTATGTCTTGATTCGCATGACGAGGGGAAGCGGAAGCTTCTGCCTGAGAATCTACCAGTATGACGAAATGGATCTCAATCCGGAAACACTTTTTAAAAAGCTGTAAAATGGATGTGCTTTCAAAGGGATGGAATGATTACGAATACGTGGACAGCGGCGACCGCATGCGGCTCGAGCGCGTCGGGCCGTACACGCTTTGTCGCCCGGCGCCCCAGGCACTGTGGAAGGTGACGAGCCCGGGATTGTGGAAGAAAGCGCACGGCATTTACACGAGATCGTCCACGGGCGGAGGCTCGTGGAGTTTTCCCAAAAAAATACCTGAGAAGTGGATCATGGACATCGACGGTGTGTCCGTCATCATCAAGCCAACGGGTTTCGGGCATTTCGGCCTTTTCCCGGAGCAGAAGGTGCACTGGCACTGGCTGGAAAAGACGGTTGCCGGAATCCCGGACGCACGCGTACTCAACCTGTTTGCGTACACGGGCGTCAGTACGCTGTTTCTTTTAAGAGGGGGCGCGCAGGTCACACACGTAGATGCATCCAGAGGCGTGGTAAAGTGGGCGCGTGAGCATGTCAGGGACAACGGGCTGAAAAGCGATGCTGTCCGGTGGATCGTGGAGGACGCCGTGAAGTTCGTAAACAAGGAAACCAGGCGAGGCGCATCCTATGACGGCATAGTGATGGATCCCCCGAGCTTCGGCAGAGGTCCCAGGGGCAGCGTGTTCAAGTTCGAAAAACACATAGTACAGCTGCTGGATGCGTGTAAGGCTCTCATGTCGAAAAAGGGGCGTTTTCTGCTTTTTACGTGTCATACGCCCGGCATCAGCCCGCCCGTGCTGACGAATCTTCTGAATTCCGGCAAAGGCAGTATCGAGGCCGGTCACATGAATATCGAATCCGGCAGACGCGCACCCCCGCTGCCCTGCGGTATTTTCGCTCGATGGAGCCCGTAGCCCGCTGTTCTACTCCTCGATGATGCTTCTGTAATAGATACCCGCGTTCGTGTTCGGAGGATCAAGGCTCAGGCCGCGGGAATCCTGCCATACAACGTGAATCATGTGCCCGGACGCCTTTGCAACGGGCTGCTGAGAGTCGTTCAGTCCAGGCGTGTCGGAATCCAGGCGGAAGTCCACGGGCTGGAACACGTCAATGAATGAATCGAGATCGAGAGAATAGTTGTAATACAGGTCAAGATTACCGTTTCGGCCATCTTCCCATATCACGAACAGGTGGCTGTGACCCTTCACCATTACGGGCCTGTCAGAAGCATTGTATCCTGCGGCATCCGCTTCCACCCTGAGGGGATATGAAAGCCACGTATCGCCGCCGTCATCACTTATCTGCATGAACACGTCGGCCAGCCCGTGACGCTCGTCCGACCATGCCACGGCCACCATTGACGCTGTGGCAAACACAACGGCGGGATCCCTCGAAGGATAACCGTAAATCCAGGAGACGGGTTCAATGTCCATCCTCTGCTCAGTGCCCGCCGTCAATGAAGCAAGGTTTACGTTTCTCGAATAAATCTTACCCAGCGAATCATCCCCAGTTATCCTGTCATCCTGCCAGGCTAACACGGCCATGCCGTTTTTTGCGGCAACGGCGACCTTTTCGCTTCTTCCGCCGTCACCGTCCAGGCGTAGATCGGTTGCGCTCCAGTCAGGGGAAGAAGTGCTGAAATCAAGGCAGTCGGCAAAAATACTGGACGAATCACCCCTTGCATCCTGCCAGACAACGACGAACCTGCCGTCCGAGTCCCCGCTCATTACGGGCTCTGCGGCATTGTCACCCGCGCTGTTGACCGTGGCCGTCGAAGACCATGTGCCGCCGAAGTCCTCGCTGTACTTTGACCTGACGTAATGGTTCACCTGGTCACCTGAGACGCACATGTCCTCCCATACCACGACCACCCTGCCTTCAGCGTCAGCTGCCACGGAAATGTTGAAAACGTCCCTGGTACCGGACGCACAATTTTCATCCGGGTCGTAAAGCTCTGAAGCGCCGTCCCCGATAATGGTCCAGTTTGAGCCTTGATCGAGTGATCTGGCAAAGTACACCATTCTCCTGGCATCGGCGTTATCCAGGTTGATGCGATCGTACTGCTCCCATGCGACGTAGACATAGACCTGTCCTGCCGCGCTGCGAACGGACGCCGCGCTCGGATGCAGCGAGGCATTGAGCCTGTCGTCCCCCGGGAGCTGATCGATCTGGCATTCAGCCTCGCCGTTGCACTGCCTTGTCCAGTTCTGCCCGAGATCACCGGAGAACGCGCCCGTGATCTGGGCCGCGCTCCTGAGCCTGCCGCCGTCAATGAACTGGTCACGGGTATCATGGTACACGGCATGGATCTGTCCGCCGTCCGCCCCGGCGTCCGGTATGACTGCCAGGTCCGCTACATCGGAATGAAAATCCCAGGGATTTGGCGAATCATCGAGCAGGATTTCGGCAGGGCCGTTTGCGGCGCAACCCGAGGCAAGATCCTCGCTGTCAATAAAGCCGTTGCAGTCGTTGTCGATCCCGTCACACAGCTCTTCCTGAGGACCTATTTCACCGTCACATTTAAGTACGCTGCCCTCGCATCTTGAAACGCCGCTTCTGCACAGCCAGGATTTCCCCGCGGGCGGGTCTCCCGGGTTCATTGCAATGAGCGTGCACGAGTCGCCTCCTTCATCCGTCCATCCGTCGCAGTCGTTGTCCTCGTCGTCGCAGTCCTCTATACCCAAATTCGTCACCGTGCACGAATACTCGCATCCCGTTGACTCCAGACCGTCCGGGTTTGCAAAATTCCCTATGCAGTCGCCCATGGTGCATGTTCCCTCATCACACAGTCCTTGTGCATTGAGGTATTCACACTTGATGCCGCACCCGCCGCAGTTATCCGGATCCGAATCAAAAGCAAAACCCTCGTCCACTTTGCCGTCGCAGTCGTTGTCGAGGCCGTCACAGGCTTCGACCCCGCCATTCGTTTTCGTGCATCCGACCTCGCAGCCGTTATCGTCGACTTTGTCGCGATCGTAAAAATCCTCATTGCATTCAAGCAGCACGCATTCTCCGCTCTCGCATCCTGCAACCGCGTTGTTCACTGCGCATATGTGATTGCACACACCGCAGTTGAAGGGGTCCGTCATGAGATCAAAATCCTCGTCCGTCAGGGTATCGCAGTCATTGTCCACGTTATCGCAAAGCTCGACTCCTCCATTCGTCTCGTGGCATTCGTATTCGCAGCCGTTGTCGTATTCGCCGTCAAGATCCACGTATTGGGGGTCGCACACCCTGATCCTGCACCTGGAATCCCGGCATTCCCCGATTGCGTTGGCAGGCTCGCACTTGATCCCGCAGTCCCCGCAGTTCAATGGATCGTCTTCAAAACTGAAATCCTCGTCAGTGTAGCCGTCACAGTCGTTGTCCTCGCCGTCGCAGACCTCGGGACCCGTTTTCCTGCAGCCCTCCTCTCCTTCTCCCGACGAAGACCCTGGAGTATCAATCCTGTGCGGGTCATCAGCTCCTGAATCTGACTGTTCGCAATTCATGCAGTAGGGCTCAATATCACAGCCTGCAGACAGAACAGCACACATCAGCACAGCAAAAACCTGCAGTAGCAGCCTGATACTCCTTCGAATGATTAGAACAATGAAAAATGCCATTACGGCCAGCAGGGCCGGCAGGCGACGGCTGTTTCCGGACGAACCCACGGGCGCGGTGGAACAGAAGGGTGTGGAACCCGTAGCCAGTACGCGCTGCTCCTCGGGAGATTCGGGAGGCGGGGTGGGAATACCCGGGGTGTAACCACACTGGCCGTCCAGGCTGCAGTACTGTCCCTCGGGGCATTCAATGTCCGTGCATGGATCATGGACGCAGTCCCCCTCGACACACCTGCGGCCGCTTCCACACGTCACACCCGTGCATGGGTCGGGTGTGCATACGCCCTGTTTACATACAAAACCCTGCTCGCACAGGATGCCCGCGCACGCATCCGTAATGCACTCGCCGTCACGGCATTCCATGCCTGAGGGGCATTCAACTCCCTTGCAGCTTTTTATGCATGCGCCTTCCCTGCAGAACTGACCGGCCGGGCATTCGACTCCGAGGCACTGATCCTGAATACACTCGCCATCCACGCATATCTCATCCTCTGAATCGCATCCGAGCCCGTAGCAGTTATCTTCGAGGCAGTCGCCCTTAACGCAGACATAACCATCCGCGCACTGAACGCTTTCACACAGATCAACGCACTGCCCGCCTTCGCACTCCTCGTTCTCTTCACACACCACGTCGATGCAGGGGTCATCCACGCAGTACTCCTCCTCATTGCATATCTTACCGGACGGGCAGGGAAATTCTCCTTCCTGGCATGGAAGGGCCAGTTCGCCCTCGATACACTCGGGATGCTCATCCGAATACTGCTCCTCGTAATCCTCATCCGTTTGACCGTCGCAGTCGTTGTCAACCGCGTCGCATACCTCATTGGACGGACCGACCTCGTTTACGCATACGATTTCGCCGTTGAGACACAGGGTCTGCCCGTGCCTGCATGGCCATGTTCCCGCGTCAGGGCCTGCGGGAGGATCCCCCGGATTGTCCGGTATCTCGAGACAGGGCAGCCCGCCCCCGGGATTGCCGTCGTCTATCTCTCCGTCACAGTCGTCGTCCTTTCCGTTGCATACCTCGTCCGTGGCCTCGTCATCCCCGACGCACTCGTAGCCGCCGTCAACACATTCGAGAGTCCCGGTGCCGCACATGCCCTCTTCGTAGCAGTCGCCTCCCGCCGGAACACCGTCATCAATCGTGCCGTTACAGTCATCATCAAGGCCGTTGCACAGTTCATCCCCGGGGCCGACCTCGTCCACGCATATCATGCTGCCGTAAGAGCAGGTCCAGATTCCCCTGTGGCATACCCAGTCCACACCGCCGTCTACCGGATCTCCCGGATTCCCCGGTATCAGCATGCAGGGGGCTCCCCCATCCGGGTTCCCGTCGTCCACGATGCCGTTGCAGTCGTCATCTATTCCGTTGCATACCTCGTTCGAACCGGTGGGAGCCGAACATGAGCCCCAGATTCCGGCTGAACAGATCTCAACGCCCTCGCAGTGATCCAGAAAATCATTCGCGTTTACATCCGGGATGCACGCGATCACGCCGCCGTCCAGGCAGCTGGTCCCGCACGGGCGTTCGAGGTCCTCGTCCGTCTCCCCGTCGCAGTCGTCGTCCTCGTTGTTGCACTGCTCGGGAGAAGGAACGCATGGGCCGCGGATGCCGCTGACCTCGACGAACATGTCCTCGAAATCGTTGTCTCCGCCCCTGAACAGATCCTCGAATCCGAAATAATACGTGTCCGGCTTGCTCGGGCTGCGGTAGACCACGAAGTGCTTGAAGTCACCGTCGTCATTGAGCTCTCTCTGAGTGTAGAAAATATAATTGGTGTCAAAACCGCTGCCGTCGCAGAAGCCGGGATCGGAATCACTGCAGTTCAGGTTATCATTGTCTGAGATGCGAATTGGATTAATCAGGAAAAAGCCTATGGCCGTATTCATGTCCACGCCGGCGTCTGCGAGCGCGGACACAACAGTCCTGTTCGTTCCGCCGCCGCAGCTGTTCGTATTCTCCGGACCGCTGCATTCAGAGCCGTTAAACCCCCTGCAGCCTACGTCCACGTGCTTCTGAGAAGGATCATCCACGGGATACCATCCGAAGACATTATGATACCCGGCTCCTTCTCCCCATACCGTGAAAACGAGTTCCAGCTCTTCTGTTGGATAAAAAACCTGAGGCCAGATGTCGGCCTCGATCTGATAATGGATGTTTACCGAATCACAGTCGCCAAGGCCCTCGGCCTCGTTCAGGCACTGCTGTACGCGGGGTACTTCATGGCCCCCGTCCACGCAAACTATTCCACCGCCCCAGCTCTGGGGAATAACAGTTCCGTCCGACTGCGTAACAATGGCCGCTGCGCAAAGCGAAACAAGAAAAACGGCCAGAAACGGCAGAATTAAGGCTCCAGATCTGAAAAAAGCTGCCCAATTGCGGACGGCTCTACTTAAGTCTTTGATTTTTAATGCAAAAATCATGACGCGCTCCCTTTTTTAAAGGTTATGCCCTATTTAAACAATGTAACGTATTATTCAGATTTGGCTACAATTTTTTACTTTTACGGAATCTGGAAAAATAACGGGGTCCTTACTGCTCTGTGTCCGGCGATTCAGACGCAGTCCATGGATTGATAATGCCGGGGGCGAGGATGTGGGCCGGATCCAGTGGAACCGCGTCCGCTCTGAGCTCGAAATGAAGGTGCGGGCCGCTTCTTTTCACGCCCGTGCGTCCCAGGGATCCGATTACGTCGCCCGCTTTTACCCTGTCACCCGTTGTAACGAAAATCTCGTGAAGGTGCATGTAAAACGTGCGCACGCCTTTTCCGTGCGCAATGATGATGTAAAGCCCGCCCTTGTCGAATGTGTCCCTCCGCCTCAGCCGCACGGCCTCTTCCGGCGTCAGCTCGACGCTGTTGCCGTTGCCCGGCCTGTCTAGCCCCGCAAACACGACTTTGCCCGAAGCAGCCGCATGCACGGGCTCTGATTCCTGTCCGTCCAGGTCGATGCCCTGGTGAAGGCGCTTTTGCTTTTTTTCACCCCGCATGCCGAATGGACTGAGAACGAGCCTGGGGGCTCCGCCAAGCGGCAGGACCATATCAATGCCTTTGAATTCTCCAAGCGGAAGCGGTTTGTGTTTTTCATAAATACCAATAAAGCGCCGGCGCACGGTCAGCACCCTGTCTTCGGGTTCGTTGTTGCGCACCCTGTCGCCGAAAAACCAGTGCGACACATAGTGACGGTGAGGTTTACCGCCCAGCACCCTGTCCAGCATCGGATGCTGAACCTCCCACACTTTCAGGAAAGCGGCTGCAAAATAAATATTCCTGAAAGACTTTATAACTGACCACTCGTTGAACCTGAACCTGGAGACATCGAGAAACTTCCGCGTCCATTTTTTATTTTCGTAAAGGTAATACAAATACCTGCCGCTTCTCACATGCGGGGCATAAACGTGCGGCAGCACCCTGAAAAGACCCGTTCCCGTACCCCATTTCGGCTGCGGCACGCAGCGGGACCGATCCCACATCAGCGCGGCCATCAAAAAGGGATCACGGCCAAAGGTTACTTTTGCGTCCAGCATGGCTTCTGTAAAAGCCTTTGCGCGCCCGGCCGGCATGATGCCGCAGAGCGTCCTGATTGCAGACGCAAACCTTTCATGATCTATTTTGTCGGGGGCTTCGGGTTCGGCAGGCCACAGGCCCGGACTCAGGTCCCTGTAGACGGCCTTGTGCCTCGGCGCGAACTCGCGGATCACGCGCCTTTGCCACGGAACCCGGCCCGCTGACTGAGAAAGAGAGCATACAAGGAACACGAGCAGAAATCCGGCGGCCGGAAATACTGTTGGGCCCCGGATCATTTTTTGCGTATCTTCAGGTTCTCGTTGTCGCTCTCGTCCTTGGTCGTGTAACCGGAATCCTGGCGGTCGAAATTTACCCTGTTTTTCTTCATGTACAGGTAATGCACGTCCCCGGCGTCCATGCCCGCGACCTGGGCAAGGGATACGAGAAAGTGAAGCATGTCCACTATTTCAACCCGGACATTGTCGCGATCGTATTTCTGGTACTTTGCCCACCATTTCCACGGGACCGAATCTGTAAGTTCCGCAATCTCCTGTGAGAGAGCGCGGCAGTAATTGAGGAGCCATTTCACCTGCTCCTCTTCGTTCATCGAATCCGTATCAACGCCGATTCTCCTGTTAAGCATTTTCTGACACGAAAAGATCTCTCGGAGCATATCCTTTTCCGGCATGTGACCTCCCTCTTTATCTGCTTGGGACATACTAACATAGCCAGCGGACGCGTAAATACAGACCTAGTTATCCACACCTTTTCCATAGGCGCATCATCATGTTTTTATTTCATAAATAGTCGAATATTATGATGCAACTAAAATCCTGATGCTGATTATAATTCTTATCCTTCTATAATCATTGATTATTTTCTTCAGCCGGGATAATGCCTACTAAACAAATTTTCAACATGTGTCCATAAAGACCGTAATAATTATCCACAAGTCTGGGGGACATAAAAATCAGTGCTGCACATGATTGAAGGTCCTGTTACACAGATACCTGTAATCTTTGAGCAATGCTTTCTCATCCAGGATATGTAAAATAAATAATACTTGTATCCATGGTTACCATCCCGTAGGTTATGTCCCTAAAATGCAGTGCGCATTAAGTACAAATCTAGGAGGTATGCATGCCGTCTGACTGGAACGACGGGCCCTGGGGAAGAAAGGGCTCTTTTGAAAATAACATTGAAGACTATCTTCGTAAATTCCCGGGAAGGAACTTAAAAAAACCCACCATAATAATCCTCGTGATCATTGTTGTTGTAGTATTTCTATTTACCACGTTCTACTCGGTAAGTGCCGAGAGCGTGGGGGTGGTTCAGCGTTTCGGCAGGTATTCACGCACAACGCAGCCCGGCCTGCACCTGAAGCTGCCGTTAGGAATCGAGGAAGTAACCAAGGTTCCCGTAACCCGCATCCTTACCCAGGAATTCGGATACAGAACAGAAATGGCCGGCATCAGGAGCCGGCGCAGCAGCCAGACCTTTGCCGACGAGAGCCTCATGCTCACGGGAGACCTCAATGTGGTGGACGTCGACTGGATCGTGCAGTACCGCGTGCAGGATCCCAAGGCTTATCTTTTCAATGTAAGAAATGTCGAAGAAACGATACGGGACGTATCCGAAAGCGCCATGCGCCTCGTCGTGGGCGACAGCAGCGTGGACGGTGTCCTGACCATAGAAAGGGAACTCATCAGTGACACCGCTGCAAGAAAGATGCAGGAGATGCTCGACGGCTACGGTGCGGGCATTAAAATCGTAACGGTCAAGCTGCAGGACGTAACCCCTCCGGACGAGGTCAAGCCCGCATTCAACTCGGTCAACGAGGCCAAGCAGGAAAAGGAACAGCTCATCAACGAAGCGATGAAGGACTATAACACCGTTGTTCCAAAGGCCAGGGGTGACGCTGAAAAGATGATCAAGGAGGCAGAGGGTTACGCCATTGACCGCGTCAACCGGGCCAAGGGAAATGCGGCCAGGTTTCTGGCCATGTACAAGGAATACGCGCTCGCCAGGGATGTTACGAGACGCCGCCTGTACCTTGAGACGATGGCGAGCATTCTGCCGGGTGTTAAAAACAAGTACATTATCGACAAGGAAGAAAAAAGCCTGCTGCGCATGCTTCCACTGGGACGGGATCTGATGAGCCCGAAGGGGGTGCAGCAATGAAACGGTCAAAAAATGTTTATTACATCGTCATTGCCGTGGTCCTCATATTCGTAATCAGCAGAACCCTGTACAAGGTTGATCAGCGCGAACAGTTCGTAATCACGCAGTTCGGAAACCCGGTAAGGGAGGTAACAGAGCCCGGATTATATGCCAAGATACCCTTTGTCCAGGCGACACACATGTTTGAAAAGAGAATCCTCGAATGGGACGGCCAGGCGACTCAGATACCGACAAAGGACAAGAAGTTCATCCTTGTGGATACGTATGCACGATGGCGTATCATCAAGCCGCTCAAGTTCTACCAGAGCGTGGGAGACGAGCTGGGTGCCCAGTCAAGGCTCGACAACGTTATCAATGCCACCGTGAGGGACAGTATCACGGAGCAGCTTCTTATCGAGGTCGTAAGGAACTCCAACCAGCATCTGGTGCAGTCGGAGGGAGAGGAAATTGAACGGCAGATAATTAAAATTAAAATGGGCCGTGAGCATCTGACGCGCGACATCTTCAAAAAGGCCGCGAAAATGACCGGTCAGTACGGCATAAAGATGGTTGACGTACGCGTAAAGCACATCAACTACGTGGACAGTGTGCGCAGGAAAGTTTTTTCCCGGATGATAGCCGAACGCGAACGCATAGCCGAGCAGTACAGGTCCGAGGGCCAGGGTGAACGATCCCGCATCCTGGGAGATATGCAGCGCGATCTAAAAGGAATTACAAGCGAGGCATACAGGAAAGCCGAAAACATCAAGGGCGATGCCGATGGTGAATCCACAAAGATTTATGCCGAAGCATATAAGAAAGACCCTGATTTCTACTCTTTCCTCAAGGCGCTTGAAAGCTACAAAAAGTCCATTAACGAAGATTCATGGCTCATACTTACCACTGACTCCGAATTCTTCCGGTACATCAAGAGCTACAAATAGACCGATCGTGCATGGCCCTTCTTTGTGTTGCAATAATTATTTCAAAAATGATATTTTTATACCGTTGACCTCCAATCGGGGAGGGACTACGGGGGCCTGGCGGATCAGCCCGGGCTTCATCGCAGGTTTCCCGGAGTTAATAAGTCCCGGGCAAGGAGTAAGCAGGCTGTGAGGATCTATGTCGGGAACATGCCCTATTCCATGACCGAGGATGAACTCCGTGATCTTTTTGTGGAGCATGGTGAAGTAAGTTCCGTTGCCATCATCAACGACAGGCAGACGGGCCGCCCGCGCGGCTTCGGCTTTGTGGAGATGGAAACGGAAGAAGCCGGAGGAAAAGCGATTGAGGCGCTTAACTCACAGGAAGTGGGCGGACGTCAGCTGGTAGTAAACAAGGCAAGACCGAGACAGAACCGTGGCGGCGGACGTCGCTATGGTGATCGGGACAAACGCGGCAACCGGAGAACTGACGACGATACGGGGAACACCGGCCAGGACCAGGTCTAGGCTGCACCGGCCGGGCAGCCGGGCCTGAAGGCCCCTTCAGCGGTATTGATTCAAAGCCCCTGTCCAGGGAGCCTGCAATAATGTAAGCTCTCAGGGAGACGAACGCCCTGTAAAAAATTGCGGAGTAAGGACTTGAAAGAAGTTGCAATCAGATGCGAGAGCCTGAGCAGGCGTTACCGCGATATCCTTGCGGTTGATTCTCTCTCATTTGAAGTGTTCACCGGAGAGTGCTTCGGCCTGCTGGGACCCAATGGAGCCGGAAAGACCACTACGGTGGAAATTCTGGAAGGACTTGCCAGACCGGACTCGGGAAACGTCAGCGTCCTTGGTCACAGCTGGGGAAACAAGGATGACGGGAGCGTAAGAGAGCGCATGGGCGTCGCCCTTCAGGAAACCCGCCTGCCCGACAGGCTGACGGTAAAGGAAACTCTCAGGGTCTTCAGAAGTTTTTATAGCAGGGGACGCAGCGTGGCGCAGGTGCTCGATCTGCTCGACCTGAATTCGAGACAGAACTCAAGAGTCGGAAAGCTTTCCGGGGGCGAAAAGCAGAGGCTCGCCCTGTGCTGCGCTCTCATAAGCTCACCCGACATTCTTTTTCTTGATGAACCGACCACGGGTCTTGACCCGGGGGCCAGGCTCACCATCTGGGAGGTGGTGGAATCATTCAGGAACAGGGGCGGCACAGTACTTATTACGACTCATTACATGGAAGAGGCGGCCCGGTTATGTGACCGCATCGGAATCATGGACAACGGACGCATGATTGCGCTTGATACCACGCAGAAGCTGATTGAGTCACTGGATGCGGACAACGTAATAGAAATCAGAACCGAAAACGGGATGGATTTAAATCTGCTGAGCAATATTGACGGCATCAGGGGGATTGTTACACGCGGAAACACCGCTGCCATACGCGTCAGGGGCCTGGACACAGTGCTCAGGAGCATTCTCGACAAGCTCGGCCTAAGCGGCACGTCTGTTCTGAGTGTTTCAACTCATCCCGTTACACTTGAGGACGTATTCGTTCACCTTACGGGCAGGGAATACAGGCATTGATATTAATGAACAACACATCAGGCAGCGCAGACACAGGCCAGGGGCCCGGGGGCGGGCATTCGGAGCCCATGAAAATACGTCATCCCCTAATCGAGCTCTCCATAGCCCGCCTTATTGAATTCATCCGTGATCCTGGCGCCCTGTTCTGGGTTTTCGGATTTCCAGTGCTTCTGGCTGTTGTACTGGGATTGGCATTCAGAACTCCTCCGGAAGGGCAGGTTATGGAACCCGGCATGCGCTACATAGATTTCCTGATTCCCGGACTCATAGGTCTCAACATAATGGGAAGCAGCATGTGGGGAATAGGGTACGCCGTGGTTGATTCCAGAAGGCGCAGGCTGTTGAGGCGTTTTGCAGTCACGCCAATGCGCAGGTCTCATTTTCTTCTGGCCTTTTTCCTGTCGAGACTCGTTTTCCTTATTACAGAGGTTGGGCTGCTGCTGCTCGTGGGCTGGCTCGTATTCGACATTGCGATCCGGGGATCTCTCTTAAGCGTTGCCGTTCTGTCCATACTCGGTTCCTTCTCCTTTGCAGGCCTCGCCCTGCTAGTGGGATCGAGGACGGAAAGCACCGAAGTCGCATCGGGCTGGATGAACGCTGTTCAGATCCCCATGTGGCTCGGGTCCGGGGTTTTTTTCAGCTACAGCCGCTTTCCTGACATTGTTCAGCCCGTTCTGCGCTTTCTGCCCCTGACAGCGCTCAACGACAGCATGAGGTTTGTAATCAACAAGGGCGGATCCATAATGGATATGGCACTGGAAATAGCATTCATGATCCTGTGGGGCATCGCGACTTTCGCTCTGGCAATAAAGATATTCAAATGGCAGTAAAAATCCTGAACCGTATTCATATTTCAGTCTTCATAATCATACTGTTTCTTCTGCATTCATGCGGCGGGCGTAAGTGCGACCCCTGTCCGCCATGTCCGCCCTGTCCGGTATGCGATGAAGTAAACTTCGAAAGAACCGGCCAGCCGAAGCAGGAACCGGCTACATGGTTCGTGTGGAAGGTCACGGACGGAGACACCATAGGCGTACGGCTCGAAGGGCCTGTTGAACGCCGTGAATCAGTAAGACTCCTGCGCATAGACACACCGGAAAGGGGCGAGAGGGGGTTTGACAAAGCACGCGAAGCTCTCAAGACGCTTTTAAAAAGCGGGCGCGCGCGTCTCGAGTTCGAAAACCCGGAGCGTGAAGATCGAGGTGGTTACGGAAGGCTCCTTGCGTACGTAATCGTAGACGGTTTGAACGTTAACATCGAAATGGTACGCCTTGGATGGTCGAAGTTCTACACGAAATACGGCCGCGGGCGTTATGCCGGAGAATTCGAAAAGGCCCAGAAGGAGGCTGAAAAAGCCGGGCGGGGATTGTGGAAGTAAAGAGCACGGACACACTGAATAGAGCCATGAGAAACAGCTGGATAACGACCGTGCTGTTTCTGGGCGCTTATGCCCTTGTTGCAGGACTGGGCAAAACGGGCGGCTTTGATATCTGGTGGCATATGAAAATAGGCCGGAGTGCGCTTGAAACATTCTCGACACTGCCCAGGGATATCTTTTCAATATACTTCACCGGAAAACCATGGCCCTACAAGGACCTGATTTCCGATATCATCCTGTACGCGGGTTTCGGCGCGTTCTCTTTCGCCTGGTTCGCCATGCTCAAGACACTGACGGCGCTTTGTTTTCCAGCCGCGCTTTTTCTTGCGGACGGGAGGAAGAATGCGGGCCCGGCAGCACTGCTCGTGTGTGGAGCTCTTGCCATCGCCGCCATACAGTACAGGATCGTCGAGCGTCCGCTTTTATTTTCCCTCATGCTCTTTCCCTTGATGCTGGCAGCCCTGAGGCACGCCCGGGTGCTCGCGTCATCAGCTGATGCAAATGCGCTCACTCGATCCATACTGCCCGCGGTCGGACTCCAGTGGCTGTGGGTGTGCCTGCACCGGGGTGCAATGGTTGGATATTTTCTGTTCTTCGTTTTCCTGGCTGAAATACTGTGCGCGTTCATTTTCTGCCGCAAAGGAAAAAATGAATTTCTCTTCGGGCCCCGGCCGGGAACACACGGCCTTATCGCAGCCGCTGCGGGCTTTGTCGCATCTGTCGTTCTCGGATTGTTAAATCCATCCACCGTGCACTTCTTTTCAAGCAGTTTCAATGTCGCCTCCAGCGAAACGCTGCACAAATATATATCCGAATGGGCGCGGCTTTCACCACTGGAAATCATGAACAATTTTCCTCTCGTGGCGATCGTGTCAACACTGGCATTCATTGCCTGGATTTACCGCTTCATCGTTTCAGCGAGACGACGGAATAAAAATCCTTCCGTAACCGTGTTCCACGCTGTCTGCCTGGGTGTTTTCGCCTGGCTCGGCATTAATGAGGGTGTAAGGTGGTTTCCGTATCTTTGCTTTTTCTCGGTATTCGTCATCTTCCTCGTAATTAATGAATTCGAGCTTGCTTTGTCAGAATCCAAACCCGCCAAAACCGTGCCCCTGTCTGGGTCGCTCACAGCCGGAGTACTAATGGCCGTCCTCGTCGTAAGTCAGAACCATGATGATTTCGGCCCGGGAAAGATGGAAAATCGATACCCCGAAGGTGCGGTTGAATTCGCACGAAGGCATGATCTTGGAAAAACGGTCGTGAACGTCCTGCACATGGGCGGTTACCTGATCTGGGAGATGGGTCCTGAAACAAAGGTGCTAATAGACGGCCGCAGTGATCAAATATACCCCGAAGACTTCATGCTGATGGCAATCAGGGCCCGCAGTGATCCATCCACCTTTCACGAAATGAGAAAAACGGACGGGGCGGACTGGGTAATGGCGTCCAATGATCCTTCAAGCGGCTCTCATCATTTTCTCTTCAGCGATCCCGGCTGGATGCTCGTGTACTGGAGCGACAGCGCCGTAATCTATGCGAGAAGGGACGCATACGCACACCTGGACTCATACCGCATCCGCCTTATCAATCCTTTGTCCGTAGACGCTTCCGTAGTTAATGCTCTTACGAAAAATCCCGGTAACACCGAAGTGCGTAAACAGCTGGAAAAAGAGCTTCAAAGAATGATCGAAGCTTCCCCGGAGAGCCTGAGGGCGAACGCGGGCATGGTGCTCTATTATCACTTCCTCGGGCCCGGATACCGGCAGAAGCGTGATCTGAAAATGAAGCACCTCCTCAGCCTTTATCCGCATCATCCGTCAGTAAAAGAACTTGCGCACAGATTGAATCTCAAGGGCCTGGACATATGAAGGCTCAATCAATAACGACTGTGGATGCCGCTTTCTCCTGCGCTCTCGTACTCGCACTCTTCGCCGCCTTCTGCGTTTTCAACACAGGCGTTCATTCGCTTTACGAGTTCCCACTCGACGACGCCTGGATTCATCAGGTGTACGTAAGAGGTCTTGTTACGGACCTAATGCCCACTTATAACAGCGGGATTCCGGAAGCCGGATTCTCGAGCCCGCTGTGGCTCTTCATCTGCATACCCGGATACCTGATTTCGACCCTCTTCGGCTCAGGCCCGGTAGTAGCGGCAAAGATCAACTCAATGATTCTTGCCGCAATCGCTGCAGCAGGGACTGGAAGGATTGCCGGATTCTTCACCCGGGATCCATATGTCGGACTTTATGCAGCGGCTGCTTTACTCCTGGGCCCGGGTTTCGCCTTCAGCACGGTCAGTGGCATGGAAGTCACCCTTGCAGCGGCATGCCTTGCCTGGGCTTTCGTGGCATGGCTGCACGGACGATGCACCACGGCGGGCGTGCTTTTCGCTCTGTCCGCACTGTCCAGGCCAGAGGCCGCTGTAATAATTCCCGTGGTGATCCTGTTCGAATTCTTTCCGGGTTCCCGCCCTTTGCGCGATCGCACAAGGGGCGCTGTCTTTATCCTGCTACCCGCGGCCGTTTTCGCCTCTGTATGGATTGTCTACAATCTTTCGGTCTCCGGCCGTAGCCTGCCCAATACTTTTTACGTCAAAGCCACGGCACCGGCCGGTTCGAATGCAGTTGAGTATTTCCTCAGCCGCGTTGTCCTCGGCTATGGCATTTTCCCTGCGGCCGGGGCCATTGCCGCAGGCCTTGCCGGAGCCTTCTTCGCTCTTCGCAACCGGGCCAAACGCATCCCGGCAGCCGCTGTGGCAGCGGCAGTTGCAGCAGCCGTTGCCGGTGTAATGTTCACGCGCCGGTTCGAGATCTCCGTGAGTTATTTCATGGCCAGGTATTATTATCCTTTCCTGGTGTTTTGGGCCGTTTTCACCGGCCTGGGGCTTCAGTTCCTCAAAAAGTATCTTTCTGAAAAAACCGGCATGCGTCCGTGGACTGCCGCTCTCGTGCCCCTCGTGCTCTTTATGGGCCTGTCCGTTCCCGGCCTTATCAGGGCGCGGGGGTCTTACGCCGCTCACTGCAGTGACATCTACGCGCTTCATACGCGTGTTGCGCTGGATGCCACAGGAAGAGTACCCCCGGATGCCGTTGTGGGCGCGGAAGGGGCCGGCAGCATCCGCTATCACATGCCCAACTTCGTACTCGACCTTGTAGGGCTCAATGCATCCGTACTGTCGGACGTTCATGGTGATATTGCACTTCGTTCATGCATACAGGCCGGTTACCGCCCGTCTCTCCTCGTCATTCCCGATAACTGGGTTCGCGCTTTCGAGCCCGTTTTCGAACTTGAGACCGTCAAAGTCTACGAGGTCAGAAACTGGTCGGTCGTAGACGGAAAAGGGCCCCGTCGTGTCCTGATGCTCAAGTCGGCCGTGCGCCCCGAATTCTACGAGGCATGCAGGCGCCGTTTCGGTCCCGGAAGTAAAAGCCGTTAAAGCAGCCTACTTCTTACGGCGTTTTTCCCCCGCTTCGAGCCTGAGTGAAAGCTGGCTTGGTTCGCGGAAGTGGTAGACTTCGATTGAGCGTCTTGCAAGCGCCTTTGCAAACGAATCCGCATAAACGGGCGACAGGGCCACGCGCCGGCATCCTGTCGCGGTGACGTACTTTAAAAGCCCTCTTCGATCCACGGCAGTCGACATCTTGAAAACATCGTCGAATTCTCCCGGCCTGACCGGGTCGATATACGGTCCCACAAGAGCCGTCCGCATTCTTCCCAGGCTTTTCCATACCGGGCTGTTTCCCAGATCCCGGGGTATGATAACGACGTCCCATCCGTCCGGCTTTGCGTCGAGCCTTCGAATTCCCTCAACCCGGATACCGTGTTTTTCGTATACCCGGGCGACCTCATAGATATGTCTGTGAACCCTCGGCCTTATGCCCTTTTCCACAAGCACCCTGGCAAGAGCCTGTGCCAGGCCCACGGGTTCTGTTAGAAACACGGGTGTAAATCCCGCGCTCGCGGTCTCCATGGCCCATGCAGCCGCGCGTTCCGCCGTCCGTCTTGGAGACACCAGCTGAGCCGGCGGCATGTCTTTCTGGCCCAGGATCAGGAGATCGGCTGACGGAATCCTGATGCGTTCCGCCGCCAGGGGAACGGATGTCTGTACACCGGAAGCATAAAGTATGCGCGTGCCCCTGACGTTTATGAGAAGCTGCGCGGAACCCGGAATGGTTCCGGCCGGAACCAGCGTCAGCTCAAGGGGGCCGAGCTTGAACGGCTGCTCGAAGGTGGCCGTAAGCCTGTCGCTTTCCGGGACGCGCCTGCTCATGAGTTTGAAGGTGGTGGACGTGGCCAGAATCCTGCCGGGCGGGGCATTAACGTGAGCGTTCGAGATGAAACTGAACCCGGTGGGTGAGAGTGTATCCAGGCCCAGCCCGTTGGGCCAGACGACAAACCCGTCCGCCCATACCAGGGGCACACCCGGGCCCTGTGATGTAGCGTCTGTTCCGGCCTTTGAATCCCGTATTTCTATTATGGACATCTAGTTTCTTCTGATCCTGCTGATTCAGGATCATATTATGGTCAGCGGATTATTCAACACCCGATTGCCGCCCTGCTTCCGCTGCGCACTTTCTCCACGGCGGCACAAAGCCCCTGCTGCACAGTTCAGCCATGCACAGCGCGTACATCACCGTGTCCGGCACGGCCTTTGCCCCGGTCGCCAGGAGCTTCTGGTACAGGGGCCAGTTCACGCTGGCGTCATGCACGTGTGGATTGTAAACAGTGTCAAAAAGAAAAAGCGGTGTCGGAAGAGCCAGCATTATAAGGCATGCATAGAAAATAATGCGGCCCGTTGTATTGAAACCGCCAGTGCCCTGCCCCCTCATCCCCATAAGTACGACGACGCCGATGAGGATGATGCCGCTCGAGTGATGCTCCCATACATGCGCGTAGCCCGTAAAATGGGCAAGCATGACCGTGAGCGCTGCCAGGCTCAGGCTCGGGTGGCGGCTGAAAAAGGCCGTCAGCATTGTTATGCCGACGAGCACGGGATGCACATGGGACAGGTATCCGGCCACCTGATCGCGCCCGATCCCGGGCGCCAGGGCATTGATAATGTGTATCATGAAGTAGATCATTCCATGATTGCCCGCATGCAGCCCTCCCATGTCACGGGAGAAGTTCTTGTCCACGAAATATGCCCAGTCATTCGAGTGCATAAGAAAATACACTGCCGTGGCCGCGAGCACGGGTATTGTGGATACGGCTACCGGGATCCACAGGCGCCGGCGCTTCAGGAGAACGGCAAGGCCCACGATCGGAAAAAATTTCAGGATGACACAGGCCATGAAGCCCAGCGTGGACAGGATGCGGGATAAGGCCCCAGATGCAGCCTCGTTCAGCCGCGGATCCGACAGGATCAGGCCTGCGCACGCGAGCGCGACGGATACAAACGTGAACTGGCCCAGGTGCACTTCCAGCATGTACGGAGAGTTCAGCAGCAGCAGGGCTGCGCAGGCCGGTGCGAAAAGACTCTTTTTCGAATAGACATAAACGAGCGCGACCATCATGAACAGCACGGCTTCCAGAAAGATCACCCACACCATGTACGCGGTTCCGGGGGCCAGCATTCCGGAGGCAAGGCCCACGGTCTGCGCAACCAGCGGAAGGTAGCGGAAAGTGTAGAAGTAGGGCGTCCTGCGGGTTTTTTCCCCGTCCAGGTAGGGGCTCGTGCCCTGTGACAGGGCTGTTCCTGAATGATAAACAGAAAAAAAGTCGGAGGCAGGACCGAGCCTGTGCCTGGTGTCATGATGAAACTGCCAGATCGGGCTTCTGAAGGATATGTTCCGGTTTACGTCCAGGGGCTGGGCGACAATGGTGTAAACGAACGAAAGGTGCAGGGATATTACCACGGTAAGGAATGCCGCGTGCAGAATCAGCGCTTTCAGCCCGGTTGTTTCTTTCAAATGCGCACTTCCTTCAGACTTCGGCCCGGCAGCTATTTGCAGTTGTCCTCCCGGCCCTGATCTCCCCATGCATTGTCTGAAAAGTCGTTGCCGCTTCCGTTAAAGGTTCCGAGGCAGTCGAGCCATACGCCCCACCCGCTGCTGTGACGGATTGTGCTGTTGTTGAAACTCACCGCCACGCCCCAGCCGGAGGAATCGAGCATGATGTTTCCGCGCACCTCGTTCGCCTGGCTGTCGTTAAAGGCGTATGCCCCGCCGTATTCCACTGTAACGTGTTCAAACCTGCTCCTCGGGTCTGCCGCGTCGTCGTCGTTCGTGTTCGAGAAATACAGCCCGTCCCAGTGCCCCGCCGTCTCTTCAGTGCCCGAGAATACAATCGGATCATCTTCGGTGCCGATGGCCGTGATTCCGGCGTAGTCATCCAGCACTTCGATGCCGCTTTCGGCCGTGAACAGAAGCGTTGTGCCGGCGGACAGGGTCAGGTGATTGTAAAGAAGAAGGTTTCCGTGCATGCGGTAGGGCACGTCCAGTGCGGGCCAGGTCCTGTCCTCGTCGCCGAAATCATAGTCACCGTTTATGAGCACGAAATCACTGTCGTTTCCGGTGTATGTCGAAGAATCCGATAAATTGTGCGCGGCAGCGGCATAGACAAAGCCCGCGCCCGAGGCGTTCTGCGTAATCACGCAGTTGCTGAAATCGGGCACAACGGCCGAATGATCAAAATAAAAGCCGTAACCGGATCCGTGCCTGAACACGCAGCCGGTTATTGAAACCCTCACCTCATACCCGGAAGAATCCAGCATCACGTTCGCGCTGAACTCACCGGCAGCATCGTCCAGCATCTCCTGAGCACCCGCGTACTCCACTGTTACGTGCTCCAGAACGTTACGGTCACTTTCCGTGTTAAGAAAATACACGCCCTGCCAGTAGCCCGGAGTCTTTTCGACACCCGTCATGATGATGGGTTTTTCCTGTGTGCCAGCGGCCGAAAGTGCTCCGTCGGACTCCACGTCAATGCCCGCCTCCTCCATGAATTCAAGGGTTACACCGGGCTTTATCGTGAGCACTGCATCGTACCAGACGATAATCATCTCCTCGACGATGTAACAGCCCGTCGGGATCTCGGCGTCGTTTTCCACTGAATACGACTCAAGCACAGTGGAAAGGGGAAAACATTCCAGGCCGCCCGCATCAGCGGACGCATCTTCGGCTGCGTCCGCGGCAGCGTCTGCGCCCGCGTCGTCAGTGTCCTGTCCCGAATCGCCGCCCGCGTCAGCCATGCCTCCGGCATCAGGGTCCTGAGTTTCGCCGTTGTCGCACTCGGACGCCGTCAACATGAGACAGGCTGCACACAGCAGCATGGTATTCATTGTGAGTTTCATTAATTCCTCCCTTGGAGGCACATTTTTTCCTCCCTTGGAGGCACTTTATGTGCCAGCGTTTTATTTACTATATATAAAGTAATGAATTTAAACAAAGCCCCGCTCCCGGGCAAAACATATGTTGCCATTCGGCATGACCGAGCCTAGTATCAAATTTCAGATGACACCGAATGCCAGATTTTCTGAACTACTCAAATTCAGGGTCCTGACGCTCATACTAACGGGCATCTGCGTGCTTCCCGGCACCCTGAAAGCGCAGAACCCGGCAAAGGAAGCGTATGTTGAGGCGGAAAGCCTCGCCAGCATAGGCAAGTACAAAGAAGCCGTCGAAAAATATGAAGAGGCGTACCGGCTGGCCCCGCGCTCGGTGCTTCTTTTTCACATCGCGCACACGTACGAGTTGTGGGAAAAATACGATGAAGCCCTCGAGTGGTATCACAGATATCTCGAGATTGCCTCGCATGCCGAGGAAGAGCGCGAACTCGCCCATGGGCGCATCGAAGGCATAAGGGAAAAACTGGCCAGGACGGGCATTTTCATTGATTACAGGAAGGAAGGCGCAACCGTTTTCATAGACGGTACTGAAGCAGGAACAACACCGCTTGAAAAGGTAATCGGAGTCAAACCCGGGCCTCACAAGATCGAAGTAAAAAAACAGGGACTCGAATCCTATCACACCACGGTGCACGTACATGCGGGAACAGTGGAATCCATAAGGCCCGTCCTCATCACGTCAATCGTGCCGCCTCCGCCTCCGCCGCCTCCTCCGCCTCCGCCTTCGCACACGCTCGAGTACGTTTTCTTCGGAGTGGGCTCTGCAGCCGTCCTTGGCGGCGCTTCAATGGGCATATGGTACGCGGCAGACGAGGACGCGCCCGACGCGGCCCTTTACTCCATGCACGGGCTTCTGTGGCCCGGCCTCGCCATAATAATAACGGGCGCCGTGATCTACGGCATCAACCAGGAAGAGTACGAAAAGGAGCTTCAGCTCTACCGCATCAGGTACGGCAAGGTCGTAGTCGCGCCCCCGGGCCGGACGCCCTGATACTGCCCTGTCCCCGGTGCCAGGCACCCTTTTTGAGGTGCCGGGCGCGATTTTCGACCTGGCCGTGCATTTTTTGTGATTCTTTTTAACCTGTTGATATTCCACC
>Ga0272442_10001012_pt1 | contig 43591 bp, 32 predicted proteins | sample SSMForm2O_FD_200262 | JGI IMG/M metagenome (GOLD analysis project Ga0272442, IMG submission 200262) | Marine sediment archaeal communities from Little Sippewissett salt marsh, Falmouth, MA, United States - SSM-Form-2O | ecosystem: Environmental > Aquatic > Marine > Wetlands > Sediment ...
CCCGAGCCTATTTCATCCGACTGCAACTTCGTTTCCATTGAGGCGTGATTTGGCCATTTCCTTCTGCCGGGCGCCCGCTTCGTCCAGGAAACGGCCTTCCTCCCTCCCCCAGTGTCTGAACTGCAGATTACCTCATTCCTTTGTTGCGCGAGCGCCGTTGGGCTGCTATAATTTCCCAATAGCCTACTTGGTTGGATGGGAGGGGAGGGGAGATGGACTCGTTGCATATTCTTGTTGTTGACGACGAGGAAACCACGCTGAAGTCGATGGTGCTTGTTCTGGAACAGGGCGGGCACAAGGTAACCAGCGTTGGCAGCGCCGAGGGTGCTCTTGACCTTATGGCGGGAAAGAAGGGCGGCGAAAAGCAGTTCGATTTCATGCTGTTCGACATACACATGCCCGGCATGACCGGCCCGCAGCTCCTGGCCGAGATGGAACAACGTGGGCTGCGCCTGCCGAGCCTCGCCATTACCGGCCAGGCGAGCGAGGAGGCCGCCGCCGTGCTCCAGGAGATGGGCTGTCACATCCTGCAGAAGCCCTTCCACGGGCCCCAACTGCTGGAGCGGATCTCAACGATTCTCCTGCCGCCCCAGCAGTTCCCGGACTTCTGAGGCGGAGCTGCCCGAGGTCGGCAGCCGCGCGGCGCTGCCGCCTTCGCTGCAAGGCTACGGCGTGCCAAAGGAGCACCACCCCACAGGTGGGACGGCTACGAACCGGCACTTCGACGCTTGCACTCCGATACCTGGATATTGTAGTTTACCCGGCTGTTCTGCCCCGAGTGCAGGAGAAACCGATGAGTGAGACATACAAGATAGCGGTAATAGGCGGAGACGGGACCGGCCCGGAGGTCGCCCGCGAGGCCGTGAAAGTGCTGGAAGCGGCAGGCGGCAGGTTCGACTACAAGCTGGACCTCAACGAGTACGATTTCGGCGGCGACCGCTACCTGGCCACGGGCGAAGTGCTGCCCGACTCGGCGGCCGGAGAGCTGGCCGGGTACGACGCGATCCTGCTGGGCGCAATCGGGCACCCGGACGTGAAGCCCGGGATACTGGAGAAAGGCATCCTGCTGCGCCTGAGGTTCGAGCTGGACCAGTACATCAACCTGCGGCCCGTGAAGCTGTTTCCCGGGGTGGCGACCCCTATAAAGGATAAAGGGCCCGACGAGATAGACTTTGTGGTTGTCCGCGAGAACACCGAGGACCTCTACTGCGGGATGGGCGGGTTCTCGCACAAGGGCACGAAGGACGAGGTTGCCGTCCAGACTTCCACGTATACGCGCATGGGCGTGGAACGCGCCCTGCGGTACGCTTTCGAGTACGCGGCGAAACGCCGTCAACCCCGCCCCTGGAAGGGGCTCTCCGAGGAGGACGTCAGCGAGGGCAAGACCGGCCAACTCACCCTCGTGGGTAAGACGAACGTGCTGACGTTCGTGTACGACCTCTGGGAGCGCGCGTTCCACGAGATCGGCGAAGCCGATTACCCGAGTATCAAGCGGGACTACAACCACGTTGACGCCGCCTGCATGTGGTTCGTCAAGAACCCCGAGTGGTACGACGTGATCGTTACCGGCAACATGTTCGGCGACATCATCACGGACCTGGGCGCGATGATCCAGGGCGGGATGGGGATCGCGGCCGGCGGCAACATCAACCCCGAGGGCGTCGGCATGTTCGAGCCCATCGGCGGGTCCGCTCCCAAGTACACGGGTCAGAACGTCATCAACCCGCTGGCGGCGATATGCGCCGGAGCGATGATGATGGACACGCTCGGAGAGACGGACGCCGCCCAGACTATCGAGGCCGCGGTGGCGGACGCCACGGCGAACAAGCTCGAGAGCCTAGCCGCCGGGCGGATGGGGTACACGACGACGGAAGTCGGAGACATGATTGCAGAATATGTGGGATAGGTTTCGGGTCTCAGGTTTCGGGTTTCAGTTCCAGAAGTGGGACGCTTCCCCGCCCCGGAGTTGACACCTGAACACTGAAACCTTGAGAGAGAGAAATGAGCGAGTACAGAGTTGGCATGGTCGGGATCGGTGCTGTCGGCACCGAGATGATCCGGGTGTTGCGGCAGCGCAACTTCCCGGCATCGGAAATCAGGATACTGGCACGCTCGGAGCGTGACGAAGAGATAGACGGCGAAACCTACCATGTCGTTGCGGCTTCACCGGAGGCGTTCGACGGGTTGGACTTCGCGTTCTTCGCGGGGACGGAGGGAGCGAAGGGCGCATCGCAGCAGTACGGCTGGGAAGCGGTGAGCCGCGACGTGATCGTGGTGGACAACGGCGACGATTTCCGGATGGACGATCGTGTGCCGCTGGTGATACCCGAGATCAACGCCGACGCTTTGAAGGATCACCAGGGCTTCGTTGCGAACCCGAACTGCAGCACCATCATCGCGCTGATGGCTCTTGGGCCTCTTCACAGAGCTGCCGGGATACGCCGGTTCGTAGCTTCCACCTACCAGGCGGTCTCGGGCACGGGGCGTAGCGCCATAGCTGAGCTCGAGAACCAGGTGCACCAGTACGAGGCGGGCGAGAAGCTGGTAGTGGATACCTATCCGCACCAGATCGCGTTCAACGTCGTGCCGCAGATCGGCAGCATCAAGCCGCAGATGCCGGGCTACACCAGCGAAGAGGCGAAAATGCTGTTCGAGACCAGGAAGATCCTAGGCTCGGACAGCATCCGTGTATCGGCCACCTGCGTCCGGGTACCGGTCTTCAACGGGCATTCCGAAGCGCTTAATGTGGAGTTCGAGCGGCCGGTCAGCCCCGAGGAGGCACGTGAAATCCTGGCTGCCGCGGAGGGCGTAACCGTCGTGGATGACCCCGAAAACGGGGTGTATCCGCTGCCCCTGGAGGTATCCGGGAAAGACGACGTCTTCGTGGGCCGGGTGAGGCCGGACGATAGCGTGGAAAATGGGCTTGCACTGTTCGTGGCAGGAGATAATATAAGGAAGGGAGCGGCTCTCAACGCCGTCCAGATCGCCGAGAAGCTGGGCGATCTTTCTCAAGCATAGTACGCTCCTCCTACACGATTATCCGTCCCGTTTGGGCTGCGGGAAAATGTTGACTTTCGCGCTTGCAGGAGTGTGCGAATTGTCATAAGGTACGAATTCTGGGAGAAGCTGTATGGGCAAATTCCTTAGAGTGTTGGTAGTTTTTTTCCTGCTGTTCAGTTCAGCTGCACTCACGCTGGGCATCATGCTCTTCTTGAAAAGAGAGCTGCTGAAAGGCAGGACCCAGAAGCTGGAAGATACCATTATCATGCTGGGCACCACGCTCGAGACGGAGCCGGCGGTCATCGAGGTACCACCAGAACATCCCGCGCGGGACGTCTCTCCGTGTACGGCCGAGCTGATCGAGACCCCGGAGTACTCCCAGTACTGGAAGGGTTACTCGAACGAGCTCGAGTTGGTGGCGCCGGAGATGATGGACATCGGCGCGAGGAGAGACGTGCTGATGACGTACTACCTCCGTGATCCCGTCACGCGCGAGATCCAGAGAGACCCGACGTATGGCACGCCGATCACCGAAGGCGAAGGCACCATGCAGGAGGTGCTCGACGACATTATCTCGCGCGCCGAAGCGCAGTACAACCGCCTCAACGAGACACGGCAACAGCTGATAGATCTCCGCGAGGAAAAGATCAAGACGATCAACGACCTCAATCGGCGCAAGCAGGAACTCCGCCAGGCACTGCACAAGATCGTGCAGCTCGAGGCGCATATCCGCGAACTGGAAGAGAAAATCCGTCAACTCGAGTCCAAGATCCGGAACCTGGAGGCCAGGATCGCGGAGCTCGAAGCCGAGGTGGCCGAGTTGAAGCGCACCGTGCAGGAACGCGAGGAGACCATCGCGGAACGCGACGCGGAGATCGAGACCCTGAAGAAAGAGATCGAGAAGCTGAAGGGCAAAGAGGGACCCGTGGAGCGGGTCTGGACCTCGAGGATCGACAGCGAGCAGAAGGGTCCTGTCGTAGCCGTGGATAGCGAGTGGAATTTCGTGGTGTTCAAGGTCACGGACAAGTTCATCGAGGAGATCACCTCGATCATGGAGAGGCTTGACGAGGGTGAGGCGAAGCCGAACATCCAGTTCATCGTGCGTCGGGGCCGCGGTCGCGGACCCGGCAGTTTCGTCACCAAGATAAGGTTCAAGCAACTCAGGAAAGACGAGAAGCTCTGCGTTGCCGATATCCTGACAAACTGGCTGCAGCAGCCGGTCCAGGAGGGCGACGTTGTCTGGTACGACTAGGGTAGCCGTGAAAGCTTCGGTGCCCCGCCTCATAGCGCTGGTCATCCTTCCGGCCGCGTTGTTGCTCTGTCTGGGTTGTGCCACGACGGAGGACGACCTGGAGCAGCCGTGGAACAGCCGGGAATCCTGGGAGGCTCATCCCGGTATTCCCGGCCTGTCCGACTACTGATTCCGCACCGGGCCTGTGGGAATGGTTCGTCGCTCGCCTTCGCCCGGGAAGCCGAGGCGAGGCAGGCAGGCCGGTCCGCGCGTCACCAGCCTAAGAATGTATACACCGTTGTCGTCCTACCGGACGGAAGTGTGCAGGCGTAACAGCCAAAAAATCATTGACCGATAATTGTTCAGAAGTTACGGTGAGAAACATGAGACCATCAAATTCCTGCCTCTTGCGAGCGCGTTCGGCCGTCCTTTTCTTCCTCTTCCTTGCAGCCTGCTTCGCCGGTCCCGTTACGGCGCAGCTCGGCGACCAGCAGGAAGTGGATCCAATCGAAGTCGAGCTAAGGTACGCCGACGGATTGATGCGATTGGGGTTTCCGGACTACGCGAAGATCGTGCTCGGCAGGCTTGACCCGAACGTGGTCGGCCCGAGGATGAAGGTGCTGCAGCTCCAGAGCTACATCGCCGTAGGCAACTTCGATGAAGTGAAGCGGCTCATAGCGAAGGAGCCGAGCCAAAGCAGCCAGTCGACCTGGGCCATGAAGCTGGCCCTGGCCGACGGTTACTATGCGTGGGGCAAGTACGCCGAGGCCAGCAGGCTCTACCAGGCGTTCTTCAACCAGTACCCCAGCGGCCCGCCCGCGAGCCTCAAGAAGTTTTTTCTGGAATCGGCCTACAAGTTCGCGCAGATGCTGATCCTCATGGGGAAGGACGAAGCGGCCATCCAGGCCTACCAGATTGCGCTGAAGGCGACGCCGAGGAACGACGAGGCGCAGCGTCACGTCAGGCGCCAGATCCTCGGCGAGACCATGGAGTTGATGGTCAAGGTGGCGGAGGGCAACCCGTCCCTGCGCGGCACGTACTTCAAGAAGATCAACGATGTCCTCAACGAGATCCTCTGGGTCCAGGACCTCTGGTTCGGGAAGGCCGTGGTGGCCATGGCGCACATGCGCAAGATGGAAGGGAAGATCAAAGACGCCCAAAAGCTGATACAGGACTACGGCGCGCAGCTTCTCAGCATCGACAAGTTTCTCGAGGAGGATCAGGAGGCCACGGGAGAGAACCTGATGCGGCTCAGTCCGATGGCGGAGGCCCGTTATGTGCTGGGCACGATAATGCATGACGAGGCTAAGAGGCTCATAGGCCAGGGCGGCCAGGACGCCCAGGCCATCGCTCTGCTGGTGGGCCAGAAGACGGGGTCCGACCGAACGAGGGGCGCGGTACACCATTTCGCCGCCGTGTTCGCCAAGTACCCCTACACCGGCTGGGCCGCGAAGGCGGCAAGGAAGGTGAAGGAGATCGAGGAGACCTGCCAGACGCGATTCGGCATACGGATAACCGTGGGCATCAGCCCTGAGAAGCTGGAGGCGGTGCTTCGGGCGCAGCTTACGCAGGCGCGCGTGCTCTTCACGCAGAACAGGTTCGAGGAAGCCGCGAATCTCTATATCGACGTGCTCAACGACTTCCCGGAAGGAGAGGCCTCTATCGCGGGGCTCGCGGACCTGGCGCGCTGCTACATGGAGATGGGCGAGGAACGATCGATGGACGCGGACATGGTGGTGAACTACATGGTCGAGCGGTTCTGCAGAAACAGGAAGCTCCAGCTGAAGACCGGGGACGTCCTGCTGACCTTGGCCGAGGACTACGACAGCCGCCAGCGGCCGGACAAGCGCGAAGCTATCGAAGCGCTGTTTTTCCAGCGATTCGACGACCATCCGCGCGTGCCGGGCATGATATACGAGTTCGCCAAGCGGGCTATAGACGAGGAGGAGTACGAGGTCGCCCTCGGTCACCTGTTGCAGCTGATCTCGAGATTCGCGGACACGAAGTTCTACGAGCTGGCGCTGAACCGCGCTGCGAACTGCAGCGCCAAGATCGACAAGCTGGAGGACGAACAGAAATACCTGACCAAGCTGGTAGAGGTTCTCGAGAAGAAGGAACGGCCGGGACACCGCCTGATTTCCACGAAGTTCCGCATCATAGCGGCACAGCAGAAGAAGGCTACCGCGGTCCGAAAAGCCGCGAAGACGGACGATGAGAAGGAAGCCGCCAACAAGGAGACAGCGCAGGCGGCCGTGAGCTACACCAAGCTGGCAAAACTCCTCGAGTCAAACCCCGGCCGCAACAGTCCCTACGTCCTGGAAGTGGACGATATCAAGAGGAACGACGAAATACTCCAGGCCGCGACGTTCTACAAGGCGCTCAATTTCTCGCTCCTGACACATCCCACGAACAAGGTCGACGCCTTCAAGACGGTGGCGATCAAGTCCTTTGATTCGCTCGTGGAAAGATGGCCGAAGTCCAAGTTCGCCCCCGCCGCACTCATGCAGGTAGGGACCCTGTGGACCGTGCTTGGCGATGCCAAGAACGCCGACGCCGCCTTCAAGAAGCTGGCGGACGGCTATCCCGACTCGCCCGAGAACAAGAACTCGCTTGCGCTGCAGGCATTCACGCTGCTGCAGCTCGGCATGCGGAAGGAGGCCGTCAAGAAGTTCAAGGAGATGTTCGACGCGCCGGGCGCCAAGTTCAGCGACGCCCAGATCCTTACCGCGGGCACGGAGTTGGCGAAGGAAGAGGAATACGAAATCGCCCTGGAAGCGTTCAACAAGGTCCTGTCCAGAACCAAGCACAAAGGCACCCACGAGCGCGCATTGTTGGGCAAGGGCAAGGCGCTGGCCGAGCTGCGCAAGTGGCCGGAGGCGGCAAAGGTTTTCAAGGAATGGCTGGGGAAATACTCCGCGCTCAAGTCTTCGGTCGACGCGTCTTTTTACGCCAGCCGTGCCTACAGCGAACAGGCAAAGATTGAATCGAGCGCGGACAAGCGTTATGTCCTGTTTAATGAAGCCGTCGTGGCGATGCGCAAAGTGCGCATGCACGACCGGACCACCGCCGGGCGGGCGAAGTCGGACGTAGGCGTGGCGAGGATACACCTGGCCCGCGCCGCGGCCGAGGCCAAGTTCGGCAGCCCACAGGAAGCGAAAAAGGCGAAGAGCGACGCGATCGTCACGCTCCAGTCGCTGATCTTCTTCGTGAACCGCAGCAAGCCCGGTGTCGGTCCGCATCTTCAGGAAGCCTACTACATGCTCATCCCGCTGCTCATGGAGCAGGAGAAATGGGGGGACGCGGTGGATAACTGCGACGCCTACCTAAAGGAATTCCCGATGGGCAAGTACCTGAAAGAGGTCCGGAAATTACGCCTGACCTCGAACATGAAGGCCCAGATGATGGGCGACAGGTCGAAATCACAGGCCCCGATTGCAGGCGGCACCGGTACGAACGTGAACATAAAGGTTACGAAGGAGCAGGAAACCCCGCCGGAGCAGGAGAAACAACCGGAAAAGGCGGCTCCCGAGAAGGAAGAGCCGGCGACGAAAGAGCCGGCGGCAAAGTAATTTACGGAGGTAAGCTATGATTATACGATCTGGTAACAAGTATATGAAAGCCATGTGTGTTCTGCTCGCGCTGTTGGTGACGTCGAGCGCCATGGCCGATATCAAGGCGATGATAATCAAGAGAAGCGGCCAGAAAGTGGTTGGTAAGGTACGCTGGAAAGGTTCCTCGAAGGTGTATATTGTTACCACGAGTGCCGGGCAGTTCCAAATCCCGCTCAGCGACGTGAGCAACGTGAGGGCCGCCAAGCCGAGCACGCTCGACAGCGCGATCCGCAAGATCAACACCGGTGCCGCGTCCGCGGCGATCCCCGCCCTGAAGCAGATCGCGGCGGATTACGAGATGATCGAGTGGGACGTTGTAGCGACCAGGTACCTGGCGGAGGCCTACCTGAAGAACAACATGTATGCTGATGCGACCAGGGTGGCCGAGAAGATCCTGAACGCGAGCGGCAATCAAAGGGCGTCGAGCGAGCTGATGGAGATATACTGTGAAGCCCTGATGAAGGACAAGAAGTTCTCAAAACTGAAAAGCATGCTTACCAGAATGATCGAAACGGGCTCCCGCAGCGCCGCAGCGGTCGCGCAGGTCAAACGGGGAGATATCGACCGGAAAAACGGCAATGTGCAGGATGCGCTCATAAACGGCTACCTTCGGACGATCGTGCTGTACCGGGACGTCAAATCCATCCAGCCCGAAGCGATCTACAAGGCCATGCTGGCTTTCAAGGAGATGGGACATCATTCGCGGGCGCAGAAAATGCGTAAGAAACTTCTGGCGGAATACCCCCAGAGCAAGTATAGTTCTCAGGCTAGATCTGAATCATAATTGGCCCGCCGATATTGACAAAAACAAGGATGGAGGGAGAAGTTGTTAATGAAGAGAGAGGTCACATTCCTGGTCGTTCTTTGCGCTGTTTGTTTGTCGTTCTGGGCCGCGTTCGCGGCTCCCGGTGTCGGTGAGTCGCTCGACAGCGGCGGCCGTCGCGGGGAGTTGATCGATTCGACTGGCGCGGCGGCAAGGGCGCCGGCGCCGGCGGCATCGGGCGGCCTTTTCCACGTCATAGCACAGTCCGGTTTTCTGGGGGTCCTGCTGTGGATCACGATCTTCGTGGCGGCGGGCCTGGGCGTCTATCTTGCCGTTGACTGCTGGATTATGGTGCGGGGCGACAGGATTATGCCGCAGAACCTCATAGACAACGTTACCGATTCCATGGCCGAGGGTGACGTCCTGAAGGCGCTGCAGAATTGCGAGAACGAGCCCGGCCCGATGGCCAACATCCTCATCGCCGGGTTCAGCCACGTGGAAGAGGGCTTTGACGTGATCCAGGAAGCGATTTCGACGGCAGCGGACCTGGAAACGGAACGTCTCCTTCAGAGAATCACCTGGCTTTCGGTTGTGGGCAACCTCGCGCCGATGCTCGGCCTTCTCGGCACCGTCCAGGGCATGATCGGCGCGTTCAAGGGCCTGACCACGGGCGCACCGGACGTCGGGCTCCTCGCCCTCGACATTTCCCAGGCGCTCTACACCACGGCAGCCGGGCTGACCATCGCCGTGCCGTGCGTGGCCGCGTTCTACAGCTACAGGAACGCCGCCAACACGATTGTCCTCAAAATGGAAGCCATGACGATGGAGCTGATCAAGGATCTGCGCAACGTCGAAGTGGTCGAGGAATAGACTGTAGAATCAACGCCGGGAGCGGTTCAAGATGGCGAAGATATCCAGGGCCGAGGCTGAACTCCAGATGACGCCGATGATTGACGTTGTCTTCCAGCTCATCATCTTTTTCATCGTCACTATCAAGATGAACGAGCAGATCAACGACGATATCATTCTCGAGGATGCGCCCTACGGCCCGATTATCGAGAGCGGCGATCAGTCCCAGAACCAGCGTGTCCTTACGATCGAGGTGGACAAGCGCGGCTGGGTGACGATACAGAACGTGCCGGTCAACGGGAGCCAGCTGCGTGGAATCGTCCAGGACAGGTACAACCGGTACAGGGATGCATTCTCCCTGATGATCCGGGCCGACTTCAGGTCCCAGCACAAGGACGTCAGGAAGGTGATGGACGTCTGTTCGGCCATCGGCATCTGGCGAATAAGTTTTGTTGCCGTACAGGAGCACAAGTACACGGTGGGAAGGCATCGCGGCCCGCCCGGCAGGGGGTATTAGGCATGGCGAGAGAAAGAAGCCGCACGAGAGGGGACGAAGCCAAGCTCGAGATGACGCCGATGATCGACGTCGTCTTCCAGTTGCTCATCTTCTTCATCGTCACCCTGAAACAGGAGGATATCCTGTCACACCTTGATATCTCGCGGCCCGCGCCGGACCCGGACCAGAGGCCGATCGAGAAGATAGAGGACCTGCTGACCATTACGGTCTACCGCAAGGGGTTCGTGATGGACGGACGCAAGGTGAACGTGGACATACTGGACCAGCGCCTTACCAAGCTGGCAAGCTTCAGCAAGTCGCTCTCAATCGTGATCAAATGCACGGGCGATTCCCCGCATCAGCACCTCGTGGAATTGCTGGATATTTGTGCGAAAAACCAGCTCACAAACCTGTCCGTGTTCAGCATGTAGCCGCGGAAACGGCGCCCCCGTACCCGTCTTTTGGGCCTGTTTTGGCCGTTTTTCGCGTGGTTTGTTGGTTTTTGGAGCCAATACGCTAATATTGGGGCGACAAGGTGCGTTATAGCAGTTGAAACAGGGAGAAATAGGCTTGTGTATGGTCCCGCGGGGGACTCAATGCCTGGAAAGGAGTATAGACCATGGAAGAGGAGGTCTTTGACGAAGCCGTAGAAGAGATGCCGTTCCATGACATGATGGAGCTCTTCGAGGAACTCTCGTTCAGCGAGAAGTGGCACAAGATGATCGAAGGGCTGAAGATGCCGCCGGATACCGGCGAGTACAAATGGGCCAGGCTTCAGCTCAAGCGCATGTGGGCCCCCGTGTGCGGCGTGGTGGTTCCCATCATCCTGCTGCTCCTCATGACGCTTGTCGCGGGTATGACCCGTCAGCGGCCGCGGAGACTCAAGGTCATCATCCGGGAAGAGCCGCCGATGGAAGAACTCGAGGAGCCGCCCGAGATCGAGGAAGAGCCGCTCGAGCCGCCCGAGCCGACCGAGGTCGAGTTCGACGACGCATTCAACGAGCACGACGTCATGATGGATGACGCGGAGCCCACTCCGCCTTCAGACTTTGCGCCACAGCCCGCGAAGTTCGATTCCGTAGCCCTCATCAAGAGCCCGGTTATCATGCGCGGCATCTACGGCAGCCGGAGTCCGGGTAGCCGTGGTCGTGCACGGGGCCGTTATGGTGGCAGCGGCATGACCGAGGGCGCCGTCATGCGGGCCCTGCGCTGGCTGAAGAAGTACCAGAACCAGGACGGTTCGTGGAACCAGGTGAAGCCGGCGATGACCGGCCTCGCACTCCTGACTTTCCTGGCGCACGGCGAGACGCCGGCATCCGAGGAATTCGGCATGACCGTCGAGTACGCGATCAAGTGGTTGATCGAGAACCAGACCGGAGACGGCCGGTTCAACGGCAAGGACGGTCACGACTACAGCCAGCCGATTGCCGCGTACGCTCTCGCGGAGGCCTACGGCCTTACCCGGGTGCCGACGATCAAGGAAGCCGCCGAGAAGGCGGTGAACGTGGTTATCAGGGGCCAGAACCCGAGCGGCGGTTTCAGCTATAACCTGGTACCGGGCGGCTGCAATCGTAACGACTCGTCCTACATGTCATGGTGCTGCCAGGCGCTCAAGGCCGCCTACATGGCTGGCCTGAACTGCGACGGGCTGGACCAGGCCATGACGAAGTCGATTGCCGGCTGGAAATGTAACTACGGCGGCACGTATGACAAGGGCGGGTTCGGATACACAAGCCCGAGCTCGAGCCACGGCCTTACCGCCGGCGGCACGCTGAGCCTGCAGCTTCTCGGCCAGAGCAACAGCCAGGAAGTCAGGAGCTGCCTGAACGCGATGGAAAACGCGGGCTTCTGGGGCCAGGGCAGCTACAGCAAGACCTACTATTCCTACTACCTGACACAGGCAAAGTTCCACGAAGGCGGCGCCAGGTGGAAGGCCTGGAACAAGATCTTCTCGCCGACTCTTATCAAGCACCAGATCGTGGAGAAGAACGCAATCGAGGGGCCGAACGGAAAGATGAAGGATATCGGCCACTGGGCGCCGGGCAGGGAAGTCTCCGGGCACACCGATAAGGAAGGCCGGGTGATGAACACGTGCCTCAACGCACTTCAGCTCCAGGTCTACTACCGGTACCTGCCCACTTTCACCAAGCCGGATGAAGTTCCTATCGCGGACATCGGTGGCGGGGGCGCGGAGCAGGACGCCGAGGTGGACATCCAGATCGACGGCGGCTGATCGCCGGCAACAATGGAACAGGAAGGGCGCTCATCAGGAGCGCCCTTTTTGTTTCCCGTTTAATCCTGTCAAAACTCTTTCCTCCGTGTCCGCGGTCGTAACTAAGAAGGTGCGCCGCTTATACGTTCTATAAATAGAGGCGCGCAGATAAGGGAGTGTACCTGAATCCGTAACGCCGCTGGCTCCACGGCTCAGCGCAAAGAGAAAGGCGCAGGGTCATGAAGGAAGAGATCACAGAACAGGTAGTGGAGGAAATCTGCGAGCACGACATCATGGAGATCTTCGAGGAACTATCGTTCCGGGAGAAGTGGCGGAGGGTGGCGCGCGGACTGAAGATGCCGCCGCACACCGGAGAATACAAATGGGCGAAGCTGCAGGTAACACGGCTATGGAGCCCCGTCGCGGGCGTGGTCGTCCCGACGGTTGTGCTGCTGTTGCTGACGTTCTGGGTCGCGAGCGGAGGGGTGCTGCCCGACAAGTTCATCGTCAAGCTGAAGGATCCCCCGAAGAAGCCGCAGGAGCTGAAGAACACCGACAAACCCGTGGACGATACGATGGAGCAGGAGACCGATCTGCCGGTTGGCGAGCAGGTCGAGGTCTATACCGAAGCGGACGAACAGGACATCATGCAGTCGGAGACGGAGCCCAGTACCTTCCGGGATTTTTCGCCGGAGCCGGCCCCGTTTGACTCGGTGGCGGACGTCAGGAGCCCCGTGTTCACACGCGGGATCTTCAGCAGCCGGAACCCCGGCGGCCGTAGCGGAGCAAGCAGCAGGTACGGCGCGCCGAGCGGGGCGGAGGGCGCCGTTATGCGGGCCCTGCGCTGGCTGAAAAAGAACCAGAACGAGGACGGTTCCTGGAACGCCTGCAAGCCGGCTATGACCGGGCTCGGGCTGCTCACGTTCCTCGCCCACGGAGAGACGCCGGTTTCGGACGAGTTCGGGCTCACCGTCGAGTATGCCATAAAGTGGCTGGTGGACAACCAGGAGGCGAGTGGGCGGTTCGCGGGCAGGGACAACCACGACTACAGTCAGCCGATCGCGGCATACGCGCTCGCGGAGGCTTACGGGATGACGCGAGTGCCCATGGTAAAGGAAGCCGCCGAGAAGGCGGTCGACGTAATAATCAAGGGGCAAAACCCGGGCGGCGGGTTCAACTACAACCTCGTGCCCGGCGGCACGCCGACGCGTGACGACACCTCGTACATGGGATGGTGCGCGCAGGCGCTGAAGGCCGCCTACATGGCGGGCCTGTCGTGCGACGGGCTCGACGATGCGATGCAAAAGGCGGTCGCAGGGTTCAGGAAGAACTACGCCGGTACCTACGACAAGGGCGGGTTCGGGTACACCAGCCGCAGCTCGAGCCACGGTCTCACCAGTGTCGGTGCGCTCGCGATGCAGCTCCTGGGCCAGGGCAACGGCAGGGAAGTGAAGAGCGCCATGAGCGCGATGGAAAACGCGGGCTTCTGGGGCAAGGGAAGCTACAGCAAGCTTTACTACTCCTACTACCTCACCCAGGCCAAGTTCCACGAGGGCAACGATACGTGGAAGCGCTGGAACAAGATCTTCTCCCGGCCGCTCATTGACCACCAGGTGATAGAGCAAGCGGCCATTGAAGGTCCCGACGGAAAAATGAAGGATATCGGGCACTGGGCACCCGGCAGGGAGGTATCCGGGCATACCGACGGTGAGGGAAAGGTGATGAACACTTGCCTGTCGGCCCTGCAGCTGCAGGTGTACTACCGGTACCTGCCGACCTTCCAGGAGCCGGCCGCAGTTCCCATCGCGAACATCGCCGAGCATGGGAACGACGGCGTGGATATCGTTGTCAACGACGGCGCGTAGAACCCACATTCCGGGGTCAGACGTCAAATGTCAAAACTTGCCCCCCCGCAGAGGAAGGCAAGTTTTGACATTTGACGTCTGACCCCGAGGATCAGGAGCGGCCGAATTTCCTGTTGAGTTCCTTGAAGGACGTGAAGATGAGCGTGGGCCTGCCGTGCGGGCAGGTGTAGGGCATCTCGGCCTTCGCCAGGTCCACGACGAGCTGCTCGATCTCCTCCAGCGTGAGCTTGTCGCGGGCCTTGACGGCGGACTTGCAGGCGGCGCGGGCTATTGACTCGCGCCGCCACTCCTCCGTGCCCCCCCGCGCGCCGGCCTGTTCGAGGGTCAGCGCTATCTCGGCCAGCAGGGACCTGGCCGAGGTGTCGGCGAAGTGTGCCGGGAGAGCGTCCACCACGAAGGTGTCGGCGCCGAACTCGGAGATGCCGAAGCCCATTTCCTTGAAGAGATCCATGTTCTTTCGCAGGCGTATGGCGTCCTTTGGCTGCAGCTCGATGGTTTCGGGCATCAACAGGGCCTGTGTCTGCATCTTGCGCCGGAGCAGGTCGGCCAGGTAGCGCTCGAACAACACACGCTCGTGCGCCGCGTGCGGGTCCATCGTGACGTAGCCGTCCTCCGTTTCCAGCAGCACGTAAAGGCTGCCCACCTGGCCGATGACGCGGCACCAGGTCCATGGCGCGGCTCCTTCGTCGGGCCCACTCTCCCCGTCGGCCTCCGGCCGCGGCGGCGCGCCGAAGACCGGAATCTCTTCGGTGGGCGGCGCGGCGCCCTCGATGGTTACGCGCGGGTACCTGAAAGTGCGGGTGGGCGGGAGGTCCTCGATCGCCAGGCTGACCTCGGTGGTAGCGCGCATGGGGCCGGCCGGCCGGGCTTCGTTCCGGTCCGTGACCACGGGGGCGGCCCCGGGCCCCAGCGCCTCGCGGATGCCGGCGATCACGGTGTCCCGTACTTCGGAGGGGTGACGGAACCTGACCTCCTTCTTGGTTGGATGAACGTTCACGTCCACAAGGTCCGGCGCGATCGCAAGAAACAGGAACACGGACGGATGACGGTCTTTCGGCAGAAGGGTCTGGTAGCCCTCGCGTATGGCGTAGTTGAGGAGAGGCGCACTCGTGGCGCGACCGTTGACGAAGATGAACTGCTCGCCACGGTCCGACCGGCTGAGGGCGGGCAGGCTCACGAAGCCACGCACGGCCGTTTCCTTGCCGTGGTAGTTCACGGACCGGAGATTGTGGAGGTAGTCCGATCCGAACAGGTCGCGCAGCCGGTCATCGAGCAGCGGGCAGCCGTCCGCATCCGCGGCGCCGGACACGGGCGCCAGCGCATAGGTTTCCCGCCCGTCGACCTTCAGGCTCATTCCGACGGCGGGGTTGCCGAGCGCCTGCAGGATGAACATGGCACGGACGTGGCCGAGCTCCGTCTGGTGGGTCCGGAGGAACTTCCGGCGCGCGGGGACGTTAAAGAAGATGTCACGCACCTCGATCGACGTGCCCACGGGGCAACCGGTATCGGTTACGTCCCGTATCTTGCCGCCGGAGATGAGCAGCTCCGTGCCGGCCTCGTCCCCGGCGACGCGCGTGACGAGGCGGAACCGGGACACGGACGCTATGGCGGCCAGCGCCTCGCCGCGGAACCCGAGGGTGCTTATCCTTTCGATGTCGTCAACGTCCCGAATCTTGCTGGTGGCCTGGCGTTCGACGGAGAGAAGCGCGTCATCCCGATCCATACCGGAACCGTTGTCGCGCACGGCAACGAGCTTGCGGCCGCCCGATACGATCTCCACGTCCACCTGGGTCGCCCCAGCGTCGAGTGCGTTTTCCAGTAGCTCCTTCACGATGGAGGCCGGGCGGTCCACGACCTCGCCGGCCGCGATCTTGTTGGCAACGTGAGTGGGCAGAAGATGGATATGCGCAGCCGCGCTCATTGGAGGTTAGGATAGGCCCAGCGCCCAACGCAGGCAAGAAGTAAGGCCGGAAGGGACAAGGATCAAGGGTCGAAGGGAAGTTGTGGCTTGTGCTCAGAGCCGTGTTGTACCAGTATGCAACCCCGTGAGTGGCACAGGAAACAGTGAGTTCCATGCGAACGTTGCCGAGGACTACCCGGACTATCTCCGGGACGAATCGCGGCGTGCGGGCGCGGCGGATTCGATATCCTTTCCGAAGTCGGAGGACGAGATACGCGACCACCTGGCGCGCGCGCGGGCGGCCGGCGAAGCGGTGACAATACAGGGCGCGCGAACCGGCATAGCCGGAGGTGCCGTGCCGGGTGGCGGGCACGTGCTCAGCCTGGCCCGGATGACCGGCGTTCTCGGCCTGCGGCGCGACGGGGACGGAACGTATTACGCGCGCGTTCAGCCGGGCGTCGTGCTGGCCGATCTGCGGCGGGCGCTGGAGTTGAAGGAGTTCGAGACGGACGGCTGGTCGGACGAGTCACTGGCCGCGCTGGAACAGCTCCGGGCCGACGGGGAACGATTCTTCGCGCCGGACCCGACCGAGACTTCGGCGTCCATCGGCGGCATGGTCGCCGCCAACGCATCGGGGGCACGCTCGTTCCACTACGGTGCAACACGCTGCCATGTTAGCGGGATCCGCGTGGTCCTCGGGGACGGTGGCGTGCTCGACCTGGCGCGCGGCGCGCAGAAGACGGAGGGCCGGCGCTTTTCGGTCTCGACCACCGACGGCCGCGAGCTGACCGGCACGCTGCCGGGCTACGACATGCCGCGGACCAAGAACGCTGCCGGCTACTTCGTGCGGGACAACATGGACCTGCTTGACGTCTTGATCGGCGCCGAGGGAACGCTGGGGGTCATATCGGAGATCGAGGTCAAGCTCCTGCCGAGCCCGGCGGCGATGTGGGGCATCATGACGTTCTTCCCATCCGAGGAACAGGCAGTCGATTTCGTGGGCAAGGTGCGGGCGAAGGACCCGAAGCCGGTCGCGGTGGAGTTCTTCGATCACAACGCGCTCGACATTCTTCGTGCGGCGAAAGAGCAGGATGTGCTTGGCGAGGTCCCGGCGCCGCCGGCGAACGCGCACACGGCGATATACGTCGAGTATCACGGTTCCGGCGAAGAGACCGTCGAGAGCGCGGCAATGGAGATGTCAGAGCTGATGTCCGAATGCGGCGGGGACGAGGACACGACGTGGCTCGGGTGCGACGACAGGGAGATGGCGCGGCTGAAGGACTTCCGGCACGCCGTCCCGGAAAGCGTGAACTCGCGGATAGACGAACGGCGGAAGAAGGAGCCGTTGCTCACGAAGCTGGGCACGGACCTGGCCGTGGGCGATGACTGTCTCGAGAGGGTGCTGGCGATGTACCATGCCGACTTGGACGACGCGGGGCTGGAATACGTCATATTCGGTCACATCGGCGACAACCACGTGCACGTGAACATCCTTCCGAACAGCATCGAGGAATACGAATCGGGCAAGAGGCTCTACCTCCGCTGGGCACGCGAGGCCGTGGCGATGGGAGGGACGATTTCCGGCGAGCACGGCGTGGGCAAGCTCAAGACGGCGCTGTTCCGGGAGATGTACGGTGAGCACAGCATCGCGGAAATGCAGGCCTTGAAGGAGTGCTTCGACCCCGACGGGATCCTCAACCCCGGCAACCTGTTCGGATGAGCGTCTTTGCGACTGACAATTGAACGCCGTTGGAACGGCGTTCCACAAGTAGGGTGGCCGACACGTAGCGCGGTCTTCCAAGGCCGCGCATCCATCGACTACTGCGCCTTCACGGGGTACACGTGGATGATGGGGTGTGTCTCCCGGGCCGGTCCCACGAATTCCATCAGCTGAGCGTGCGTCACGGTTATCGGCGAGAAGACGAGTATTACGGACAGCCGCGGCGATTCCTTGGCTTTCGCACGCTCGTCGGCGTCTTTCTTCAGCGCGGCCGTCAGTGCCGCCGCATCCGCGACCGGCGTCTCCTTAGCCTGCAGGTCGGGCTTCAGCCTGTCTTCATGCCACACCTGGTCTATGGCCACGAGCCTGCCGCCAAGCTTGCCGTCCGCCTCGGACAGGTGAAGCTCCCAGGGCTGCACCACCCTGTCTTCCCGGCGCCGCAGCTTCTCGTTTGGGATGAAGGCCCGGTAGTAGAGATGACCGGGCGGCGGCGGCTCCATTCGTATGCCGGTATCCGTGTCAATCGAGCTGAGCAGCTTGCAGACCTGGTGCGCCGTTCCGACCGTGAGGTCGTCCGCGAGCTTGAGTGTAACGAACGGGTCGTGTCCCTCTTCCACGAGTGTGGTGAACGTCTTCAGGATAGTGTTGAGGCCGGTTTTTTCGTGGAGCGCCTTCTTGTCGTCCGCGCCGACGAGCGTGAACACGGTTTCCTGCAACCCGGCGCCGCCGCCTTCGGCGGGCGCGGCGGTGAGCTTGAGATTCCTGACCCGCTTCTTGCCGTCCTTGTATTCCGGCTCGATTATGAAGGTTACGGGCGCGTTCGTCGGCAGCATCATCTCCGGGTTGGCGACCTGGCTGCGGTAGACATCGTTCTGCGGCGCGTTGCGCGGCACGTCGAATATGGAATCACTCTCGTTGTAGTTCGCGATGATCGAATTGGGCTCACGCACGTCAGCGGCAAAGACCTTCTTCCCGGTCTTCCTGTTCTCCTGCTTCTCCTCGTCGAACTTCTGCTCTTCGATCATCCTCGACCCGATGAATACGAAGCCGGCGTCCGCGATGGGCGTTTTCGTGCGTTCGTTCAGGACGAGCCGTTCGGCGCGCACGGGCTTCGTTCCCTCCGGAGCGTTCTTCAGAATCACCGATACGATCGCGCGCTCGCCTTTCGGCCAGAAACGGAGCGCGCTCGGGTCAATGCCGTGCCCGGGCTCCATGCCGATGAACTTGAGCGCTTTCTGGACGTCGCCGGGCTTCGCGTCGGTGACGGCCAGGGACTCGTAGCCGTGCCCGCTGGGCTTGGCGATGAGAAGGAATTCGAGTATGTCGCTCTTCTTGACCTCGGTGGTGACCGCGTCGATCTCGACGCGCCTGGCGGCGCGGTTCGCGACAACGTGGGGCAGGCGAAGTGTCTCCCCGTCATCCGCGCCGAGCGCGGGCGGTACGGATACCCCCGATACCGGCACACACCCCGTAACGATGACTACCAACCACGGGAACAATCTTTGCAGCACTCTAGACCTCCATCCAGGTTACCGGCGCCCGGGCGGGCTCCCCAATAGTAAACGCCTCCAGCTGCTGAATTGTTCACCGGCAGGCGGTTTTTGTCAAAGGATATCGCGTGGGATTGGGGCGCTGGAATGGTGGAACATTGGATTATGCTTCCATGGCGTGGGATGGTGTACTACGATCTGGCCCGTAACGACGGAGACGGCAGATGCTCGACATCAAGAGAATCAGGGAGAGCCCGGACGCGGTCAGGGAAGGACTGGAAAAGCGCGGCGCGGACACCGGTGCGCTGGACGAGGTGCAGGCGCTGGACAAGCAACGGCGCGAGGTGCTCAGCAAGGTAGAATCTCTCAAGGAGAAACGCAACAAGGTCTCCAAGGAGATCGGCAGGCTGAGAAAGAGCGGAGAGGATACCACCCAGATCCAGGCCGAGACGCGGGAATTGGGCAAGGAGATCGGCAAGCTCGATGAAGCCGTGCGTGAAGTGGACGAGAAGCTCGGGGCCGTGATGCTGACGATTCCCAACGTCCCCTACCCCGACATTCCGTTGGGGCAGGACGAATCTGCGAGCCGGTTCGTGAGGGAATGGGGGGAGAAGCGTGAGCCGGGGTTCGAGGCGAAGACCCACATCGAGCTTGGCGAGGCGCTCGGCATCCTTGACTTCGCGCGCGGCGCGAAGGTAGCCGGCGCGGGATTCCCGCTGTTCCTGGGTGCGGGTGCACGGCTGGAAAGGGCGTTGATCCAGTTCATGCTCGACATGCACACGAAGGAGCACGGCTACACCGAGATCTCGCCGCCGTTCATCTGCAACTCGAAGGCGATGACAGGCACGGGACAGCTCCCGAAGATGGCCGAGGACATGTACCTGTTGCCCAAGGACGACTTCTACCTCATTCCTACCGCGGAAGTGCCGGTGACGAACTACTATCGCGAAGAGATAATCGAGCAACCGCTCCCCATCTGCCTGACGGGCTACACGCCGTGCTGGCGGCGCGAGGCCGGCGCGGCCGGGAAAGAGACGCGGGGCCTTATCCGCGTTCACCAGTTCGACAAAGTGGAGATGGTCAAGTTCGTGGCGCCGGGGACTTCGTACGACGAGCTGGAGTCGCTGTTGATGAACGCAGAGGACGTGATCCAGCGCCTGGGGCTGCCGTACCGGGTCATGGAGCTTTGCGCCGGCGACATAAGCTTCGCGGCGGCGAAATGCTACGACATCGAGCTCTGGGCGTCCGGCCAGGGGGCGTGGCTGGAGGTGTCGTCCTGCAGCAACTTCGAGGATTTCCAGGCCAGGCGCGCCGGTATCCGCTACCGGGACGATGGCGGCAAGGTCCACTTCGTGCATACCCTCAACGGGTCGGGCGTGGCCCTGCCCCGTCTCGTGGTCGCTGTCCTGGAGAACGGCCAGCAGGCCGACGGGTCAATTGTTCTGCCCGACGCGATAGTGCCGTACATGGACGGTGTCAGCAAGATAGGCCCGGCCTGAGCGAGGATCATGATCAAGAGGGTCCACGCAGCAATCCGCGCATATGGCCTGTTCACGGCCCGGGACCGGGTACTTGTCGCGGTGTCCGGCGGCGCCGATTCCGTGTGCCTGCTGACCGTGCTGCACGACATGGCGCCCGGCCTCGGGCTCGAACTCACGGTGGCTCATCTCGACCACAGGCTGCGTGGCGCGGAATCCAGGCGCGACGCGGCGTTCGTCGAAGATTTGGCGGAACGGCTGGGCGTGGTCTGCATCCGCGGCTCGTCGGACGTGCGCCGGCGCGCCCGGAGCAAGGGGTTGTCGCTGGAGATGGCGGCGCGTGAAGCGCGGTACGATTTCCTCGCCCGTTCGGCGCGCGCGGCCGACGCCAACGTGGTGGCGACGGCGCACACGGCGGATGACCAGGCGGAGACCGTTCTCCTGAAGCTCGTTCGGGGAGCCGGTGCGGGCGGGCTCAGCGGAATCGCGCGCGACACCGTGCTGCGCGGCCTGCGCGTGGTGCGCCCGATGCTCGTCGTGCAGCGGGCCGAGATCGAGGCATTCCTTCGCGAGCGGAAGCAGGCGTGGCGCGAGGACGTTTCTAACACCGATGTCTCTTTCCTGCGCAACCGAATTCGGCACGAGGTGTTGCCGTTGCTTGAGTCGAGGCTGAACCCGTCGCTACGGCGCACGCTTTGCCGGACCGCCGACGTCCTGTCGGAAGAGGAGAAGTGGCTGGAAGATGTCGTGGCGGGCCTGGCGGCTATCTGCACGGGCCGGAAGCCTGCCGGGACGAAGGCGGGGCGGTCGGAATATGCCGATGTTCTGGACACGGGCGTGCTCGCTGCGATTGCCCTGGGGCCGAGGCGTCGGATCGTCAGGCGCTGGCTGGCGGCCGGCGGGGTGCCCGTGGAGGCGATCGGGTTCGATGCCGTGGCGCGTGTCAACAAGCTGGTCGAGTCCGGCAGGACCGGGACATCGGCCGACATCGGCGGCGGCTGGACCGTGAAGAACCGCTATGGCACGCTGGTGCTGGCCGCCGGTAGAGCGCCGGTCGGTGCCCGGGGATTCCGCTGCAGGCTGAACGTTCCGGGCGAGACGGTCCTGCCCGAGGTCGGTCTCCGGATCGAGGTCTCGATCGAGAGAGGCATCACCAGGCCGGCCAGGGCGCGGGCCGGCGAGTTACCGGCGTGCGTTTCGATCAGCCGGAGAGCGGTGGGCCGCAAGCGATTGTACATCAGGTCGTGGCGGCACGGTGACAGGATCAAGCCGCTTGGGCTGAACGGATCGAAGAAGATCCAGGACATCTTCGTCAACGACAAGGTGCCAACGGAGCAACGTGCGAGTGTCCCTCTCCTGGAGTGCGGCGGCGAGGTGGCCTGGCTGCCCGGCTACCGTATCGCGCGGGGCTGGGAGGTCACGGACGCGGCGAAACCCGCGATTCAGCTCCGCGTAGAACGGGTCTAGTCGTCTTGACCCCGGTGCTCGGCACCTGTAATATGTTATCTACCGCCGGAATGATCAGGAAGGGCATATTGAAATGAGTGATGGCCGCAATCCGTCGCCGGGCCAGAATCCGAAAAATCCCGGGTCCGAGAACCAGCCGATGCCGATGCGGGGGATACTGGCCTGGGCGGCCATCCTTGCCGCCATGCTGATGATCGGGCACTACGTCGTGGCCCAGCAAAAGGAGCGCAAGGAGGTATCCTTCTCCGAGTTCAAGGAGCTGATCTCGTCCGAGCCGCCCCGCGTGGAGAAATGCGAGGTCATCCGCCAGGTCTCGGGCGTGGACTACATCGAGGCAACCGCCAAGCCGGCCCCGGCCGCAAAGGACGGGGAACCGCAGGACATCAAGGTGATTGTACGGGCGGGCGACAAGCTCGAGGAGCTGCTGGGCGAGCACAACGTCCGGTTCAAGTACGTGTACCAGAGCCCGTACCTGATCAACATAATGACGAGCATCCTGCCGATCATCCTGATCTTTGGCCTGCTTTACTTCTTCTTTATGCGCCAGGTTCGCTCCGCCGGTCACGGCGCGCTGAGTTTCGGCAAGAGCCGCGCCAAGCTGCTCACCCGCGACAAGAAGAAGGTCACGTTCGAGAACGTTGCCGGAATAGACGAGGCCAAGGATGAAGTACAGGAGATCATCGAGTTCTTGAAGGACCCGAAGAAGTTCCAGAAGCTGGGCGGGCGGATACCGAAAGGCGTCATGTTGATGGGCCCGCCGGGCACCGGCAAGACGCTCCTGGCCAAGGCCATCGCGGGCGAGGCGGATGTTCCCTTTTTCAGCATCAGCGGCTCCGACTTCGTGGAGATGTTTGTCGGTGTCGGTGCCTCGCGCGTAAGGGACATGTTCGAACAGGGGAAGAAGAACGCGCCGTGCATCATTTTCGTGGACGAGATCGACGCCGTCGGCCGGAGCAGGTTCACGGGGATCGGCGGCGGGCACGACGAACGGGAACAGACGCTGAACGCGCTGCTGGTCGAGATGGACGGCTTCGACACGCAGGAGGGTGTCATCATCCTCGCCGCGACGAACCGTCCGGACGTGCTGGACCCGGCGCTGCTCAGGCCCGGCAGGTTCGACCGCCAGATTGTGATCGACCTGCCGATGATCGACGGGCGGGAAGCGATCATGAAGATCCACTCCAGGGGCATCAAACTGAGCGAAAAGGTTGATCTACGCCGGCTGGCCCGTGGAACACCCGGTTTCTCGGGGGCGGATCTGGAGAACCTGCTCAACGAGGCCGCCCTGCTGGCGGCGCGGAACAACAAGGGCGCCGTCGAAATGACGGACCTGGAAGAGGCCCGGGACAAGGTAAAGTGGGGCCGGGAACGGCGCAGCAGGAAGATTGACGACAAGGAGAAGAGGATCACCGCGTACCACGAGGCCGGCCATGCGCTCGTGCAACAGATGGTCCAGGAGGGCGAGCCGCTCCACAAGATAACGATCATACCGCGCGGCGTCGCCTACCTGGGCGCTACGATGTCGCTCCCGGAGAAAGACCGGTACACGGAGGGCAGGGGCAGGTTGCTGGACACGCTTACGGAGCTGATGGGCGGCCGCGTTGCCGAGGAGCTGACATTCGGCGACGTGACGACCGGCGCGAGCTCGGACCTGAAAGAAGCCAGCCGGATCGCGCGGCTCATGGTCTGCAACTGGGGAATGAGTGACGCGCTCGGCCCGCAGCGTTTCGGGGAAAACGAGGAGGTGATGTTCCTCGGACGCGAGGTGTCGCGAAGCCAGAACTACAGCGAGGAAACCGCGCGGAAGATCGACGCCGAGATAAGCTCCCTGTTACGCGACGCACACGCGAGAGCGAAGAAGCTCATCGAGGACAATGCGAACAAGCTCGAGATGATCGCGCAGCGCCTCCTGGAACATGAGACGATAGACGGCCGCGACGTCGAGGAGATAGTGGAACACGGCCGCGTGCTGTCGGAGGAAGAGCGGCAGGAGATAGACGACAAGTCTGAAGAGGATGACGGGGATAACAAGGGTGACAAGAACGACGGGGACGAGCCGGTGAAGGTAAGAATGCCGCCGGCCGAGGAAGACCCGGCGGAAGAGAGGAGCGAGACCGAGGAGCAATGCTGAGGTGGAAGTGTCGTGATCGCTCACTGGGCTTGGACAGACCCCTCGTCATGGGCATCCTCAATGTCACCCCGGACTCCTTCTCCGACGGGGGAGAACATCTTGACCCCGACGAAGCCGTGGCGCACGGCCTCGGAATGGCCGGCGAGGGTGCGGATATAGTTGACGTGGGCGGGGAATCTACGCGGCCTGGCGCCGCCGAGGTCCCCGAGGAAGAGGAAGTGCGGCGTACCGTCCCCGTCATAGAGGCCCTTACGTCCGGGACGGATACGATCATTTCGATCGATACGATGAAGGCCGGAGTGGCGCGACAGGCGATTGCGGCGGGGGCGAGCATAATCAACGATGTATCCGCGTTGACCCACGATCCGGGCATGGTGGAAGTCGCCGCGGAATCTGGCGCGGGCGTGGTCCTGATGCACATGCTGGGGACCCCGCGGACGATGCAGGATAGCCCGGAATACGACGACGTCGTTGCGTCGGTCCGTGACTACCTGGCGGCGCGGGTGGAGGATGTCGTGGCGGCGGGCGTGGACCGGGAATGCCTGGCCGTTGATCCGGGCATAGGCTTTGGGAAGACGGTGAAACACAACGTGCGGCTGCTTGCCGAGCTGCGCGCTCTTGCGGGGCTAGGGCTGCCCGTGGTGGTCGGGTTATCGAGGAAGAGCTTCCTGGGCAAGCTCACGGGGTGCGATGTCGGCGAGCGGCTTGCCCCGAGCATCGCGGCGCTTGCTTTCAGCGTGCTCGAGGGTGCCAACGTGATGCGGGTGCACGATGTGAGGGAGTCACGCGCGGCGATAACGGTAATCGAAGCGCTGGCCGATAGAAGAGAGAATTAGCATGTCGTTCCTGAACCGGATAACGTCGATAGAACTGGACAGCGTCCTGCAGATAATGGTGCTGGCGTTCGTGTTCTACTACATATTCCTGTTCTTCCGAGGCACGCGCGGCGCGCAGGTCCTGATGGGGTTGGCAGTGCTTCTGGTGGTGTTGCTGGGGGCAACGCACCTGCTGCAATGGACGGAGTTGAACTGGCTCGCGCGCAAGTTCACCGTCGGCTTGATGCTCGCGTTCCTGATAATCTTCCAGCCGGAGATCCGGCGCGCGCTGGCGGAGCTTGGGCGACAGCCGGTATTCTCGGCATCCGCGGAGAAAAGACCCGTGATCGACAGCCTTACACAGGCCGTCGTGCTGCTCGCGGAGCACAAGGTGGGCGCGCTGATAGCGATCGAACGCGAGATCGGCACGCGGTCCATCCAGGAAACCGGCGTCAGGCTGGACGCGAAGATCGTGCCGGAGCTGCTTGCCAGCATTTTCTTTCCGCACACCCCCCTGCACGATGGAGGCGTGATAGTCAGGGGCAACAGGATCGTGGCGGCAGGCTGCGTTTTCCCGTTGTCGCACGATGTCGAGCAGCACAAGACGATAGGAACGCGGCACCGGGCCGCGGTGGGCCTGAGCGAAGAAACGGACGCGATCGTGCTGATAGTCTCCGAAGAGACGGGCGTGATATCCGTGAGCTACCGGGGCCGGCTCAGCAGGGGCCTGGACGAGGAACGGCTGAGGCGGTTCCTGACGGCCCTCCTGAAGGGGAAGCGGTCGGAAAGCGCGTGGAGGCGTGCCCAGGAGAAGCTGGACCTGACGCCGGAAGGCATCGCGAAGTCGGAAGAGCGGTCCGACAAGGAGACCAGCCATGGCGAGTAGTCTCCGGGTCATCAGGCAGCTGTTCGTGCACAACTGGGGACTGAAGCTCCTCGCCGTAACGCTGGCGGTTCTCAGCTTCCAGGCCGTGCGATCGGTAACGAGTGAAACGATGCGGTACGACCTGCCGCTGGAGGTGAAGCTGGAGCCGGGGATTGCGATAGACTCGCAGGATCCGCAGATTGTGAACGTCGTGTTCCGCGGCTCGAAGGAGGACCTGGGTCAGCTGAAGTTCGATCTGCCCAGGGTGATCGTTCGGCCGGGCAAGTACGACTTCGAAGGCGCAACGATTCTTCCCGTGCGGCCCAGGGACGTGGAGCGCGTGAGGGGCGTGAGCGCGGCACACATTGAGCCCGCCACGGTTACGCTCAGGTTCGACCGCGAGATAGAGATGCCGGTAGACGTGGCGCCTCCGCGCACGGTGGGCATGCCCGGGATCGGCAAGGCGGAGATATCGTACGAGCCCACGAGCGTCAAGATCAGGGGGCCGAAACGGCGGCTGGAGCGGAAGAAATTCCTGGAGGTCAACACGGAAAGGGTGGATGTGAGTGATCGCATCGTGTCTTTCACCAAGTGGGTGCGGGTGATTCCGCCGGAGGAATGGGTTTCGCACATCGATCCGCCGGAGATACAGGTCAAGGTGAGCATAGTTACCGAGTCGGTGACCAGGCAGTGGACCAATATCGCCGTGATTGCCGCGATGAAGCCGGGCGAGCTGAAGGACGTGTTCCTGGAGCCGTCGGCGGTCAACGTTGCCCTGCAGGGGCGCGCGGAGGTGCTCGAGAGAATCGTCGCTTCATCGGTACGGGTGTTCGTGGACTGTGCGGACCTCGCCGGCGCGGGGACGTACGAGCTGCCGGTGAACGTGCATTTGCCCAAGGGACTGACGGTCAAGGCGCAGGTGACGCCGAAAACGATAAAGGTCGTCGTGAAGGAGCAATAGGCTCCCGGGACGGCGGACGGAGTACGGAGAATGGCGAAGAAGGGCCAGGTGGAAGGCGTTGGCCTGCGGTGTGTCTGGGGCATCTTCCTGCTGGTACTGTTGTGCCCGATTCTTGGGATGGGGCTTTTCTCCTACGACTGGAAAGACATCAGCTACCTCCAGGTGCCGGCGAACAATCCGCCTGCCAACCTTATCGGGCCGGTGGGCGCCTGGCTGTCGTTCGGGCTGTTCATGTTTTTCGGCGTGGGGGCATACCTGGTGCCGTTCTGGTGCCTGGCATTCGGCAGCCTGATGGTATTCAGCAAGCAGGAACGGGTCTGGCCGCGGGCGCTCTGGTCCGTCGTGTTCGTGCTGGCGGCTGTCTGCATACTGGACCTGCACGAGGAGTGGTGGGCCCCACTGTGCGAGAGGCTGAACATTGTGGATACGGGCGGCGTGTTCAGCCGGGTGCTCATGCGCGGGCTGCTTGTGAAATGGTTCCGTGTCGGCGCCGGGCTGCTTGCCTGGGGCGTGCTGTTCTGTTCCCTGGTCATGTTCGTTGGGCTTGAGAACCTGAAGAAGTCTGGTGTCCTGCTGCTCGCGGTCGTGCGCTGGACCTACGAAAAGGGCAAGGCGAAGGCCGAGGAACGCACGGACAAGCGGGAGCAGATCGAGAAGGAGGAACGCCAGATCGAGAAGCGGCGCAAGCGGCTCGAGAAGGCCATGCGGAAGCAGGACCGGGAGCGGATAAAGGCCGCGGACGCGACCCGTCCAAAGCCCGAGAAGGCCCGCCCCGCGGAGTCGCCGCCGGAGAAGACGGCACCCAAACCGAAGCCGTCGAAGAAGACGTCCGCGCTCAAGAAGCTGGTCGCCCGAAAGGCCCCGCCGCCCGAGAAGGAGGAAGCCGGGATCGACAGGCTGCCGGTCGAGGAACCCGCGCGCGTGAAGAAGCGTGACGGGGAGCCCTACGAGCTGCCGTCGATCAACCTGCTGAGCGAAGCACCGGCGGACAACAAGGGGTTCAAGGCGGATACCGGCACCACGTCCACGATTCTCACGGAGACCCTGGCGGAGTTCGGCATAGAGGCAGAGGTCACGGATTTCCAGGAGGGGCCCGTGGTGACCCGCTACGAGCTGCTCCCGGCGCCCGGCATCAGGGTGGAACGCATATCGGGTCTGGCGAACAACCTCGCGCTGGCGTTGAAAGCCACGAGCGTTCGCGTGCAGGCCCCCATCCCGGGGAAAGGCGTAGTCGGCATAGAGGTGCCCAACTCCATCGCGCAGCTCGTGTGCGTCAGGGACGTGCTGGAGAGCGACGAATGGCGGTCGGGCGAGGTGAATCTGCCGCTGGCCCTCGGACAGGACGTGGGGGGCAACGTCATTGTCGGCGACCTGACGGAGATGCCGCACCTGCTGATCGCGGGCGCCACGGGCTCGGGAAAGACCGTTTGCATGAACTCGATCCTTTCCGGGCTGCTTATGTCAAAGACGCCGGACGAGCTGCGGCTCATGCTCGTTGACCCGAAGATCGTCGAGTTCTCCGTTTACAACCACCTGCCCCACCTCGTCGTGCCGGTCATCACCAACCCCAAGAAAGTCGGGCTGGGCCTGCGCTGGGCGATCAACGAGATGGAGAAACGCTACAAATTGTTCGCAAAGGTGGGCGTGCGGAACATCGCCAGCTACAACGGACGCGAGATCGCAACGCAGGAGGACCTGTTCGGCGATCAGGAGGATAGCGGCAGCGGCGTGGCGCAGCCGCCGGCCACACTCCCGTACATCGTGGTGGTCATCGACGAGCTGGCCGACCTGATGCTTGCGGACGGGCCCGAAATAGAGAATTGCATCGCGCGGCTCGCGCAGCTATCGCGTGCGGTCGGCATCCACATGATAATTGCGACCCAGCGGCCGTCGGTGAACGTTATCACCGGAACGATCAAGGCAAACTTCCCCGCCCGGATAGCCTTCCAGGTGGCGCAGAAAGTGGACAGCCGGACAATCCTGGACTCCGCGGGCGCGGACAAGCTGCTGGGCCGGGGCGATATGCTCTACCAACCGCCGGGCACGAGCAAGCTGGTGCGGGCCCAGGGCGCGATGGCGACCGACAAGGAAATCCAGATGATCGCGCGTCATGCCAAGGAACAGGCCGAACCGGAGTACGAGAAGGAGATCCAGGACAAGATCGAGAAGAAAGCAGTGCCCGGCTCCGTAGACGACGGTGGAGAAGACGACGAGCTCATCAGCCAGGCGGTCGAGATTATCCGGGAGACACGGCGCGCATCCACGTCGTCTCTGCAGCGCCGCCTGAGGATTGGCTATACGCGCGCGGCGCGCATTATGGATATTCTGGAGGAACGCGGCATTATCGGTCCGCCGCGCGGTTCCGATCCACGCGAAATCCTGATTGATCTCGACGGCGAGATACCGAATAATGCCGCCGAACCGGAGGACGAGTTCGAGGAAGAACCGGAAGAAGAGCCGGACGAGGAGCCGGAAGAGGAATTTGAGGAAGAAGCGGACATAAGTGAGGAGGAACTCGACAAGCCGGCATAAGGAAGCGCCATCAACCTGCCCGCAATGCTGCGCGTAGCGCTGCAGGCGGGCCGTTAACCATCAACTATTAACCATTCCACCCACCCATGCCTCTAGGTGAAGAACTCCAGAAGGCCCGAAAGGCGAGAAGACTTACGGCGTCCGAAGTGGCTGCCGCGACCCGGATGAAAGTCCAGATCGTCCAGGCGCTCGAGCACGAGGACTTCGAGAAGATAGCCGCGCCCATCTATGCCAAGGGATTTATCAAGCTCTACGCCGAGTACGTGGGGCTCAATCCGAAACCCCTTATCGACGAGTATATCAGCCGTTACGTGTCGCCTCCGCCCGAGCCCGTCTTTGACAACGAGATGGACTACGACGAGCCGGAACACGACACGGGCGGCCGCAAGTTCCTTTTCCCACGGCGCAAGCCGCCCGAACCCGAACCGGAGCAGGAACCCGGGGAGGCCGAGGAAGACGTGCAACCGGTGGAATCCGCGATCGTTGGAGGCCCCGTGCCCCGGGACGTCCCCGAACGGAAAGACGAAGAACCGTACGACCTGTTCTCGGGCGTGGCGGTTCGGGGCGGCGACGATTTCCATCCGGAGGAAGACCGGGAACCGATGCTGGGCGAGTTCGGAACGCAGCTCGGCCCGGACAAGGCGCTTGCGGGCGCTGTCGGGGCCGGGAGGGCGGCCACGGAACGCGCGGGGCGTTTCTTCGGACAGATCAGGATGGGGCTTGCGGCTCTGGAGTTCGGCTCACCGCTGCGTATCGCTTCGGCGGTCGTCATACTCATGATCGTATTTGTTTTCGTGGTCTCAACGCTTTCACGGTGCGCCGGACCGTCAGGTCCCGGCGAGAAGCCGCCCGCCCTGGCCGTGGAGGAGGACCTCAACATCGCGGTTGATCCCCCGGACACGTATCTCGACTAATGGCATCCCTTTCCGTTGGCTTCATCAGTCTCGGCTGCGCCAAGAACCTGGTGGACTCGCAGGTCATGGCCGGCTGCCTGCTTTCGGCCGGGATCACGCTCGCCCACTCCCCCGAGGAGGCGGACGTGATCGTGGTGAACACCTGCTCGTTCATCGAGGACGCGCGCGAGGAGTCGATAGATGCCGTGCTCAACGCGTGCGAACTGAAAAAGACGGCACACTGTCGAGCCGTGATAGTCGCGGGCTGCCTGCCCCAGAGGTACGACGCGGAGCTGGCGAAGAGCTTGCCGGAAGTGGATGCGTTCATAGGGCTGGACGAGCTGGAGGAGATCGCTGATATCGTCGAGCGAGTGGGCCGCGGGGAAAGCGGCGTCCGCCGGGTTTCGGACAGGGCCAGGGCACTCTTCGAGCCCAGTATGCCCGCGCTCGTCTTCACTGGCGGCCCGTTCGCCTACCTGAAGATCGCGGAGGGCTGCAACCACGGCTGCACATTCTGCGCGATTCCGGGGATCAGGGGCGACTACCGGTCGCGGGCCATCCCGGCAATCGTGAGGGAGGCCGGGGAGCTGCTCGAGAACGGGCTGAAGGAGTTGTGCCTGATCTCGCAGGACATCACGGCCTACGGACGCGACCTGGATGACGGTACGGACCTGCCGGGGCTGTTGCGCGCGCTGGGAGAGATTGGCGGCGAGTATTGGGTCCGGCTCCTGTACGGTCATCCGTCCGGCGTGCGGGACGATCTTCTCGCGGCCATGTCGGAAGTGCCCGGCGTATGCCGGTACCTGGACATACCGATTCAGCACAGCCACCCCGATATCCTCCGCGCCATGGGTCGGGGCGGAACCGCGACACACGTTCACGAGCTGGCCGGCCGCGTGAGAGCGGCACTGCCGGACGCCGCCCTTCGCACCACCTGCCTCGTGGGGTTTCCCGGTGAAACGGAAGAGCATTTCCTGCACCTCCTGGACTTCATCCGCGAGAACAGGTTCGATCACCTGGGCACCTTCGTCTATTCGCCCGAGGAGGACACTCCCGCCGTGGCCATGCCGGACAGGCCGGACCGCGACCTCGCGGAGGAGCGCCGGGAACGTCTCATGCTTGCCCAGAAGGAAATCGTGACTGGGAAATGCGGCGAACTCATCGGGCGCGAGGCGGATATTCTGCTGGAAAGGCAACATCCCGACCACGATAATGTCTTCATCGGCCGGTCGGAACGCCAGGCTCCGGAAGTGGACAGCGTGACCTTCGTGGAAGGCGTGCCGGCCGATGTCGGCCCCGGGCTGTTCGTAAGCGCGAGATACACCGAACAGATCGAATACGACATGAAAGCCACGTTGGAAGAGCCGGCAGGATAACGCGTGAATCATGAATGGTGAATGGCGAAAGAGGCGTTGACTGTGTGACAAGTACTCACGATTCACCATTCATTCTTGATTGGGAGGGCGCCGATGGCGCAGGAATGGGACATAAAGGCAAGGGCCGATTCGTGCAGCGAGTGCGCGCTGGAGTTCGCCGACCGCCAGGTATGTTTCTCCGCGCTCACGTTCGGGGAGGAAGGTTACCTGCGCCGTGATTTCTGCGAGGGCTGCTGGGCGAAGGTCGAACCGGGTTTATCCGCCCACAGCGTATGGCAGGGCGCCTTCAGGATGCCTCCACCGCCGGCCGAGGAGCCGCTCAAGAAGGAAACCGCGGAGTCGCTCCTGCGCAGATTGATGGAGGACGACGACCCCGCGCAGAACAACGTAAGATACATCCTCGCCGTAATGCTCGAACGAAAGAAGATGCTCGTGGAGCGCGACGTCAAGACGGACGATGACGGCGATATCACGCGCTTCTACGAACACCGCAAGACCGGCGAAACCTTTGTAATACCGGACCCGCGCCTCCAGCTCGATGCGCTTGAAGAAACGCAGGTCCAGGTGATGGAAATGCTCGGCGTGAAACCCAAGGGCGGGGAAGAGACACCGCCCGACGAACAGCAGGCCGCGAACGGCGGCGATGATGCCGCTGAAGGCCGGAAAGACCCTCCCCCGGCCTTCGACCCTTGACCCTTTGTCTTTTTTACGATGTTCGACATTATTATCAGGCACGGAGCTATCCTGGACGGCACGGGGTCGGAGCGGCGGTCCGAGGACATCGGTATCAGCGGTGACCGGATCGCAGCGATCGAGGACCTGTCGCACGCCGACGCGACGACCGTGATCGATGCCGGCGGGTGTTACGTCTGTCCCGGCTTCATCGACGTTCACTCCCATTCCGATGCGTACCTCCTGCTCGAACCGTCCGCCCCGAGCAAGACGTCACAGGGCATCACCACCGAGGTCATCGGCAACTGTGGCGCCTCCGCGGCACCGGTCGTCGGCGCCTTCGAGATGTCGTCAGACTGGCGGGAGCACGAGTATCCCGGGGAGTGGCACAGCATGGCGGAATACAGGGAGCTGCTCGAGCAGGTGCGGCCGGCTCCCAACGTGGTGGCCCTGGTGGGACACAAGGCACTGCGTGTCGGCGTTGCCGGCTACGGGCACCGCGCGGTGTCGGACTCGGAGCTCGCGGCCATGTGTGACCTGTTGGAGCGGTGCCTGGACGAGGGCGCGCGTGGGCTGAGTACGGGCTTGATCTATGCGCCGGGGATGTTCGCGACGCACGACGAGCTCGCCGCCCTGTGCAAGGTGGCCAGGAAGCGGGACGGGATATACACGAGCCACATCCGCAACGAGCGTGACCGTGTCCTGGAAGCTATCCAGGAAGTGGTAGATATCGCTGAAGCCACCGGGGTGCGCGCGGAGGTGTCGCACCTCAAGGGGCCCGGCGGGCAGGAGCGGGACTTCATTGGCGAGGCACTGGATCTCATTGCGGTGTCGCGGGAGGCGGGCCTGCGTATTGCGGCGGACCGTTACCCATACATGGCCGGCTACACCGATCTCGACGTGGTGTTTCCCAACTGGGCGCACGAGGGCGGACCCGCGGCGATGCTGGCCCGCCTCGCGGACGACGGGCAACGGAAACGCCTGGCCGAAGAGCTGGAATCCCGGCCTGCCGGCTACTGGAAGGGCGTCATGATCGGTTCAACCGGGCACGAGAGGAAAGCCGAGCTGCAGGGCGCCTGGCTGGAGGATGCCGCCGGGGTGCTCGGAGTGACGCCGGTCGAGACTATCCTGTGCCTCGTCGAGACCGACAAGGGAAAGACAAGCGCGTTCTTCCACGGAATGGACGAAAACAACATGATGCGGATCCTGGCTGCGCCCTACGTGATGCTCGGCACCGACGCGTCGCTCAGAGCGCTCGCGGGTCCGCTGAGCGGCGATTATCCGCACCCCAGGGCCTACGGCACTTTCCCGAAGTTCCTGAGGATGAGCCTGGACGGCAGGACCGTGCCGTTGGCCGAGGCCGTGCGCAAGGTAACGTCGCTGCCGGCGGACCATTTCGGGCTGTCGGACAGGGGAGTATTGGCCGAGGGCAATGCGGCGGACGTCGTGGTTTTCGACCCGAAGACCGTACGTGACACTGCCGATTATGCATCGCCGCACGGCCTTGCGGAAGGCATTCGTCATGTTATAATCAACGGCACACACACGATCGCCGACGGCGAACTGACGGGCAATCGTGACGGCCGCTGGCTGTAGGGCCGGTGGGGCTTCTTGTGACCGGATTGACCAAACCGACAAGATAGGGAGAAGATGATATACCGCGAGTATGGGAAGACGGGAGTGGAGGTGTCCGCCATAGGCTTCGGCGGGATGCGCTTCCTCGATGATGATGACGTGGATCAGTGTGCAAGCCTGGTGAAAGCGTCCTACGATGCCGGGATCAACTATTTCGACACGGCCCCGGGCTACGGGAAGTCCGAAGAACTTTTCGGTGTGGCCTTCAAGGAGATGCTGAAGACAAGGGACGAGAAGCCGTTTTACGTGTCCACGAAGAGCAACAAGCCCGATCCGGCAGCCATCCGGAAGGATTTCGAAACGTCGCTTGAGCGGATGGGCCTCGACTACGTTGACTTCTATCACATGTGGTACATTCTCAAACCGGAAGTGTACGAGGAACGCAAGGCGAAAGGGGCGCTGAAAGAGTTCGAGAAGCTGTTGGACGAGGGGTTGATCAAGCACTTCTGCGTTTCCACCCACATGGAAGGTTCGAATATCCGAAAGATGCTGGACGACTACCCTTTTGAAGGCGTGCTTCTCGGCTACTCGGTCGCGAACTGTGCCTATCGCGGCGAGGGGATCCAAGCCGCTTCGCAGAAGAACATGGGAGTGGTGGTTATGAACCCGCTGAACGGCGGTTTCATTCCGAAACATCCGGATCAATTCGAATACGCGAAGTCGCGGGACAACGAGACGGTTGTGGAGGCGGCATTACGGTTTCTTCTGGATGACGAGCGCATCACGATCGCGCTGGTGGGCCTGAGCACGGAGGAGCAGCTCCGGGAAGCCGTTTCGGCGGTTGACGGGTATCGGCCGCTTGACCCGGAATTTGTGGCGGAGCTGAAGGATGAGAAGAAAGAGCGGTTCAACGAACTATGCACGAGTTGCTGCTACTGCGACAGTTGTCCGCAGGAAATCAATATACCGGGCATGATGGAATGCTATAATTTCTACATGTTTGACAAGAAGATCAAGCGGGTCCTCACTTGGCTCAAGGCGAATTGGGACGTCGATGTTGCCACGCACGGGCCTGACAAGTGTGTTGAATGCGGCCAGTGCGAGGAGTTGTGCACGCAGAAGCTGCCCATAATCGAACGCCTAAAGGAACTGGACGCCGCCATCAAGGCCCACCAGCCGGAATCCGGGTAAAGCCGTGCTCCCGCCTTCGCTGAGAAGCCACGGCGGGCAAGCCGGCGCCGCTCATCCGCCGAATTCGGATCCGAGTGGTCCGCGAACCGGGGCCGCCGCCGCGCGCCGCGCGACGAGCAGCACGCAGATGTGCACCAGCGCTGTCATGTGGAGCAGCTGCATCCAGAACGAGGTGCTGTCCTTGTCCGCGATGGCGAGCGGGTAGAGCACCACGATAACGACGAAGATCACGCAATCCAGGATCCTGGCCGGCAGCCACTCCGTGTCCCTCAGCCTGAACCAGGTGACAATGGCCGTCATGACCGCCGCGGAGATAGCGAATGGCCACACGAAGCCCGGCAGGAGCTCGGCAAGGCGGCCCATGAACGTGTAGTGGAGGCCGTACGCGGCAGCGAGGACCGCGATAAGTTCCGGGCGGACCGGCCGCCGGAGCATGATCCTCGACAGGCCGAGCAGCACGACAAGGAAGATCAGTCCCGCGGGCGACTCACGGAGCAATCGTGCAAAGCAGTACTCGGGCTGTTCGGCATCGGGCAGCTTTATGCCTATGTCGTAGCTGGTCAGGGCGTTGTCCAGCTTCCAGGTCAGCCTGTACGGCGGAGACCCGAGCCCGTCGATGTTCTCCCTGGGCGGCATGGAGCCTATGGGGTAGTCGAGTTTATCCCGCGGTATACCGTTCACCGACATCGATACGCGGTAGTGGCCGGTCTGTGTCATGCGCCTGGGAATGTAGCGGAGATACTCGAGCCCGCGTGAGTGATACCCGATCTCGACGATGTTCGTGCTTCGTGCCGGCGTTCCCACCGACCAGGTGAGGCGCGAGTTCTGCACCGCGGCTTTCTCGAGCAGGTTCGTTCCGTTGACGCGGAGGCACATCTCGTCGAAGAGACCGGTCTTGGCCGGCAGCGGGAAGGACATCCGCGCCTTCGTGTCGAATTCGCTCTTGTTGGCGATAGTGTATTTCAGCGTCCACCTGTCCTCGTACCCGGCGTAATTGGCATTGCCGAGCTTCCTGGGTACGTTTTTCAGATCGACGTTGATATCGGCGGCGACGATCGACTTCTGCGTGACCGGCACGTGTCTGGTCTCTTCCGTTGTGCCCACGATCTTCGGGCGTTTCCCTTCCCGCCGGAGCGGCTCCTTTTCCTCGTCCTTCCAGTAGCAGTCGCTGTATTCGGGCTGCCCCTTTACATAGAGGCGGCGCGTGACCCAGACGCGTTTCCTCGTGTGCGATATCGACATCTCCTTCTGTTCGTGCGGGTAGCCCCATTTCATCAGAACGGCGGACCGGTTCTTCTCCGTTATTCTTCCGTGCTGTCTTTCGAAAAGCCCGGCCTGGTACACCAGGGCGGTGATGAGCAGGCGGGCCGTGAGGAAGACGAGAAGGAATTTGAAGATACCGGACAAGATGCCGGCCAGTGCGCCCCGCCAATTCCCCTGCCGTTTGAGCTGCGCGAACTTCTCTCGGAACGCGGGGCTCAACATGGCCGCGAATACGATCACCACGACGCCGAGCGAACAGGCGAGAGTCACCCTCAAGACGCCGACCCCGAAGAAAGCGCGCAGTGTATACATGAAAGTTTCGTACATTCTGTTGCCTCCGGTAGCGCAGGCGTTCTTGCCTGCGTTTTCTTCAAACGGTGCGATACGGCGGAGGCAGGACAATGACGGAAGAGTGATAAGATAGGGCAGAAGTGAGGCAGGTTACGGCCTGTCAATCCAGGACCGGAAGCGTGAACATGAAGCGGGATCCCCGGCCTTCAGTGGATTCGGCCCATATCCTGCCCTGGTGGTTCTCGACGATGCTCTTAGCCACCGCGAGCCCGAGGCCGCTGCCGTAGTCCCTGGGCACGTCCTTTGGCTCGGTGGTGTAGAACCTGTGGAACACCTTGTCGAGGGAGGCGGCGGCGATCCCCTTGCCGGTGTCGCTGACCGTGGTGGTCACGGACCCATCGCCGTTCTTCGCGACCGTCAACTCAACGGTGCCCGTGACGGGCGTGTACCGGAAGGCATTCTCCAGGAGGTTCGATATGACCTGCTCTATCCTGCCCGGCACGAGCATGGCCGTGATGGTTTCGTCGGGTATGTAGACGTCGAGCCGGGCGTGCTCCTGGTCGAAGGTAGGCATCAGACGGTCCAGGATTTCGTGTACACACTTGCAGTAGTTCACCTTCTCCTTGTTACCTCGGAGGGTTTCCACGTCGAGTTTCGTGAGCTCGTTCAGCTCCCCGACCATCCGGGTCAGGCGGTCCGCCTCGTACCGGATGTTTGCCAGGAACTTGTCGCGCGCCTCCTGTTTCTCGGCGGCTCCCTGCTGCAGCACCTCGGCGGCGCCCTTTATGGCCGTGACGGGGGTTTTCAGCTCGTGCATGACCGTTGACATGAATTCACGGTTGTAGTCGTTCTGCTTCTCGATATCGGTGGCCATGCGGTCGAGTGCTGTGCCAAGCTCTCCTATCTCGTCACGACCCTTGATTTGGAGGTCGAGTGGCGCGTTTCCTTTTGCGTACGCCATCGCGGCGGTAGTGAGTCTGCGCAGGCGGCGCGTCAGGGTATGGGCGAGGACGGCGGATATGAGCACGGCGCAGAACAGCGCAACGAACATGGCCAGGCGCTGGTTGAATACCATTGTCATGATGGCCTTCGTTATCTGGCCGGTATGGCGGGTGACGTAGACGATCGCTGCGACATTTCCCTCGCCGTCGAGGATCGGCATGGGGACGTAGTAGAATACGTATTTCCTGTCCCCAGTGAGTCGCCAGGCGGCCTGATAGTCCCCTCCCCGCATCGCATTGGCTATCTCTGTGCGCTTCGAGAAATTGGCGCCGACGAGGGAATTCGCGTCGGAATCGAAAATCACCACCCCTTCGGCGGAGAGCACCTGGAGGCGCGACTGCACTTCCACGCTGTAGCGGGTGAGTATGGAGGCGAAACGCTCCCGTGCAGTGGACTCCCCGCCGGCGGATGCCTGCAGTACTATTGACCGGTATTGCTCGCCGAGCATGAAGGCCTGGCTGATCATTTCCTCCTCGAGGGCGGTGCGCGTGAACTTGTCGAACGACTTGATGGCGTATCGGTTCAGGAGATAGATGGGAACGAACACCACGAGGGTCGAGGCCAGGATCAGTTTCCAGCGGATGCTTCTCATGTGGCCTTCTCGATGTCCTGGTTGAGCTTGTATCCCACGCCGTGCACGGTTTCTATCGGGTCGATGTCCGACCGGATCTCGGCGAACTTCTTGCGTACGCGCTTCACGTAGGCGTCTATGCTTCGGTCGGTGACCACGTGCGAGCTGTCGTATATGCGATCGATCAGCACATCGCGGGTGAAGACGCGGGCCGGGTAACGGATCAGGCATTCGATCAGTTTGAATTCGGCGCGGGTGAGCTGCATGGGCTTGTCGAAATAGCTCATCGAAAACGCCTCGCAGTCGATGTCCATGGGGCCGTGCGTGAGACGGGAGGGTGTGCTGCCGGCTTCCGCGGCTTCGGCGCGGCGCAGGATGGTCTTCACGCGCGCGGCGAGCTCGCGCGCGCTGAACGGCTTGGTGACGTAGTCGTCGGCACCAAGCTCGAGTCCGAGGACGCGGTCGATCTCCTCGGCGCGTGATGTGAGCATGATAACGGGCACGTCCGGTTTCGTGTCGCGCATCTTGCGGAACAGATCGAGGCCGGGAATGCCGGGCAGCATGAGATCGAGAATGACGAGGTCCGGGTTCTTCCGGTTGAAGAGTGCGAGGCCGTCCTCCCCGTTGAGTGCGGTGAGCACGCTGAAACCGTTTTCCTCCAGGATATAGATGACGACGTCGAGGATATGCTGCTCGTCGTCTATAGCGAGTATTCGTTTGCCGGCCATTGCTGTTCGTGTGCTCCCTTCGGCGGTGCCATACTACGCTTGTGGAACGGGAGTATCAAGCCTGCCCAGTCTTGCAGAGGTCTGGGGCAGACGTGTGACAGGCCGGTGAAAAAGCGTGACAGGGCCGTTCGTCAGAAGATGCGTCCTACTGAGCAAACAACCGCTATTTCAGGTTTTCCTCGGTATACAGGGAGAGCTCGATCATTCGTTCAAGTAGCTGATCGGGCGGGATTCCGGGGAAATTACGGTATACCAGCTCTTTTGCGAATAGCCTGCAGATGTAGCGCAGTTTACGGGCCGCGCTTCGTGAGGCGTATACGAAATCACGATGGCCGTTATTGATGACAATAAGGTTCTGCTCGGCATCGTATCGCGACCGCCACAATTCGCCGGGCGCGCGGTGGAACGTATAGCTCGGCAGCCCCTTCCTCGTTCCCGGCGCTTCCGGGGTCCGTGGCAGAAGCGAGTCCGTGACCGTCACAAGCGCCTCGCCGTGACAGACGGTCCTGTCCTGGGTCGCGATTACCTTGATCCGCGTGAGGCCGGGAGTCGTGGGTGCCTTGAAAGTGACGCACTCGCCCCGGACTTCGGACAGGCGCCCCTGCCCTTCGAGGACGCGCCAGGAGAATGTGACGTCCCTTTCGACCGAACGCCTGGATTTGTCTCGCGCGACGGCGCGCAGGTTTCTTTCAGTATCGACGGGCACCACGCACGAGGCGGGCGATACGCGGACGCTGAACAACGGTCCTTCATACTCGAAGAACTGCTTCTGTTCGCCCGTCTGCTCCTCGTCCCCGATCTCGTCTGTTGCCGGATCGGGTGTCGGTGATGCATCCGCCGGCACGGGCCCGGTCTTTGCCCGCCCCTTCCCGGCGCGGACATCGAACCAGTCATACTCCTCGGCGGGCAACGCGAGCAGGGCTTCACGAAGCGCTTTCTGTACAGACTTCAGGATCTTCTTGCTGGCCCTCTGCTCTTCGGCCTGTCTTTGCTCGTCGATGAGCTTGGAAAGGGCGGTTTCGACGGGTGCCAGTGCCGCGCAGAACGCCGAGAGCCTGCCGTCATGAATTACGCCGGTTCGAGTGCCCGGCGTGAGATTGAGAAACGGCGCGTCGACGATACCTTCCAGGTATTCCGACGTCCAGGGCTCATGACGCAGGTTGTCAAGTTGGGAGATTGATTCGAGTACGCGCGTGCCCGAACGACAGAGGCCCACTTTACGGTCCGGTCCGGCTTCGGCCAGATAGAGCTCCAGGTAGATGTCGCCGTATTTCGTGCTTGCGGCCGGGAGCTGGTGGAGGAGACGGCCTTCAAAACGGCGGGGTTCGACCTTGTATTGCTTGCGGGCGGAACGGTCGATCACCGTTATATCGACGCCCGACGCACGGATACGGTCGCGGAGCTCGGAAGCGAGGTACCACTGGATCTTGTCCCCGCTCAGCCTGCGCAGTCCCGGCAAAAGCGGTGTTACGGTGAGTTCCGTGCCCCCTTCCGGGAACAGCAAGCGTCTTCTGCGTACGGTGTAGCCCTGCTTGTCCTTTGCCATCCGCATTTCATGAGCGTGTCCGTCCTCTCCTGAACAGGTCAGGATCAGTTCCTTGCCGACGGTCCAGAAACTCAGGAGGCTGATACCGAATTCGCCCTGGATTCCGTCGATACCCTCTTTCTTCATTCGGCGCTTGATCGAATCGCAGATATGGGTTGCCACGTACCTGAAGTCCGGCACTCCGTTGTCGTCGCGCGGGATGCCCTGGCCGTCGTCCTTGATCCGGAGATAGGACTTGCCCTTCTCTTTGCCGCGGATGATGGTGATGTTGCGCGCCTTAGCGTCGATGCTGTTCTCGACGAATTCGGCTACAGCTTTGAGCGGGTTGCTCTGCGACATCGCGATGATCGTGATCGCATTCCACATGTCACCGATGCGGAGTTTGCCGGACTCTTCCGTTTTGCGTTTTCTTCGCTTAGGCATGGAACGGAGGCTATCTGGTCTTGGTCCGAAGGTGCTTGATGGTCATGCGCGCGATGGCCTGGGCCGCCTCGGCTTCTTTCCGGAACTCGGACGACGCGGGGATCATGTACTTGCCCTTGGTGATGTCGGGCAGTATCCGTTCGGCCTCCGTGAAGAAGGCTTTGCGCCGGGCCGGTTCCTTCTCCAGGGCGCCGATTGTGGCGCAGGCGAGGCTGGCGGCGTTTGCCGCGCGCACGTAGGAGAGCTTGTTAAGTGAAGGCGGGAGTGCCAGGAACGCCGAGATGGCGTCCTCGTAGTGGCCCGCGACCACCAGGGCCGAAATGTGGTCGGCGGGATCGCCCGAAGCTGCCGCGGGCGGGCTGCTGCAGCCGGCCGCCAGGGCCAGGGCGAGTACGGTCGAGAATATCGCTATATATCTCATGATGGTGCCTCCTCTGGCCTGTCAGCGTACGCGGGATCGGTCTCCCATGCCAGCGATTTCTGCCGAAACGGCCTGCCGGCCAAGCGCGGGTCAAAAGTAGTTGATTCTGGCGTATTGACGCTATATTATGCGCAATTCAACGACTTACCGTGTGGCGAGATAGCTCAGTTGGTAGAGCAGAGGACTGAAAATCCTCGTGTCCCCAGTTCAATTCTGGGTCTCGCCACCATTTTTCGCCCATGGCGACGAAGGGCAACCGTCCCACACTCCGTGGCACGTCTATATCCTCCAGTGCCGCGACGGCTCGTTGTACACCGGCCTCCGCATCCGGAACCCATAGCTAACGGTTACGAAAAACCGGGTTCTAACGCGCTGTCAAGGACCCTCTACAGCCGTAACAAACGTGACATGTGTTGGTTGCAGCGGCTTGACCGCGATCGTTTGGCGAACGTACCATCCATGGAACTGGAGAGCGGCGGGCCTCCGCCGCATCTGGATCAGAAGTGAGCACGCAGGGACTGGTATGCCCGGGTACAGTCAGACCGGCGATCACGCCGTTGCAGCCATCCGCCTGACGGCCAAAGATGTCTCGAGGCACCCTCCCGATCACCCCAACGCCCCGGAATCAGCATCCGAACATCGCTGGCCCACTACAGTAGCGCGGTCTTCCCGCCTTCGCCGGGAAGCTACGGCGTGGCAAGCCAAGGCCGCGCAGTATCACCGAGTACTGAACGACGTTGCATACCTCCGCCGTAGCGCGGTGTTCCAAGGCCGCGCAGTATCACCGAGTACTGAACGGCCTTGGAAGGCCGTTCTACAGGTAGGACTTCCGGGGTAGCGCGGTCTTCCCGCCTTCGCCGGGAAGCTACTCGTGCCGTATGGATTCGATCACATGCGCGACGAGCTCGGCGCATTCATCACATGGTACAACGAATACCGGCCGAACATGGCGCTGGATGCCAGGACACCCGCCGAAACTCGGTGGACCAGCACACGGGTCGATGGTCCAAGGCGTAACGAGGTCAAGGAGAGGAAAAATCTCTAAAGGGGGAACTGTGTCTCTTGACCTCGGCCTCTAATGGATGACCCCAATGACCTCCGAAAGCTCCAAAGATGCCGCTGGAAGCTCTCAAGGATGGAGCGGGTGATGCCCCTTTCAGCGCAAACCCGATCAGAATTTGACCCCGTCGACGCGGTCAGTCACAAATACGCCCATGCGACCAAATGCTCATCTTCAGATAGAAACCGTCCAGAGCCGCCGAACTCCACCCCTCGGAACTCACATCGGCTGTAGCCCCCCTGCTTGCCGAGGAATGTGACCCACACCACCCGGAAGACGCTTCCTTTCCGAAACCACACCTCCTTAACTTGGAAGCGCGACTCGCTGCTTGGCCTGAAGCCGACAGACAATCGAGCGACTAGATCCGGAACGTCGGCCGCAGACACCCTCTCGTATTCCCCGGCATTGCGGACCTGCATCAAACAGGCCCGAAGCAGTCCCTTTTCAAGGCTCGGATAGGTCCATTGCTGAGGCTTCGTGCCGACACAGTTGCCGCAAGACACAAGGGCAATTACGAGGAAGCACATTCTGAATCTAGTAACACACTTCATCAAAGCGGCCTTTCTCACTAGGGCATATGGGTTATAGGGCATATGGGTCAGGTCTCAACATTCAACACTGCGATGGCTTGTCGAGAAGCTTTCTTGAGTTCACGGTCGGTCTCGAGTTTCGACTCAAATCGCTTCAACGCTATACTTGCTGCGGCATAGTCCATGCCGCCTGCGGCCTCGCCGATCTCCCTGAGCGTCAGACCACAGTAGCGCCTTGCCAGCCATCGCGCAAGCGGTATACCCCAATCCCCCCGCTTCCCCAGGACCTCTGACCATTCTCCTCCCTTGACCTTCGCAACGGCCCGGAACACGCCCTCAATGGTTATCCGCCGACGCAGTTCCCGTTTCCCGGCGGTCTCACGTCCACCACCTTTGGCTATCGTCTTCAACTGCTCCCTGAAGGTCCATAGGCATGGATCACGAATCGGCACCGCTCATGTAGTCCGCTCAGAAGATCGAGAAAGTGACTGCGGTCACGGCCGTCGAGGTAGATCGCGCGACGCTCAGTTCCACGGTGGAAGACGTGGTACCACCCGGCCGGAATCAGCAGTCTCAAGGGCCTGGCCATCTCCCGGAGCTTGCCTGATCACATCTCCTCAGTCAACCCTATTGTTGATTGTTGAGACCTGACCCCTCTCAGCG
>Ga0272442_10001013_pt1 | contig 43567 bp, 45 predicted proteins | sample SSMForm2O_FD_200262 | JGI IMG/M metagenome (GOLD analysis project Ga0272442, IMG submission 200262) | Marine sediment archaeal communities from Little Sippewissett salt marsh, Falmouth, MA, United States - SSM-Form-2O | ecosystem: Environmental > Aquatic > Marine > Wetlands > Sediment ...
ATAAATTAACTCCTGCAGCAACTCTAATTAAAGCAGTTAATGTTGTTTATAAAAAAGATAATAAAATAATCGGTGAAAATACAGATTTTGTTGGTTTTGAAAATTCCTTAATAGAAAATAATATTGCAGTATTTGGAAAAAAGGCAATTGTTATTGGAGCAGGAGGTGCTTCTAGAGCTATAGCATTTGCCCTTTCAGATCTTGGTTTAAAAGATTTAGTAATTTTAAATAGGAATTTAAGTAAAGCAGAAGAGCTAGAAAAGATAATTAAAACTAGATTTAAAATAAGAACAAAAATTGGAAAACTAGATTTACTAAATGAACAAATAATAGATGCAGATATTTTAATTAATTGTACACCAGTTGGAATGAAAGGTAAATTTGAAAATATTTCATTAATCCCAGAAAAACTTCTTCATTCAAATTTAATAGTAATAGATATTGTTTATAATCCAATTTTAACAAAACTTATTGCTGATGCAAAGAAAAAAGATTTAAAAACAATAGATGGAAGTAGAATGTTTCTTCATCAGGCTGCAGCCTCTTTTGAAATTTTTACCAATAAAAAACCATCTTTAAAAGTTATGGAAAAAGCCTTGTACGAGGTATTGAAATGATTTTTAATATTGAAAAATCAAATATTTCTGGAATTACAATTGTTCCACCTTCTAAATCCCATACTATACGGTCTATTATTATTTCAACACTAGCAGATGGTAAAACAATAATTAATTCACCACTGAAATCTATGGATATTTATTCAACACTAGAAGCATGTATTAAGATTGGTGCAGAGATTGATATTTGTAACAAAGGATTTATTATAAAAGGGACAAATGGGAATTTAAAAGTGCCTCTAAATACAATTGATGTTGGTAACTCAGGGACATCATTAAGATTTCTTACAGGGATTTGTAGTCTCATAGATGGAATTTCCATTTTGACAGGAGATAATTCAATAAAAAATAGACCTATACAGCCTCTTTTGGATTCATTAAATTATTTAGGTGCTGACTGTAGAACCATTTCAGGAAATGGTAATCCACCAATTGTAATAAAAGGAAAAATCAGAGGTGGAACAACTTCAATAAATGGTTTTACTTCTCAATATACATCAAGTCTACTTATTTGTTCACCACTTGCAAATAATTACACAATAATTAAACCAATAAACCTCCAAGAAAAACCTTATGTTGATATGACACTAGAGTATTTATCAAAATCTGGTATAAAGTTTTACAAAAACAACGATTATAGTGAATTCATCGTCCCAGGAAGACAAAATTACAAATCATTTAGGACCAATATTCCAAGCGATTTTTCATCTGCAGCTTTCTTACTTGCAGCTGCCTCTATTAAAAACTCAGACCTTACTATAAAAAAAATTAATCTAAAAGATATTCAAGGAGATAAAAAAATAATCAAAATTCTAAGAGATTTTGGGACAAATATAAAAGAAAATGGAAATTCAGTTTCAATAAAAGGTTCAAATCTAAAAGGAATCGAAGTTGATCTTTCAGATAATCCTGATTTATTACCAATTTTATCAGTTGTTGGATGTTGTGCAAAAGGAAAAACAATTTTAAAAAATATTGAACACGCGAGAATTAAGGAGTCAGATCGTATATCTGTAATGACTAATGAACTGCAGAAGATGGGAGCAAAAATTACTGAAGAAAAAGATAAATTAATAATAAAAAACAGCAATTTAAAGGGAACCAAGGTTCATGGATATAATGACCATAGAATTGTTATGAGCCTTGCAATAGCAGGGCTAGTTGCAAAAGGTAAAACAACTGTTGATACTGTAGAATCAATTTACAAAACTTTTCCAAACTTTATGAAAACTTTAAGAGATCTTGGAGCAAAAATTTCAATGGAGGGCAATACATGAATATTGTATTAATAGGTCTACCCTCTAGCGGAAAAACAAGTGTCGGAAAAAAACTTGCCACTAAATTAAATTTTGATTTTATAGATATAGATGACCTAATCTCAAAAATACATAAGATAAACAAAAAAGAAAATCATAATGTACAAACAATATATCAAAAATACGGGAAAAACTATTTTAGAGAAATTGAAAAAAGGGCAATAAAAAAAGTAAAAACTTTTGAAAATTGCGTTATCGCAACAGGCGGAGGCGCTATTGAAAATAAAAAAAATGCAGAGATATTAAGAGAAAATAACAAAATAATTTTTCTAGATTGTAATATTGATATTTTATTAAAAAGAATTGAAAATCAGCCCGCTCGCCCAATTTTTGAAAAATCTAATCCATCTGATTTATTAAAAGAAATATCTGAGAAAAGAACTCCTTTATACAAAAAATTATCAGATAAAACAATTGATGTTTCTTCAAATTCTATTGATGAAATAGTAAACAACATATTGGAGATGATTTCTTGAGTAATTCTTTTGGTAAAAAATTCAAAATAACGGTTTTTGGAGAAAGTCATGGAAAATGTGTTGGAGTAGTTGTTGAAGGTTGTCCTATCGGCCAAAAAATTGATTTAAATTTAATTCAAAATGATTTAAATAAACGTAAACCCGGTCAGAGTGAATTGACTTCCGCTCGCCATGAAGATGATATTTTTGAGCTTTTAAGCGGGGTATTTAATGGCAAGGCAACAGGTGCACCAATAACAATGATTATAAAAAATAAAGATACTGATTCTTCTGGTTATGAGGAAATTAAAAACATACCAAGACCTGGACATGCTGATTATCCTGCTAAAATAAAATATCAAAATTTAAATGATTATAGAGGCGGAGGTATATTTTCAGGTAGAATTACAGCTGCTTTTGTTTTAGCAGGAGCACTTGCAAAGCAGGTTTTGAAAAAAAGAAAAATAACAGTTGATGCAGAAATTATACAAATTGGTAATTCAAGAAAAAAACAAGATATTGAAAAAGAAATAATAAAAGTAAAAAAATCAGAAGATTCAATAGGTGGCCTTATTGAATGTAAAATCATAGGTCTGCCTGTCGGTATCGGTGAACCACTATTTGATTCAATTGAAAGTGTTCTAAGTCATGCAATTTTTAGTATTCCTGGAGTAAAAGGAATAGAATTTGGTTCTGGATTTAAATGTGTCAATATGAAGGGTTCCCAGCATAACGATCCAATTATAATACACAATGGAAAAATAATGTCAAAAACCAATAATGCAGGAGGAATTCTAGGTGGATTAAGTAATGGGATGCCCGTTATTTTTAGAGTTGCAATTAAACCAACATCAAGTATTTCCATAATTCAAAAAACTGTAAATCTTGAAAAAAATAAAGAATGCAATTTAAAAATCAGAGGAAGACATGACCCTTGCATCGCATTAAGAGCAGCACCAGTTATAGAAGGAATGGCGGCAATTTCTATTTTAGATTTTTTACTGAGGGAAAATCTATGAAAAAAATAAATCAACTTAGAAAAGAAATTGATAAAATCGACTCTGAAATCATAGATTTAATATCAAGACGTATAGAGATTGCAAAAAAAATTGGTATACAAAAAAAGAAAGAAAAATTATCAATTGTTGATAAAATAAGAGAAGAAAAAATCAAAGAAACATGGTTTTTAGAATCAAGAAATAAAGGTTTAGAAAGTAAATATTTACAAAATATAATGAAAGAAATATTAAAGATGAGCAAAGAACATCAAAGGAGGATTAAGCATTGAATATTGCATTCCAAGGTGACAAAGGAGCATTTAGTGAAATAATGGCAATTAAATTTTTTCCTGATGCAGATTATATTGCTTGTAAAACCTTCAAAGATGTTTTTGAAAATGTTAAGACAGGCAAAGCAAAGTATGGAGTAATCCCAATAGAAAATTCACAAACCGGAAGAATAGTAGAAACAACAGAGCTATTGGTCTCATCAAACCTTAATATTTGTGGAGAAGGAATGCTTAATATTTTACATTGTCTAATCACTAATAAAAATAATAATTTAAAAAATATTTCTAAAATATATGCCCATCCTGAGACTTTAACTCAATGTAGGAATTTTTTATCAAAATTAAATTGCGAGTTGGTTTCATGGTATGATGGAGCTGCTGCAGCAAAAATTGTTAAAAATAACGAAAAATTAGGATTAATAGCAAGTCAAAGAGTTGCAAAATTATATGATTTAAAAATTCTAAAATCAGGAATTCAGGATTCAAAAGAAAATACCACTCGTTTTTTTATAATTTCCAAAAAAAAGGCATCTTCGAATGGAAAAGATAAAACAACATTGGTATTTTCAACTAAACATCAACCTGGTTCTTTATACCGTGCTCTTAATAATTTTAATAATGAAAATATAAATTTAACAAGACTTGAATCAATGCCTATTAAAAATAAACCTTGGGAATATTTGTTTTTAATTGATTTACAAGGTCATATTGATGATGAAAAATTAAAAAATGCTTTAAAACAACTTAAAAAAAATACAACTTCCATAAAAATTCTTGGATCTTATCCAATTGGAAAATGTTATGATTAAAAAGAGGGGCTTTTATGGTTAAATCAGTTGGTATAATTGGATTTGGAAGATTCGGTCAATTGGCTTCAAAACAGCTTAAAAATCACTTCGATGTTTTTGTAAATGATGTTGAAAATAAACAAAAAATTGCAGAGGATATTGGTGTAAAATTTACTGATTTAAGAAATTGTGCTACAAAAAATGTAATTTTACTTTGTGTACCAATTTCTGATTTTAAAGATGTATTAAAATTAATTATTCCATACTTAAAAAACTCAATTGTTGCAGATGTTTGTTCTGTTAAAGAAAAGCCAGTAAGTATTATGAAAAAATTGGTTCCAAAAGATTGTGAATGCATTGGTATGCATCCCCTTTTTGGTCCAGATAGTGTTAAAAATGGACTAAAAAATAAAAAAATTGTTTTATGTCCTATTAGAACAAAAAAATTGGTTGAAATTAAAAAATTTTTAAAAAAAATAGGTTTAAAAATTATTATAAGCACACCTCGCGAGCATGACAGACAAATGGCAAAATCCTTAGGTTTAATACATCTTCTTGGCAGATCTTTAAATAAAATTGGAATTGACAAATTAGAAATGACAACTCCTACCCATGAAATGTTCATTGAGCTTGTAAATATTGTAAAAAATGATTCAGAACAACTGTTTTTTGATATGCAAAGGTACAATCGATATTCAAATAATATTAGAAAGGAACTGATTAAAGAATTGGTTAAAATTGACGGTGAATTAAATGGATGAGTATTACAATGAATTTCATTCATATCTTTTTAATAAAATAAAAGATAAGAACAAGATAAATTTTGCAATCGGTCAACCGGATTTCAAACCGCCTAAAGAGATGTTAAAGGCAATAAAAGATAATATTGAGATAAATACTGGTTATATTGATCCTGAAGGGCTTCCTGAACTTAGAGAGTTAATAAAAAATAAATTAAGAAAAGAAAACAAAATTAAAACAGAAAAAATAATTGTTACAAACGGAGCAATTGAAGCAATTTTTGATAGTATGCTTTCTCATTTAAAGAAAGATTCTGAAGTAATACTTTTTTCACCTTATTATTGTAAATATTCAACAGCCCCAAAAATTATTGGTGCAAAAATAAAAAAAATACAGATGAAAAATAAAAGACCAAATATATCATCCTTAGAAAAAATAATTAATAAAAAAACAAGGATGATTGTACTTAATAACCCTTGTAATCCAACAGGCATTGTTTTTTCGAGAGATGAAATAAATTATTTGGTAGAATTAGTGGAAAAAAATAATTTAATTATGATAGCCGATGAAGTTTATGAAAAATATATATATGATAGAAAAAAGCATATTAGTCCTGGAAGATTTTCTGATAAAATTATTACCATCAACAGTTTTTCAAAATCATTTGGTTTTCCTGGCCTTAGATTGGGATATCTTGCAGGCTCTTCAGACTTAATTAATCCAATTATTAATGTTCATATGTCAAATACCACCTGTTCACCATATATGTTTCAAAAAGCAGCAATTGCTGCATTGAAATATAAAAAATATCCATTTGATTTATCAAAATATGATAAAAGAAGAAAAAAAATAATCAAAATTTTAAATGAAAATAATATCGATTATATCTATCCTGAGGGAGCGTTTTATTTTTATTTATATACTAAAAAAGACTCAATTAAATTATCCAAAAAATTGTTAGACAATAATGTTTTAGTTATGCATAATAAGATATTTGGAGATAATAAAAACGCAATAAGAATATCTTATGCGGTTAATGATGATAAATTAAAACTGGGTTTAAAAGTTCTTATAAATTTAATAAAATAATATAATTTTTTTCATAATTTTTAATCTTGCAGGAAAATTGGTCCAGAAGTTTTATATAGCTTTTATTTACACTGAAATATAAAACTAAATGTGATGATAAATGAAAAAAATAAAGACAATAATAATCCTATTAAGCTATCTATTAACAACAATCTTTGTATTTGCACCAACAGCATCAGCATCAGGGCAATACATTATTGATATCAATCAAGATCAATATGATGCAAATATCGATTTTGGTATTGGAAATACAAATGTAAAACTTGCTCAATCTTTTAAACCAGGTTTTGACAAAATTAAAAGGATTAATTTAAAACTATGTAGAACTAATGGTTATCCTTATACTCAAGACGTAAAAATTGATATTTATAGTTCTTATAATGATATGATTAACTGCCTTAATCCATTAGGTACAATTACAAAACCTTATTTACAATTTCAGTATAGTTCAAATCCTACAGAGATGCAATTTGATTTTACAAATCAAATAAGTGTTACTCCGGGCAATACTTATTATTTTACAATTACTCCACCAGCAATTTCAGGTGCATGTTTAAGAACTAAAATTAAAAATAGCAATGTGTATAATGATGGAAATGCTTTTACACAGACAGCTCCTGGTTGGAATGCTTGGAACACAAAAGATTTGTTCTTTAAAACATTTGCATATGACTATTCACCAAACACTCCAAATACACCATCAGGGCCTTCTTCGGGAAATAAAGGAGTTTCTTACTCATACTCAACCTCTGCAACAGACCCAGATGGAAATCAAGTTTATTATAAATTTGACTGGGGCGATGGTACATATAGTAATTGGGTTGGTCCATATAACTCAGGTCAAACAGGTTCTGCAAGTCATATCTGGTCCTATGCAGGAACTTATAGTATAAAAGCAAAAGCAAAAGATATCTATAATGTAGAAAGTAGCTGGTCAAACACCTTAACGGTCACAATATCAGAACAACAATCAAATCCTCCAACTACACCAAGTAAGCCTTCAGGACCTACCGCAGGTGCTCCTGGTGGTACTTATACATATACAACCTCTGCAACTGACCCAGATGGAGATCAGATATATTATAAATTTGATTGGGGAGACGGTCAAGTTACAGGATGGTTTGGTCCTTATTCTTCTGGTTCTACTGCTACTTCGAGCCATAGCTGGAGTTCATGTGGAACATATTGTGTAAAAGTAAAAGCAAAAGATATCTATAATGCTGAAAGTGGATGGTCGAACACCTTAACGGTCACAATATCAAATCAACAATCAAATCCACCTTCAAAAGCCACTAAACCAAATGGGCCAAGTTCTGGTTATACCTACACAAGTTACACATATCAAACATGTGCAACGGACCCAGAAGGAGATCAAATTTATTATCAATTTACTTGGGGAGATGGCGCAATAGGTCCATGGACTGGGCCATACAATTCCAATGAAATTGGGTGCGAAAGTTATTCATGGCCAATAGCAGGTGAATACAATATTAACGCAAGAGCAAAAGACATTTATGGAAACGTTGGTGAATGGTCTGATCCTAAAGTTGTTACAATTTCACCAATTCCAAATGATCCGCCAAATAAACCTAGTACACCTTCAGGTCCATCAACAGGCACCACTGGAGAGACCTATACATATACATCATCAACAACAGATCCTGATGGAAATCAAATATATTATAAATTTTATTGGGGAGATAGTACTACTACAGGATGGATTGGGCCAAAAAACAGTGGGGAATCAGTTAGCGCCGCTCACTCATGGAATACAGCAGATGCTTATCTAATACAAGTAGTTGTTAAAGATATTTATAATGAATTTAGTGAACCTTCAGATCCAAAAGTTGTTATTATAAACGGAAATCAAGCACCTTCAATCCCTAGTAACCCTAGTCCAAGTAATGCATCATTTGATATATCAACAGTAAAAACACTTTCATGGAACTGTAATGATCCTGAAGGTGATGAAATAACTTATGATTTATATCTAAGCACTTGTCCGAAACCTGATTACTATCCCGCATTTGTAGAAGAGCTAACCTCAGCGCAATGTGAAAACATATATTTGAGTGTTGATATCACCTATTACTGGAGAGTAGTAGCAACTGACGAAAAAGGCGCAAAAACAGTTGGACCAATATGGGAGTTTTCAACAAAACCATTAAACCAGGTAGATCCACCAAACAATAACCAACCAAACAAACCTGCTACTCCAATTTTATTTTTCCCAGATCCTGCTGATTTAAATGTCGGTGATCTCTGTATTTTTACAACACAAGTAACCGATCCTGATGGAGATAATGTAAATGTTTACTGGGATATGGATGATGATGATGGCGTGGATGTAGAGTTACTAAATGTATCCTCAGGTTCAACTCATTCAATTGTATATAAATGGGATAAACTCCCAGGATGGTATGATATAAGAGTTATTGCAACAGATATTTTTCATAATTTAAGCGATTGGTCAAATCCCTTGACAATCCATGTATTTCAATCACCAAACAATAATCCCCCAAATAATGCATCAATTCCTGCAGGAGAGAACATTGGTTTAGTAGGACAACCATACAAGTATAGTACATATTCAGTAGACCCGGATGGAGACAAGATTAAATATCAATGGGACTTTGGAGATGGAACTGTTACAGATTGGAATAGTGTAAACTGGGTTGATAGTGGAAAAAAAGTATCATATTCTCATTCTTGGGATTCACCTGGTTATTATGATGTAAAAGCTAGAGTAAAAGATATTAATGGAGAAATAACACCTTGGTCAGACGTTAAAACAGTTACTATTACAAATAGTGGCAGTGCAACAATTTTTAATAACCTTGATTTTGGCGGAGGAGTATATGGTGACGTTTTTGACAATTTCCCTGGCCAGGGAAGATTAACTTATGCAAATGGAGCAACAGGTGCATTTGTTACAGGTGCATATGGAGGTTTTCCAATAGGTCATTCTTGGAGTACAGCATGTCAAGGTGTTGAATTCTATACAGGTAGAACAAAAGAAATTACAGTTGATGCAGAAATTTCATATATAAGCGCTACTGAATTTATTGTTCCAGCGTATACTTGGCTTCAAAAGGTAATTAAAGTTGATGGATTATATAACCCAGATCAAGAATATAAGGAATGGATTAACAATATCTGTACTGTTGAAGACTTGCAAGCATTATGTACAGCTGCAATTGGAATAATAGGAGCAGTATCTACTGAACCTCTTAAATTATTTGAATTAGTTAAAACAGCACAGTGGACAGCACAATATTTAAAAAATTTTCCCTATAGGGTAGAACTAGCTGATAAAATTACACAATATACAACTATTTCAAGAATGAATCCAGAAGCTAAGTTTATTTATACAGAACTTTGGAACAGAGTCCAAGCAACTGGAGCAGTTATGCAAGGTTCAAAAGCAGCAGAAACAAGTGCAAGCACTCTTGCTAAATCAACAACTGCAGGTCAACCAGCATCCACATTTGGACCTCTTTCATTAATATTACTAGTGAGCTTAGAAATTTGGACTCTATATCAACTTATGACTCATTGGCAAGTTGATACATTACTCGAGAAATTCGAGCAATCTGGACAAGCTTATACAGAACATATTACAAAAACTTTTACAGTAGATCACGGAACCCATCAAGTTTGGGCAGGTATGCAATCTGATGCATTTGGTGTATTTACCTTCTTTGGATTTGCCTATGCAGCAGGCCTTGTAAAAAGTATAAAGATAGATGGAATTGCTCCACCTGAACCACCTTCATTCGATCATCCTGACAAAATGAATATAAATGAAGCAATACCGTTTAAAACAAAAGCAATTGATCAAAACGATGACCCTGTCCAACACATTATATATTGGGGAGATGGCCATAACTCGGTAACACCAAGAGTTGCAAGTGGTGAAGAAGTAATTACAGAGCATACATATAGTAGTGGTGGAACATATACAGTAACGGTTCAAACCATTGACATTGACAATCAATATTCAGAAGAAAATACCTACGATATTCATGTTTCAGCAGAAAGCGTCGGAGAGATTCAAATCAATCCAACACCATACCCTGCACAAGCACAGATGATTATGAAAAAAATGTTAATGATGACAATATAAATAACAAACAAAAAAAACAGAGAAATCATCACTCTCTTTTTTCTTTTTTTATAAAATAAATATAAATATCAATCTTTCTTACTTATTTTCATATAAGTGAGGTGAAATAATAGAAAAAGCTACTTTTGGAGCAGGATGCTTCTGGGGTGTTGAACGCTCATTTAGCAAAATTAAAGGAGTAATAGACACAAAAGTAGGCTATATGGGAGGTCATTTAAAAAATCCAACATATGAAGATGTGTGTACTGATAAAACTGGCCATGTAGAGGTGGTTCAAATTTTATATAACCCTTCAATAATAAGCTATGAAAATCTACTTGATGTTTTTTGGAAGATACATGATCCTACACAGTTTAACAGACAAGGTCCAGATGTTGGAACTCAATATAAATCAATAATTTTTTATCATAATGAAGAACAGAAAAAAATTGCAGAAAAATCAAAAGAAGAACTTAAAAGTTCAAAGAAATTTAAAAAATCAATTACAACAGAAATTAAACCTGCTAAAGAATTTTATCTAGCAGAAGAGTACCACCAGAAATATTTTGAAAAAAGAAATATGTAAAAAATTTATCCAAAGTAGCTAGCAATTAGTTCTCCTGCATAATAAGCTAAAACAATTACTATTGTTACTATTATGACATGTTCTAAAACCATTTTCCAGGGTTTTACTTTTCTTTCCTTTGCAATAGAAATACTTAAAATAGTTATTAAAATAAAACCAATTATTACGCTTAAAATAATTGCTGTTTGAAGATTAAAAAGCAATACGGGTATAATAAAAATTATTGTAAAAATAAACTTAAATAAAAAGGTACCAAATGTAGACTCCCAAACTTCTTTTTTAGTGACACTATTTTCTGATTCTGTTGCAACATGAACACCCATTGAGTCTGAAAATGCATCAGCAATTGCAATTGTTAAAATTCCTCCAATTACTACTAATCGAGATTCAGTACTAGAATAAAGACCAACCATTAATCCTAAAGTTGTAATAATACCTGATGTAAGACCAAAGTTAAAACCGATTTTTATTGATCTTTTCATTTAAATATCAACTAAATATTTTAAATTATTAAAACTATTATAAACATATGTAAAAAAATAAAAATTTTTCAGTTTATAGTAAACTATTAAAATATTTTGATTATATGGGCAGAATCATGGCAGTTACAATTGATAAACAAAAATGCACTGCTTGTGGATCATGCGCCGATGTATGTCCAGTCGAAGCAATAACTGTTAAAGAAACTGCAGAAGTAAATGAGGAAGAATGCATCGACTGTGGTACATGTGTTGATGAATGTCCAGAAGAAGCAATAACATTATAGATATATTCAAATGATCCTCTTCACAAGAAGAGGTTTTTTAATTTTTTAAAAAACTATGAATATTTTTTACATAAATCTTGAAGTTCAGGAGGGCAATTTGAAAGTTTTCCTGTTTTAATATATTTTTTTAACCGTTTTAACCAATATGGAGTGATTTCACATTGTCTAACAACTTCAACAAATTTTTTAACTGTGTTCATTGTGCTAGGATGAAGGAAATGTTCCATTTCACAAGCATCTTTTTCAGCAATTTTTTTATCAACTCCTAAAAGTATTAAGAAATCTTTTAATGCATTATGTTTATTTTTTGTGTCCATTGCTACTTTTTTCCCTTTTTTTGTTAGTGTTACTCCACTGTATTTCTCATAATTTAAATAACCTTCATTACTTAATTTAATAAATATCTCAGTAACACTGGACGGCTTAATATTCAAAGCATTAGCAATATCATTAGTATGAACCAATTTTTTGTTTTTTTGAAGATCATATAACAATTCAACATAATCTTCAATTGTTTTTTTTCTCAAAAAATCACACTCCTAATAAAATAAGTCTTAACAAAATTCCTACTGTTAATGCAGTAATTAACATTATTGATGCGGACTTTATCATATCTTTAATGCCCAATTCCTTTACCAAAACAACAAATGCAGCAACACAAGGGAAATAAACTGTCAACATTGTTGTAGCAATTACCAATTGAAGTGGGGCCATATTAAGAGGAATTAACATTCCAACTGCCAAATCTTTTCTTAAAAATCCTGTAACCATTGCAATACTAGCACCACCCGGCAATCCAAAAAGCCCTTCCATGATAGGTGAAAGTGTATTTCCAAGCCATTGAAGAAATCCAACCGTATAAAGAATGTTTATTATAAACACTCCAGCAAAAAGAAAAGGAATTGCTTCTTTTAAAAACCAACGGATACGCATCCAGGTCTTTTTTATTATTACCTTAAAACTAGGTCGCCTATATGGTGGAATTTCTAGAAATATTTCAGGGCTTGGCCCTTTTATTATTTTATTTAAAATTAGTCCTACAGTTATATAAATAATCAATAACGATAAGAAAACAAGGCCAATATAATACAAACCATATGGGCCTAGAATTCCAAAGATCATTGCCATTTGTGCCATACACGGAACTGCTATTGCAAGTAAAGTAGCCGCAATAAACCTTTGCTTTCGAGTTTCCAATGTTCTAGTTGCAAGACAACCAGGAACATTACATCCAAAACCAAGAAATAATGGTATTATGCCATGACCATGCATCCCAAACCTATGAAATATATTATCAACAAGAGTTGCTAGTCTAGGAAGATATCCACTGTCCTCCAGTATTGAAAGCATTAAGTAAAAGGCAATAATATAAGGTAAAACCATTGCTAATGGAACATATAATCCAGTTGTTAACACTCCAAGCGATTCAGTAAATTCTATAACTCCAAAATCTTGGCTTATTAATATTTGATAAGCAATTCCATCTCCCAACCAATTACCAAAATCTAGCATAAGAGGTTTATATGCTATTTCAAATATTTTATCAATAATACTTACACTTAAAAATTCACCTATTAATCTAACAAGCCAGAAGGAAAAAAATATTACAATCACTGCAATGGGAAGACCTGTTAAAGGTTTAATTGTCAAATCATTAATTCTATCCCTTAAAGTATGATGCCTATGACTAATTTTCTCTACCTTTTTTATTATTGATCCAATTTCAATCCATCTGCCCTCGTCTATTGTAGGTTTAATATTTTCAGATGTTTTTGCTTTTTTAATTTTTGATACTAAAACATTTATTCCCTCACCAGTTAAAGCAACAGTTGGTACTATTGGAACATCCATAATTTTTTCAAATTCTTCTAGATTAATGTCTACACCAAGATGTTTGGCTTCATCCCATAAATTTAAAACAATAATAATTGGTATTTTTCTTTCTAAAAGTTCTAATGTTAAATATAAATTTCTTTCAAGATTAGTTGAGTCAATTACATTAATTACAATATCTGCATCATCAAGCATTTTTACTGCTACTTCTTCAGCCTTATTTGAGGGTTCTAAAGAGTATGTTCCGGGAGCATCAATAATTTCTACTTGTTTTCCATCAAGTATCATTTTCCCTTTTGAAAAATCAATTGTTGTTCCAGGGTAATTAGATGAAATTACCTTTGCCCCAGTTAGTCTTGAAAAAACAACACTTTTTCCAACATTGGGATTGCCCATTAAAACGATTTTTTTTACCATAACTACTCAACAATTATTTTATTCGCCATGCCTCTACCAATAGTTATTTGACTGTTTCCAACAGATATTGTTAATGGTCCTCTAAGAGGTTGCTTTGAAACTATTTTTATTATTTGCCCTTCTCTTATACCTAAAACATTTAATCTTCTTCGGAATCCAGTTCCTCCAAGAATTTCAATAATTCGCCCAGATTCACCTCTATAGAGATGGATTAAAGATTTTCTTTTTGTATCTATAATATTAATCACTCCAATTTTTAGGTATGCCTAAAAATATATAGTTTTTACAGATATATATAAATTTCGGTAAAATCAAAAAATACAATTATGCAATAGTTATCTCTCTACAGAGGTAAACATTTTGAATTGCATTTAAGAGTTTAATACCTTCTTCCATTGGTCTTTGGAATGCCTTTCTACCTGAAATAAGTCCCATTCCTCCCGCTCGTTTATTAATAACTGCAGTTCTAACAGCCTGTGAAAAATCATTATCACCGGATGCTCCTCCAGAATTTATTAGCCCAACTCGCCCCATATAGCAATTTGCAATTTGATATCTTGTCATATCGATTGGATGATCTGATAACAAATTTTCATATGCGTTTTTATCAATCTTTCCATAACTTAAACCTTTATCATTTAAAGCAATATAACCACCGTTTAATGTTGGTTGTTTTTGCTTTATAATATCTGCTTCAATTGTAACACCTAGATGATTTGCCTGTCCTGTTAAATCTGCAGAACTATGATAGTCCTTTCCATCAATCTTAAAAGCAGGATTTCTTAGATAACACCATAATATTGTTGCAAGACCTAACTCATGGGCATAATGAAAAGCATCGCTTATTTCTTTAATCTGTCTACTGGATTGTTCAGAACCAAAATAAATTGTTGCACCAACAGCTGCTGCGCCCATTTCAAATGCTTGATCAATTTTTGCAAATATTATTTGGTCAAATTTATTTGGATATGTTAATAGCTCGTTATGATTAATTTTTAAAATAAATGGAATTTTATGGGCATATTTTCTAGATATACTACCTAGAACCCCAAGAGTTGAGGCAACACCATTACACCCTCCTTTTATTGCTAATTTTATAATATTTTCTGGATCAAAGTATATTGGATTAGGTGTAAAAGAAGCCATTGCAGAGTGTTCAATTCCTTGATCAACAGGTAGAATTGAAACATACCCAGTTCCTGCCAGACGTCCATGATTAAAAATCGATTTAAGATTTCTTAATACATTTATTGGTCTATCTGAATCAGTAAATATTCTATCAATAAAGTCAGATCCTGGTAGATGTAATAATTCTTTATTTATTTTAGGGGTATTAAAATCAAGTAAGTAATTTGCCTCATCACCAAGAAAATTACGAATGGCATTAATATCCTGGTTCATATTGTCTCCAATCTCCTCAACCTCTTGCATGTTAATCGACTCTTTAATTATAAAATAATGTTTTCAAGCACAAAAACCTTATGGTTCTAATTATAAATTCCCTTCTTCAAATCTTTTTCCTAATCTATCAAGCATATCTTTAGTCATAGAAGATAAATTAAAAGATGGTTCCCAACCCCATTCCTCTCGTGCAACAGAATCATCTATTGATTGTGGCCATGAATCAGCAATATCTTGTCTGAAATCAGGTTTGTAATCACAGTTAAACTCAGAAATATGCTTTTTAATTTCATTAGTAAGTTCTTCTGCCGAAAAACTCATTGAGGCAACATTAAAATCACTATGATGCTTTAGCTTCGAAACGTCTGCTTCCATTAGATCAATTGTTGCTTTTATACAATCTGGCATGTACATCATAGGTAGAACTGTATCTTTTTTCAAAAAACAAGTATATTTTTTATTTTTTATTGCCTCATAAAAAATTTCAACGGCATAATCAGTTGTTCCACCACCGGGTAGTGTTTCGCTACTAATTATACCGGGATATCTAATACCTCTAATATCTATTCCAAATTTTTTAAAATAATAATCCCCAAGAAGTTCACCTGCCACCTTTGTAACACCATACATTGTTTTAGGTTTAAGAATTGTTTCTTGTGGAGTATTTATTCTTGGAGTTTCAGGTCCAAAAACAGCAATTGAACTCGGGACAAAAATTCGAGTCATATTAAACTCATGGGCTATTTCAAGGATATTATAAAGTCCGTTAATATTAACATTCCAACAAAGGGAAGGTTTTTCTTCACCAACTGCTGATAAAATTGCAGCCATATTATAAATAGTGTCAATATCATGTTTTTTTACAATCTTTATAATTGAATCCTTATTTGTTATATTCATGAATTCAAATGGACCTGAATTAAGTAATTTTTCACTTGGCTTTGTTTTTCTTCCACAGGCCAAAACATTATCATTACCATATTTTGTTCTAAGTTCCATTGTTAATTCTGAACCAATTTGACCAACAGCACCTATAACTAGAATTTTTTTCATTCTTTTTGTTGCCATTTATAATAATCCCCACAAATTGATATTCTGCTATATGAAAAGGGTATAGAAAATTTACTGTTTAAAAAAAGGGAATGAGGAGGGTAAATATGAAGCTCTAATCAGTTGTTTCTCCTTCCAGATGAACCCATATTATACCCGAATGTAAACTTAAATCGTCTACTGTTGCAGGTAAATCAATACCAATTTGGACCCAAACAAAATCTGAAAAACCACTAGTTGCATTGGTATTATTAACAGAGTATCTAACATGTGATGTTTCATCCCAGGTTGTTAGTATTGTAGTACTTGCTCTATTAGAAATATTTGCACACATATCACTAGAATTACTATTACCCGCAGCTAGAGTCCAAGCAACAGTGCTGGAATCATTTATCATTGTATCATTATTCCACATTAAAACAGCTGAAGGATCGTTAGTTGTATTATCAGCATTTTCTATTCTGTTTCCATGAAGCCATATTTTCATATAAGTATAGTTAAAAGATGAAACATTTATATGAGTGATATTTAGACTGTACAGCTCTTCGTTAACTATTCCAAAAGCTGCAGAAAAATAGCTTTGTTGATTTGCAGATATGTTACCTAGATATATTTTTAAACCAATATCAGTATCATTGTCACCGGTTACTCTAAGCATTCTTAATCCATCAGTAGAATTATCAGATCCAATAAATCTTATATCAGAATCACAAGGATGTTGAATATAATATTCATAAGTCATTTTTGTAACAGCATATTGTGTTGCCATTACCATATTTAAAACAAGTAAAATTACCCCAATAACCAATAATTTGCTATTCACTTTCATCTTTTTCACCTTTTCCTCGTTTCACTTATCACCAAGTTTTTTCATAACTTGATAATCATTATCACGCTAAATGTTTCCAAGTAACAATATAAAAAGGTTTTTTGTAAAAATGACAAAATGAAAAAATGACTTTATAAAAAAAAAATAAAAAAAAAAATTATATCTTAAGGTCTAGGTAAAAAATTAGATTCGTTTAACAAAACAGGAATAATATCTTCCCAAAAAAGAGCAGTTATATGAATACCATGAACGCCCTTAATTTTTTTAATTTCATTAATTAGTTCTAGAGCAATATGATATCCTTCTTTTTTTTGATCCTTTGCATTTTTCATTCTATTATAGATTTCGTTAGGGATATCAACACCTGGAACATGAAATTTCATTCTCTCAGTCATTTTTAAAGATTTTAAAGGAGTAATACCTGCTAAGATATGGACCTTTTTATCAAGATTTCTAGAACAAACATCATCAATCCAAGAGTAAAACTTTTCTAAATTAAATACACTCTGGGTTTGAATAAAATCTGTACCCGCTCTAATTTTTTTTTCTAACCGGTCTACTCTAATTTCGAACGGATCTGCAAAAGGATTTGCAGCAGCACCAATAAAAACATCGGGTTTACCAGAAAGTATTTTATCTTTACTCTGAAAGATTCCTTGATCTCTCATATCTTTAACAATCTTAATTAATTGGATTGAGTCTAAGTCAAAAACACCTTTTGAGCCTGGATGATTACCAAAGGATTGATGATCCCCTGTTAAAAAAAGAATATTTTTAATACCTAATGATGTTGCACCAAGAATATCACTTTGAAGTGCAATTCTATTTCTATCCCTGCAAGTCATTTGCATAATTGGTTCTAAACCTTTTTTTTGAAGAAGTATACAACCTGCAAAACTTGAGAGTCTAACAACTGCTGTCTGATTATCAGTAATATTATAAGCATCAGCACATCCTTTTACAATTTCAGCTTTTTCAGTTATTTTATTTGAATCAGCACCTTTAGGAGGACCAACTTCTGCAGTAATTGCAAATCTTTTTTCAGATAAAACTCTTTCGAGGTTTGTTTTATATACCATTTTATATAAACCTCCTCATTTCATCTGATTTAGACCAGTCTTTAGGTTCTTGTAATTCTTTTAATTTAGTTAGTTGTTTTTTATTTTTTAAATGTTTAATAATAATATCCCAAACACAATCTAATTCTCTATCAATTTCACATTTACCATTAATTGATCCTCCACAAGGACCATTCAACATATGTTTTGGGCATCGAGATATGGGACAAAACCCTTCAAATATATCTAAAAGACAATCACCACACATATCACAACGTTTTTCAAAATCATTAGCTCTTTTTATCTCCCCTAGAAATAGAGAATCTGTTCCAGAAATAACATCTGCATGATTAATGATTTCAGCCACTGTTTGAACACCATTACCACAGGCAAGAACTATTATCTTTTCTGATTTATCAATCTCTTCTTGATGTTTTCTTAGAAGACGTTTATCATTTAAAAGATGACAAGCAGGGTCTAATATTTCCCAGCCAGTAACTTGGACTTTTTTTCCTTCTAAGTATTTTTTCATCTCTAATACTTCATCTTTTCCACCGGTATGACAAACAGTTGCACATTCACTACAACCAACAATAAAAACAGGTTTATTATCAATCAATTCAAGTAATAAATTAATATCTTTTTGTTTTGTAATTATCATATTTTTTATGATAGAGTTTATAAATTTAAGTATTTTCATTTTAAATCAAAATATCTTTATATCCAATTTGTTCTTACGATTATGATAAAAAAATTGGATAAGATTAAATGACAAATCTAGATGATTTGAATACAATAAAAGAAATTGATAAATCAGATATGATTGGAATTTTAGAAAAATTTTCTAATCAAATAATTGAAGCAAAAGAAATCATTGATTCATCATCAATTGGCAGCTATTTTAAAATTGATGATATTATAATAAGTGGGATGGGTGCTTCAGCAATTTCAGGAGATATTATTCAAAGTTTTTTAAGGGATAAATTGGACATACCAATCTATGTTACAAGGCAATATGATCTTCCAAAATGGGTAAATAAAAATACACTAGTTATTTCTCAAAGTTATTCTGGAAATACTGAAGAAACTTTAAGCACTTTTAAACACGCATATCAAAAAAGATGTAAAATAATTGGAATTTCATCAGGTGGAAAACTAAAAGAATATTGTGAAAAAAGACAAATAACACATATAAAAATTCCCGAGGGTTTAGCACCAAGAGCCGCTACAGGTTATTCTTTATTTGTAGCATTGTATGCTTTAAAAAAAATTGGCATTCTAACAATAAATTTAGAACCAGAAATAGAAGAGGCAATATCAATAACAAAGAGTTTATGTGAAAAAAATAAAAAAGAGATTTTAGAAAAGGATAATATTTCAAAACAGTTGGCAAAAAAAATATTCAATAAAATTCCTCAAGTTTATGGATTTAATTTCTTTGCACCAATTGCTAAAAGATGGTGTAATCAATTCAATGAAAATAGTAAAATTATTTGTAGATATGATGAAGTTTCAGAATGTAATCATAATGATATTGTTGGGTGGTCTGCAAACCCTGAAATTTCAAAAAAATTTATATGTATTTTATTTAGAGATAGCGATACTGAATCCATTTATATATCAAAAAGACTGTGTTTTATGAAAAAACTATTTACTGATGTTTCAGGGGATGTAATTGAAGTACATACTCAGGGGAAAAAACGGCTTAGTAAAATTTTATATCTAATGCTATTAGGAGATTTTATTAGTTGTTATTTAGCTGTTTTAAGAGAAATTGACCCAACACCTGTTGTTGCTATAGAAGAACTGAAAAATGAACTGAAAAAAATATAAAAAAAAATAGAAAAGTAAATTTAAATATAAACAAATTATTCAAATAATAATAAAATATAATATTCTCAGATTGGGATGCAAAAACTGTGATGTCTTATGCTGGAAGAATCTTCAAATGAATGTTTTCAAACTGAAAATAATTCTTTAAATAAATCTTTAGACGGAAGATATAAGACATTATTTGAACAAGTAAATGCTGCAGCTTTTTTAACAACTCTAGAAGGAAAAATTTTAGAAGCAAATTTAAAATCCTGTGAACTTCTTGATTATAATCTAGAAGAAATGATGCAAAAATCTTTAAAAGATATTTTTCCTCAAAAAACCGATTGGTCTCAACTAATTGAAGAAATATCATCAAAAGGCGGTTTAAATTTTGAAGATGAAAACATAAAAAAAGATGGAACTATCTTCCCTGCAGAAATAAGTACTTCTCTTTTTATAATGGATAAAAAACCAGTAATGCTTGTATTGATTTGGGATATTACAGAAAGAAAAAAAGCTGAAAAACAATTAAAGGAAAGTGAAGAAAAATATCAAGGTTTATTTGAAAGTACAACTGATGGAATGTTGGTTCTTGATGCACGAGGTTCCATTCTTGATGTAAATAAAAAAGCACAAGATTTGCTTGGATTAAATAAAGAAAATTTAATTGGTAAAAATTTTCTTGGTATGGGCATACTAACTCCTAAGTCTTTATCTATTGTTGTAGACCAATTTCAAGAACTTCTTTCAAAAAAGATATCAACTAGTCATGAAACAGAAATTATTACTAAGGATGAAAAAACATTATTTGTTGAACTAAGTTCATTTTTCCTTGTTAAAAAAGAAAATGAAATAGATAATTTTGTTTTAGTAATTAGAGACATTAGCGATAGAAAACAAACAGAAATTAAACTGGCAAGAGAACATGAGCTTCTACAAACTCTTATGGATTCTATACCTGACTCAATTTACTTTAAAGATACAGAAAATAAATTTATTATGGTTAATAAAGCAAAAGCTGCAAATTCGAATGTTAAACCAGAGGATATGATTGGTAAAACAGATTTTGATTTTTTATCTGAAGAAGAAGCAAAAAAAGCATATAATGATGATAAAGAAATAATGGATACTGGTACTTTTATAGTAAATAAAATTGAAAAACTTACTAATGTCGATGGATCTTTTAGGTGGGTATCGGTTACAAAAATCCCAAGGTTTGATAGAAACGGAAATATAATTGGTACAATGGGTATTTCTAGAGATGTAACAGAATGGAAAAAACTTGAAGAAATGCATAAAGAAGAAAAATAGAAAAAAAAAGATTATTTTATTTAGAATTATTTTTTCTTTTTACCAATATTGAAACAAAAATAATTATTATAACTGTTATAATAAAAAATATTGGCAGGGCATAATCAAAAACCCTATTAATTTTGGTATTATCATTATGAAAATATATGTTTATAATTTCTGGATCAATTACTAAGTCTGGATTACCCATATAACTACCGGTTATTAGAACTCTTAAACTTTGATGTGAAAAAGAATTTGTTGGTCTTACTATAATATTTATTTCTTGTTCGTAATCATTTCCATCGATTGATGAATCTAACATAAAACTCCTTGGCCATTCTACTTTCCAATCATTAGGAATACTTTTTACATCTATATGAACCTCTGTTGGACCATTTCCAAGATTGGTAATTTTTATTGGAATATTTGTTTGTTCAAAAGGAGTAATTTCCATTCTATTCTTCTCCATTTCAATATCTAGCGCCGAAAAGTAACCTATTTCAAAAGCAATATTTTTGATTGTTTCTCCAGCTGAAATACCAGTAAATAACATTCCTTTTACTTGTTTGCATTTTGCATTAATTGTTACAACCCCTTGAGAGTAAGCAGGAGCTTCTTCTGTAACTGTTACAGTCACAAATGAATCAGTCCAGGGTGTATCGATTTGCTTAATTGGAATTTTAATATTTGGATTTGCAATACTAGCCTGACACCAATCAGACTGCTTATCAATTGATAGTTCAATCGTCAAAGCTTTATTTTTTAATCTTCTTTCTGCCTTTTTTGCAAAAATACCTGTAAGACTACATGATATTTCTAAAGGAATTTTTAGTATCCCACTATTTGGAATAACACTTTCATCAATATGCTCTGGTTCAATTGATATTAAAGGCTTTGCATAAAAAAAATTTTTTAAACTAAAATCTTTGTTATCACTATTTGTTTTAATTTCATTTGATATAATACTTGGACTCAACATTAAAAACGTTATTAAAAAAATGCTTCCAATAAAATAGATTTTTTTTGACATAAACCCTCATAATTAATTACAATTTTGTAACTATAATATTGTTATGACTCAAATCGTTTCTATAAATTAAAAAAATGAAATAAATTAAGTAAAAAAGAAAGACATATATTCAAATTTAAAGTAATCAAATTCTTTTTAATAAAATAAAATTACGCGGGGAGGGAGATTCGAACTCCCGAGGTCGTAAGACCAAAGGATTAGCAATCCTTCGCCGTGCCGGGCTGGGCCATCCCCGCATAAAAATGAGAAATAAATAAACCTGTTAAAAAGGTTATGTAAACTAAAAAAACAAATATTAAAATATTAAAGCCTGTATTATATCAATAATTATGGGGGACTGGACTGAAAAGTATAGACCTAAAAGTTTAGATGAGGTCATAGGAAACGAACGTGCAATAATTGAACTTAGAAACTGGGCTAGCTTATGGTATGAAAAAATTCCAAAAAAAAGAGCAGTTATTTTATCAGGTAAAGCAGGAACTGGTAAAACAAGTAGTGCACTTGCACTAGCAAATGATTTTGGGTGGACAGCAATTGAACTTAATACCTCTGATGCAAGAAATGCAATGAAAATAAAACATGTCGCAACATATGGTTCAGTTAACGAAACATTTTCTGATGATGGAAAATTTATTTCATCTAGACAAGGTGGTAGAAAATTAATTATTTTAGATGAAGCAGATAACCTATATGAAAGTACTAGAAATACAAATATTGATGGCAATGACCTTAGCGATAAAGGGGGGAAAAAAGCAATTATAGATACTATCAAAGAAACACAACAACCAATAATTTTGATAGTTAATGATTATTATAATTTAATTAAAGGAAAAGGTGACGTTTTAAAAAATTATTGTAAGCTTATAAAATTCTTCAATCCTTATTCTAGTTCGGTATTTAATCTCTTAAAAAAAATATGTGTTAAAGAAGATATTTTTGTTGATCAAAAGGTTTTAAAAACAATTGCAGACAGATGTAAAGGAGACGTTCGCTCTGCAATAAATGATTTACAATCCTTGTGCGTTGATAAAAAAACTGTTGACATACGATCATTAAATGTCCTAGGGTATAGAGACAGAGAAAAAGATATATTTAATGCACTTAGAGAAATTTTTAAAACAAAAAATGTAAAAATTATTAGAGAAAACTTAACAAATCTAGATATCGATCCAAAACTAAGACTTTTATGGATTAATGAAAATCTACCAAAAGAATTCATTGATTTTAACGATCTTGCAAATGGCTATAATGCACTTTCAAAAGCAGATATCTTCCTTGGTAGAACCTCAAAAAAACAAAATTACTCTTTATGGTCTTATGCATGTGATATCATGAGTGGAGGAGTTGCTACTTCAAAAACCCATAACTATCCAAATGATAGTTACAACTTTCCAACCTGGCTACGTGAAAAAAAGGCAAATAAAAATCAAGGGGATATTAGAAATTTGATTATTGAAAAAATAAGTAAGAGCTGCCATAATTCAAAATATAAGGGTAAAGACTACATTTTATCATATTTTATCCATATGTTTAGAAATAATACATATTTTGCAATAAAAATGAAAAATAAATTTGATTTTTCAGAATCAGAAATTAAATATCTTCTAGGGGAAAGTCATAAAAATAAATTAAAGGATATTTTAAACTCTCCTGAAATCATGTATGAAAAGCCTATTTCTAAAACTCCTATATTTTCTGAAGATAAAAAGGAAAAAATGCAACAGAGCCTATTTGACTTTTGATTTAAGGTCCTCAAGATGTTTCATTGCTTCTACTGCTTCTTGTTTGTATTTATCTTTTAGTTTATTATAGGTATCATCAGATATCTGTTTTGCTCTATATTTTTTTTCAATATCTTTGAGTAATTCCATAAGTAATGCTTTTTTTGTATTAAGTAATTCTTCAGATAAACTGCTTGTTTCTTTTGTTTTTACAGTTTTTTGTTTTTTAAATGTGTAAAGTGTAAGTAGAATAACAATTACAAAGAGCATTACAATTAAAACTATAATATATAAGTCTAGAGTAGGTTCAGCTGGTTCAAATAACTGAAGTCTGATATTAGTATCTGTTTTAAGATCTGTACCAGTAAATATTTCATCTCCATCAAATTTAACAGATATCGAATTTGTATCTCGTAAAAATGTTTTTGTAAAAACAATATCTTTTTCAAGTTTGTAAGATAGCATTACTTCAATTTCATCTTCTTTTAAAAGGCCAAGACTTGTGATATTAAATAAAAAAGTATTACCATCTTCCTCTCTTGAACTGGGTTTGTCCGAATTAACAAGTAAGTCAATATCATAAGCCCCAGTTTGTATCCAAACTGACAAAAAGTCATATGAGTCATTAGTATTCCCTTGAATTGAAAAATCTTCATTTACTGAAATAAAATTGTCTTCAGAAGTAATTGTAATAACATTATCAATAGAGTTCATTCCTTCTTCATCTGCAATCGATTTTGGAATTGCTATAGCTAACATAACTATTAACAAGAGACATATCAATATTTTCCTCATAAATCTCCCCAGATAGTGATATTTTTTGGTATTTATTTATTTTTCTAAATATACTAGCATCCATTAGGGGCATATTTTAGATGATAAAACTTAAAAAAACCAAATAACTAAAAGAATAGAACAAATATTTATGATTATGAAATCGTTAAAAGATTTCGAAGAGGATGGCAGAAAACATAAAATTAAAATTATAAAATATGCATCCCTGCCCTTATATTTGTGCTAATTATTTTGTTATTAGTATTTTTTTTTAGAAAAAGTATATCTGATATTTTTAGTGTAATTGTTCTGGTAACAATTATACTTGTTATAGTTTTAGGATTTCTTATTTATTATAATTATAAATGGTTTAAATTGTGTATAATGGTTTATAAAAAAAGAAGCAAATTTTTCATTATCTTATCTTACAAAATCAAAAGACTCATAGCCATTATAAACATACCAGAAATTAGTCCAAGTATAGCACAATGACCGTGTCCGTATTCATGTGCAGATGGCAATAATTCATCAACAGATATGTATACCATTATTCCTGCAACAAATGCTAAAAGAAAAGATAATAACCATTCTGAAAGAAATGGCATAAGTACGATAAATCCAATTACAGCTCCAAGAGGTTCAGAAAAACCAGATAAAAATGAATAAAAAAATGCCTTTTTTTTATCGCCAGTGGCATAATAAATTGGCATAGAAACAGATATTCCCTCTGGAATATTATGTATGGCTATAGCAAAGGTTATTAGTATGCCTAATTCAACTGTAACAAGTGTAGAACTAAATGTTGCTAGGCCTTCAGGAAAATTATGTATGGCTACTGCAAGAGCTGTAAACAAACCAACTCTCATGAGTTTTTTATCAACTTTTGATTTGTCTGTATCTATCTGTTTATAATGATGAGGGTTTTCAAAATCAGGGATTATTAAATCAATAATTCCAATAACTATCATTCCTACAAAAAATGCATAAAGTCCCCATATTTCACCGATATTTTGAAAAGCCTCGGGTAATAGTTCTACAAACGATATATAAAGCATTATTCCTGCTGACAATCCAAGGCTAAAACAAAGATATTTCATTTTTGGTTTTTTAATAAAATATGCAATAGCACTACCTATCCCAGTGGATAAACCTGCAATGGTTGTAAGAACAAAAGCTAATAGAAGATTTTCTGAAATCATATCTAAGAACTCCCTAATTTTATTAAAAATAATATACTAGATATTTATATATTTAATCTTTTATCTTAATAGATATTTCTAGATAGATTTTATAATTATTATATAGGATAACAAAAAATCTATTCAATTCAAAGTTTTAATATTCATACAATCATAATATCATATCTGACGGATCGTATTTGAATATAATAAGCATGCAAACAGTCCTTTTTCTAAAAAATATTGAAGTGTTGTAAGTTTTATTAAGCAGCTTTATTTGCACATATCATGGAAAAAAAATATTGGTATTTGAAATCAATAATTATTATTCTAATTTTTTTAATGATTTTTTTGTTAATATTTTCAATTAATAAAGAAGATTTTTTATGGAGCTTTTTTACATTAATTATGATAATTATATCCTTAATCCCTACACTTATAAGACACAAAATTAAAATTAAAATACCTTATTTATTTGATATATTTATTAGTCTTGCATTTATTTTTCATATGGGCAATGGATTACTAGATATTAGTACTAATTTTTCAATCTATAACAAATTCACTCATTTCTTTTCAGCAGTAGTTGTTGCATTTATTTTTTTAAATGTGATTTTTATTTTTAATGAATATTATCGTGGTATTGCTGTTAATAAATATAAGATAATGTTTGATGTAATTGTAATAACAATGGCATTTGGAGTAGTTTGGGAATTTATGGAATGGACAAGTGATTTTTTATTTAATTTAAATGCACAGCCTAGTCTTGATGATACCATGGGTGATTTATTTGCAGATACTCTTGGTGGAATTTTTATTGCATTAATTGGTTATTTTTTAATTAATAGAGGAGTGTTAAAAAGATTTTCAAAGGATTTTAAAAAACATTTTAATAATCTAGTTGAAAAAGATTAATTGCAAAAAGTATAAAGAAAAGAAAAAGTATTTTGATATTTAATAATGAAAAAAAATATCATTAAAACCGGGGGAGTGATAGTTTCTTATATTCTAAAGATCTTAATGATAATTTTACTAATTATATCTATTTATAATAAACATATTGAATGGATATTTGGAGCAGGTCTTGGAATTATTGTAAGTTTTGTTCCAACTATTTTAAAAAGAAATTATCAAATTACTTTACCAATCATTTTAGATATTTTAATTACAACTGCTCTTTTTTTACATATTGGTGGAGGTATTTTAGGTGCTTATGGTATTATTCACTATGATACTTTAACTCATTTTGTTTCTTCATTTTTAATTGCTTTTCTAGCTTTTGTTGTAATTTATATTTTAGATGAATATTGGGATGGACTTATGATGGATAAATATGCAATGGCATTTTTAGTTGTATTTACAACAATTGCAATGGGTGTTATTTGGGAGTTTAATGAATGGATAACTGATTTAATATTTAAAACCCAAGAACAATGGGGTTACAATGATACAATTAAGGATTTATTTGTAGATATGCTAGCAGGAATTGCTATGGCAATAATTGGTGTTGTCATGATAAAACGTGGGAGTTTTGATGAACTAACTGAAGACCTTGGAGAACAAATTGATAAAAAAATAATCAAGAAAGGGATGAATAAAAAAAATGAGTAAGATAAAAATTATTTGTAGAAAACGATGCTTTTCATTTAGTTTTTTACTAAGAATCGTAATGATTACTTCATTAATTCTTGCAGTTTGGAAGAAAGATTTTGTTTGGGTAGTTGGTACTTTTATTGGTTTGTTTGTTAGTATTTTACCAAGTATTCTTAAAAAAGATGTAAAGTTTACACTCCCATGGTTACTTGATTTTTTAATTGCTCTTGTAACAATTTTACATATGGGTGGACGGTTACTAGATTTTTATTATACTATTGAAAATTATCAGTTAATAACACGTTTTTTTATATCAATTCTTGTTGCTTTTATCGGTCTTGCAATGATCTATATTTTAGATGAACATTGGGATGGACTTAGAATGGATAAATATGCCATGGCATTTGTAACAGTAATTTTTACAATGGCTGTTGGAGTATTTCTTGAGTTTATCAAATGGATAAATGTAACAGGCACTTATTATGTTAAAACAAATAATGTTTTAATGCTAAATTTATCACTTGATACAATTGCAGGAATCTTCATTGCAATAATTGGTGTTTCTTTAATTAAAAGTGGTAGATTTGAAAAAATGACTGATGAGTTTGGCAATCAAATAGATAAAATTGTAATAGATAAATTTGAAAAAAGAAATTAATTTCTAAATATTCTTGAAAAATCGTGCTTCCAATAAAAACTTTTACATGGTTGCCTGTGAGTCCAATACAAGGTTAATTCTTTTGGCTGAGCAATCCATGAAATAGTTGTTACATAAGGATGATCCTTGGTTGGATGCCAACAGATATCTGCTGGATCTGGTTTATTTGGATCAAATCCACCACCATGATCTCTACATATACTTTTTAAAACGTCAACTGTAATATTTCCATAATATTCTTCTAAAAGCTCTTTTGCTCTATCAGTTTTTAAAACAGATAGAGGATGTTCTTCAGGAGTTTTTGAACCAGTAAGATTTGGATCTATCCAAATATGATGCAAAGAATGCCAAAGAATTCCTTCAGAAGTATTTGTTATATCTGTTGAATTACCATATACACATAAAATATGATTATGTGACTGCTCAATATATAGAATGCCACCTTCCCTATCAGCCCATCCAGCAGTCCCAAAGTCATACTTATTAGGAAATTCTTTATTTTTATCAGCTGAACGATTGCTAGTTTTCCAAAGTTCTGCAACTTCTGAAATATTCTTACAAGTTTCCATTGTTTTTCTTTCTAAAAAATAAATAGGTATTCCTTCTCCTTCATCAATATACCTGCTTTCATTTTTTGTAAGCGATGTCTCAGTACCACACCAACAAAGACCTTTTTCATTCATTAAAAATATTTCTTCAAGTATTGGAATTCCAATATAAACATATCTGTAATTTGTACCAATTCTGCGAATATGTGGCGTAAATGTACAAAGACGAATTAGATATTTATAAAGACCTCGAGCACTAGCATCCCAATTTTGGGATACAAAAGTTTGATTATTTTTTGTTGCAGGACCTGTTGATAATGTAACAGTACAATGACCTCCAAATATTTTTGAAAGTAAAATCTGAATCTCAAATAATCTCTCAAGTCTTATGTTTGTACTAGCTGATAAACCCTCTAACTCTTCAATATATTCAGGGCAATAGTTTTCAAGAGAATTTAATTGAGCTTTAATAAAATTTTTATCTATATTGTTATTTCTTGAAAAACTAGTAAAAAAATCTAATAATTTGTATTTAATTCGATACTTTTCTCCAATTTTTAGACCATATTCATATGATGAGCTAGCAGTAATCATTATACTTTTTTCTTTAAGTTTAAATTCTAAGTTAAGATAGCTTTTACTAGAACTTTTACTTTGAATTGAAGAAAACAAATTTAAAGATAATAAAAGAAAAACTATAATTATAATAAATATTTTTTTATTAGTCATTTTTATAATCCTATATTTATTAATAAGATATTTATAATTTGTGGTACACTTTTTAAAAATTAAAAGAGATAAAATGCCGTTAAATATATAACAAGGTTATATTATAATCATATATTGAGGAGAAGCTTTAATGGAATTTCCCGATGTCTTTCAATATCTTGAGCCCTATAAAAATATCTTTTACCTTATTGTGATTATCGCAATATCATATGTAATTTTTAGTATAATATTAAGAGTTTTAAAAAGACAATTATTAAAAAAAGTTCGAAGAAAAAAACAGATTTCAAATATTATGCTATTTTTGGACTTACTTAAGTTTTTATTTGCAATTTTTTTATTTATAATAATTCTTTCAGTATATTATGGAAGTTGGGGTGAACTTGGATTTATAGTAGGATTATTAACTGTTGCTCTAGGCTGGGCTCTTCAAAAACCAATAAGTGGTGTTGTTGCATGGCTAATTATAATTAGCCGAAGACCTTTCAAAATTGGAGATCGAGTAATAATTTTAGGTAATAAGGGAGATATTACAAATATATCTTTAACCCATATTTTTCTAGATGAGGTTGGGGGAACAATTGAGGGTGAGGAAAATTCTGGTAGAACAATAATGATCCCAACTTCAATTATTTTTGAACAAGAAATAATAAATTATACTGAAAAAGATGATTATATTTTAGATGAAATTATTACAACAATAACGTATGAAAGTAATTTGGAAAAAGCAGAAAAATTAATTATAAATTCTGTTAATAAAATTATGAAAAGCTATTGGGAAAAATTTCCAAAAAAAATTCCTAAGGATTCTCATATACGATTAAGATTTATGGAATCAGGAATAAGCGTAACTGTTAGATATTATTCTCTTGCAACAAATAGAAATGCTATTTTAACAGACATTGTTAGAGAGATTTTTAAAAATATTAAAGCTTCAAATGATGTGGAAATTGCATATCCCCATACTGAAGTATTATTTAGAGAAAAGAAAAAAAATTAAGTTTTTTCTGAATTTTTCATTTTGACATTATAACGCGATATCTTTATATAACATAGTTTAGAAAAAGTCGAGTGAGAGATATTTACAAAAATGAGAGGTGGCAATAGATGAAAAAGAAAAAAGTTATGGTTGTAGATGATAACGCAGATCTTATACATATGATAAAAAAAATGCTTGAAAAAATGACAGATTACACTGTTATTGGTGTACAAAGTGGTAAAGAATGTTTTAAAACACTTAAAAATGGAGAAATACCAGACATAATGCTACTTGATATTATGATGCCAGAGATGACTGGATGGGACGTATTAGCTAAACTAAGAAACGAACCAATGTGGGAAAAAATACCGGTTATATTTTTGACTGCAAAAGATGATGATGCAAGTGTTGGTCTTGGAACTCTGACAAGTGAAGGGTATGTCACAAAACCATTTGATATTTCCTATCTTAAAAAAATAGTTGATAAATTTATTTAATAAGAGGTGAAAATGATGATAGAGGAAAATAATTCAGATGTAATGAACCGAGTTATGAATTCTTTTTTTAAGGTTATAAGCACTAGAACTACCCCAGCACATGCATGGTTAACATTAAAAAAGCTAATTGGAAAATTAACATATAATTACAATTTTCTTAATAACATTGAGGTAATTGAAATTAATGACATTAAGGAAATGGAGTATTATGATACAGATATAAAAAATATAGTTAATATCAACTCAGAATCGATTGATAGTATAAACAGGGATATGATAGGAAAGGCAATTCAATCATTTGCAGATGAGATAATTAATTATTTAGGTGAAAAAGCAGGATATCATCTTTTATGTGAATTCAGGTATGACATTGGTGATGATTACTTTTCAATAATAAAAAGCATGGGCGTTGATTTACATTTGGACATATTACAAAACAATTTATATGGATGGGTCACAGAAGATATATCAAATGATAAAAAAATAACAAAACAAAAGGAAATAATAAATGAAGTAATATAAAAAAATATTACTTCTCAATTTTTTATTTTTATTTAAAAACAAAGTAATTTATTTTTATTAAATTCTTATTTTCGAAAGTTAAATTAACATTATTTATCATTAAAACTCTGGAAATATATTATGTCAGAGGAGAAAAAATATTATAAGATGACTATACAAAAAACTTTGGATTCTTTAGAAACCTCTGATAAAGGTCTTTCAAAAAAAGAAGTGGAAAAACGTCTTTTAAAATACGGTGAAAACACATTAAAGTCAGAAATAAAAATGCCTATATGGCTTGTTTTTCTATCTCAGTTTAAAGAACTTCTTGTTTTAATATTAATCATCGGTGGATTAATTGCTTATTTTATTGGTGACTTTAGAGATGGAACTATCATTTTTATTATTGTAATAGTAAATGCAATCATTGGATTTATTCAAGAATATAGAGCAAGTAAAATTGTTGATAAATTAAAAGGTCTAATAAAATCACCTGCAAAAGTTATTAGAAATGGAGAGTTAATCGAAATCAGCCAGGAGAATTTAGTTCCAGGTGATATTGTTAGAGTTGAAGAAGGAGATAAGATACCTGCTGATATCAGAATAATTGAAGCATCTGGCTTCAAAACAAATGATTTTGCATTAACTGGTGAATCTGTTCCGCAAGAAAAGATTTGTATAGAAATTACAAAAGATGTAACCCTTGCAGATAGAACAAATATGGCTTATGCAGGAACTACAGTTGCATCAGGCAATGCAACAGGTGTTGTTGTTGGAACAGGTATGCAAAGTGAAACAGGTAAAATTGCAAAAATGACTGAAGAGACAGGAACAATTATTACCCCTCTTCAAAAGGAAATGAGACTTCTCGCACGTCAGCTTACAATAGCAGTTGTTATAATTGGCACTGCATTATTTTTTATTGGTATTCTTCAAAATTTTACAATATATCTAAGTCTTGTTTATGCACTTGGAATTGCAATGGCAATTGTTCCTCAAGCACTTCCTGCACAAGTAACTGTATCATTAACAACCGGCAGTAACAGACTTGCAAATAGAAAAGCAGTTGTCAAAAACCTTCCTTCTGTTGAGACACTTGGTTCAACAACAGTAATTTGTACAGATAAAACGGGTACATTGACAAAAAATGAAATGACTGTAAGGTCTGTCTGGTTTGATGGAAAAAAATTTCAAATTACTGGTATTGGCTATCAACCAAAAGGCACTATCAAAGATGAAAAGGGGAAAACATTAACTCAAAAACAAATAGATGAAATTGAGGTTTTAATGGATACTGCAACAATGGCTTCTAATGCAGAAATTCATGAGCCAGATGAACAACATGATCAGTGGTATCCAATAGGTGATCCTACAGAAGCTGCATTAATTACTATGTCCACAAAACTTGGAACCCGCTCACCAATTGAAGATAAAGAAAATCCTGAAATTCAAGAATTTCCTTTTGATTCAAAACGAAAAAGAATGAGCTCTGTTAGAAAATTTGGAGATAAACTAGCGCTTACAATAAAAGGTTCAACTGTTGGAGTTCTATCAATTTGTAATAAAATTTATAAAAATGGAAAAGAAGTCAAACTTACAAAAGATGATGAGAAAAATATAAGATCAATTAATGAAAATTATTCAGAAAACGGGCTTAGGGTTCTTGCAATTGCTCGTCGAGATTTAAAAATAATAAAAAAAGAATATAAAGTTGAAGAAGTAGAAAAAGACGCTACATTTCTTGGACTTGTAGGAATGATTGATCCAGCTAAAGAAGGAGTAAAAGAAGCAGTTAAAGAAGCCTTTCAAGCAGGAATAAGAATAGTTATGATTACAGGTGACCATGCAATTACTGCTAGAGCAATCGGAAAAGATATTGGCCTTGAAGTTGAATGGGAAAAAGACATTTTTACAGGGTCTGAATTAAAACAAATGGATGATGAAAAACTAACAAAAGTCCTTAGAAATAAACAAAGTATTATCTTTTCAAGAGTAGATCCAGCAGATAAACTTCGTATTGTAAAAATATTAGAAGACGATGGCGAGATTGTAGCAGTAACTGGCGATGGAGTAAATGATGCCCCTGCTCTAAGAAGGGCACATATTGGTGTTGCAATGGGTAGGAGAGGAACAGATGTTGCAAAAGAAGCATCAAGATTAATACTTCTTGATGACAGTTTCCCAACACTTGTAAATGCAATTGAGGAGGGAAGAACAATATACACAAATCTAAAAAAGACGATTTTTTCCTCACTTACCACAAATATTGCAGAACTATCACTTGTTTTATTTGGGCTTTTAGGCGTTGCAATATGGAACTATCCTATACCAATTCTTGCAGTACAGGTTCTGGCAATTGATTTAATTGGAGAAATTATGCCTCTTACTTTTTTAACTTTTGACCCTCCAACAAAAGGCGTTATGTCATCACCACCAAGAAATCCTAAAGAACATCTCGTAAACAAGCGTTATTCGATTGAATTTATTTTTCTAGGCGTTCTAATTGGAGTTTTGGCTTTTACAAATTTTATTTTATTTATGCAAAGGCAAGGTATCACTTTAACAGTTGATGATACAAACCTTCTTCCTTATTTACAAGTAACAGCTCTTGCATATGCAACAATTGTATTTTGCCAATATGTAAATATTTTACAATGGAGATATGAATATGCTTCAATTTTTAACCGCAATATATTTACAAACAAGATTTTACTTGGTTCTATAATAGTTTCAATAGGACTTGTTATTACTGCAATTTATGCTCCTTTCTTAAGTGATTTTCTTGTTTTCAGTGGCCTTAGTTTAATAGATTGGTTATATGTAGGTCTTACAACGATAATATTTCTAATTGTCTTTGAAATACTTAAAATTATAAGAAGAAAAACAAAAATTGAAAAAAAAGTTAGTTCTAATTAAATGGCTATCTTTTATACTTTGAAAGTCTTTTAATATTTTTATCATAACTAAGAAACTTTTGCACCCACTCAGGATTATGAAACTCTAGCTCATCTGACACTTGTTTACGGATCCATTGGGTTTTAATTGATTCACTAGGATGACTTTCAATTTTTTCTGCAATTTTTCTAGCAGTTTCTACAGGGACACCAGATTTTACAGCGCTCACTACGATTTTTTCTTTTATGAAAGGTTCTTTTCTGCCATCTTTTTTAATAACAGTTTTTGTCATAATCTTCTAAAATTTAGATATAAGTTATTTCAAATAAAAGTTTGCTTTAATATCAGTCATTTACATAGTAAATGTTATAATTAGTAATTTGTTTTAAAAAAAACAATTATGAAAGTTTGTATCGGCGGAACATTTAACATTTTACATAAAGGCCATGAAATATTAATTGAAAAAGCATTTCAAACTGCAGGAAACAATGGGAGGGTTTTTATCGGTCTTACAAAGGGAAAGATTATAAAAAAAAAGAAAAATGTCAAACCATATGAACAAAGACTTAAATCCTTAAAAAAATATCTTTTATCAAAGGGGTATAATAAATTAGCTGAAATTAGACCAATTTATGATGAATATGGCCCAACTATAAACGAAGAATTTGATGCAATTGTTGTTTCATCTGAAACAGTTGATAATGCTGAAAAAATAAATAAAAAAAGAAAAGAAAAAGGAAAAAAACCAATAATTGTCATTGAAATACCTATGGTAATTGCTGATGATCAAAAGCCAATTTCTTCAACAAGAATAAATAAAAATGAAATTGACAGAACTGGAAGAATTTTATAAATTAAAATTTTAAATTTTTTAGAAAATTATATAAGGTTGCTATATAGATAAACTTCTGGAATTTAAATGAAATATCAGGAACAACCAACATATAAAGTAAGATTGTTATGTAGAAATTGTAATACAGATTGGGAATGTGAAGTAGAAAAAGGAATATACGTTAGAAGTGAAAAAGATAACAATTATATGATTAAAAGAGGGGAAAAAAAGAAAAAATTTTTCAATTGCCCTAAATGTGGTGCAAATAAAAAAATTGCAAGATTACCTTTATTAAAATAAAAAAAACCTATTTTTAGAAAATATTTTATCTACAACATTAATTCATTATTTTAGATAAATAATGTCAGAGCTAAAAATCATAAATGTTGATATGCAGAATATTTCAAAATATCAAAAAGGCATTTCATGTTTTCTAAATCCGAATCATGAAAGTGTCAAAACAAAAATAAAATGGATTAAAAAAAGATTTAATGAAGGCCTGAAAATAAAATTACTATTTTCTGAAAAAGAGAAAAAAATTATTGGATTTATTGAATATATTAAAGGAGAAAATGCTTGGAGAGCAGTAGATGCAAAAAAATATTTGATTATTCATTGTATATGGGTTAGTCCTAATAAAAAGAAAAATAAAGGATATGGTTCTCTACTTGTAAATGAAGTTTTAAAGGATGCAAAAAAAGAAGGAAAAAATGGAGTTTGTGTAATAACCAGTGAAGGATCTTTTATGGCTGGTAAAGACCTTTTTTTAAAAAATGGTTTTAAATCTATATCATACTCAAAGCCTTTTGATTTAATGGTAAAGACATTTGAAAAAGGTAATCTTCCAAAGTTTAATGATTGGGAAAAACAAATAAATAAATATAAAGGTTGGAATCTAGTCTACTCTAATCAATGCCCATGGGTTGCTAGATCAATAAAAGAACTAGGTGAAATAGCAGATAAAAACAAAATTAAGTTAAATATAATTGAGTTAAAAAACTCGCAACAAGCTCAAAATGCACCAAGCATTTATGCAACTTTTAATTTGATTTATAACGGTAAAATATTTGCAGATTATTACATATCACAAAGAAGATTCCAAAATATTATTAACAAAGAGGTAAAATGATTTTTTATATTTAAAAAATTATTCTTTTTTTATCAAAGTTTTATAGGTAGGGTAAAAATGTTCAAATTCTTCAAGTTGCCATAATAAAAAACCAAAATTTTCTTCATTTATTTTAGATTTAGCAATATCTTCTACATTTAGCATATTTTCCCCTTCTTTTATACTTTTATATTTCTCTATTCTAGTATATATAATTTTCTACAATTTTATTAAAAAAGAGAGTTAATTATTAAGGATTTTATTTTTTAGGAAAAAAACAAAAAAAACTGCAAAAATTGTAAATATTATTCCGATATCAGGGGTTTTTATTGATGGAGGAGTCCCCTTTATTTTAATATCATTATAATTATTTGAAAAATTATTAAATTCTATAATATTTTTTTCAGATTCAATTAAATAAATCCCAAAGTCATTTTGAAAAATAATAGTATTATTTTCAATACTATTATTATTTGATTTTTCTAAAGATAAACCAATTCCCCCATTACCAAAATAATTTTTATTTATTTGATTAAAATAAGAATACTTTACTCTAATTCCTAAATTATTTTGTGTAAAATTATTATTTAAGATTGTATTATCATTTGACCATCTATCAAGATCAATACCAGTTATACTATCAAAAAAATAATTTTGTAAAATATCATTATTTTTTGACTCATACAACACTATACCATATGCTAAATTTTCGATGAAATCATTATTCAAAATTGAATTATTTGAAGAATATAATATTCTAATTCCTTCTGAGTTTTCAGAAATAATATTATGTTCAATAGAGTTATTTGAATAATTTAATCCAAAGATATAAACTCCCATTTTACTATTTTTAATTGTAATATTTGTAATATTAACAAAAGAAGATTTTATCAAGATTGTATATAAACTATTGTTTCCCATCAATATTGTTGAATTTTTGTTTATTCCTGATAAACTTAGTGATTTATTAATAATAATAGTTTCATGATATTCTCCAGGGTAAATAATAATCGAATCATTGTTTGAAGAATTATCAATTGCATCTTGTATATAAGAATAATTTTTTAAACCTTGGCCACCCACAGAGAGTGTAGTGTTTGATCCCGCTTTAACTTCTTCTTGAATTATTGTTATTGATAAAAGGTAAAATAAAATCATAAAAAGTATCGTATTTTTAAGATAAATTAAAAACAGTTTTTTAAATTTACACATATGCTAGGTAATGCAATTAACATCTTATAATTTTTTTAAAAAATTAAAAAGAAAAAAAGAAGGAAAGTTTTATTTTTATGGCCCCGGAACGGCCTCAGGCAATAAAACTTCTCCTATAATATGAATTACTCCATTGCTACACTCAATATCTGCTGTTGTTACTAATACACCGTTAACAGTGATATTTGTTCCATCTATAGCAATAGTAATATTTGTCCCTTCTAAAGTTGTGACTTCACCATCAGATAATTCTGAAGACATAACTTTTCCAGAGACCACATGGTATGTTAGTACTTTAGTTAGATTTGTAACATCCCCAAGTAAAGCTGTTAACCAAGTTTGATTAAGTGCAGTAAATGCATCATTTGTAGGTGCAAAAACTGTAAATGGGCCATCACCTTGTAAAGTTTCAACAAGATCGGCTTCGGTTAATGCTTCAGCAAGAGTACTAAATCCTGCATCTATTGCAGTTGTTACAATGTCTTTTAATGTTACCTCAATATCTAAAGAATATACAGTACTTTCTTCCCCATCATTATCTTTAACAGTTAGAGTAACAGTATAAGTTCCAACTTCATCATAGCTATGTTCTATTGGACCAGATTCTGTTGAGTTTGTTCCGTCACCAAAATCCCACATCCATGATTCTATTGATCCATCTTCATCTTCAGAAGTATCAGTAAAGGTAATAGTAGTTCCAACATAGATATCTGTCTCAGGGTCTATTGTATAACTTGCTGTTGGTTTTTTGTTTGATTCTTCGACACACCCGCTTATAATTCCAGTAAGCAATACTACACCTAGTAGTAATACAAACAATTTTTTCATTTAATTCATCTCTCCCAATATACTACTATATATCACTATATTTACTATATAGATTTCTAGAGACTTTGATATTAAAAAGAGTATTTATCTTTTTCGGATTATTTTAGATAAAAAATACTTTTAATGATGTCTTCTTAATATTTTTTAATGAATAATTTTATAAAAACAATTCCTATTATGGTTGCTGGATGCATAATTCTCCCAATATGGAGGGTGGAATTTTGACTAAAATAACAGCACATGACTTAGCAAAAAAACAAAAAGAAATATCTGTTGCAGAATTTTTTGAACGAAATAAACATATACTTGGATTTGGAAATCAAACAAGAGCTCTTATTACAAGCATAAAAGAAGGCGTTGATAATGCTCTTGATGCCTGTGAGGAAGCAAATATATTACCTGAAATTTTTGTAAGTATTAAAAATAATGAAGATAGCGAATGTAAACTGATAGTTGAAGATAATGGTCCTGGTATAATAAAAAAACAAATACCGCATATTTTTGGTAGACTTTTATATGGTTCAAGATTCCATGCAATAAGACAAAGTAGAGGTCAACAGGGTATAGGAATTTCTGCAGTTGTATTATACGGACAATTAACAACTGGTAAACATGCGAGAATTATTTCAAAAGTTGACGAAGATAGACCTGCGATGGTAACTGAACTTGTGATAGATACCAATAAAAATCGAGCAGAGGTAATTGGAAAAGACACGCAACATTGGGATAAACCAACAGGAACTAGGGTTGAAATAAGCATTATTGCAGATTATAAAAGAGGAAAAAAATATGTTTATGATTATATACAAAGTACATCAATAGTAAATCCTCACGCAAGAATTATTTATAAAGAACATGATGGAACAGAGCATATCTTTGAAAGAACTACAGATACATTACCAAGAACTTCTATTGAAATTAAACCTCATCCATATGGTGTTGAACTTGGAACACTAATAAAAATGGCAAAACATACAAAAGCCAGACAATTAAATTCTTTTTTGAAAACTGAATTTAGTAGTATGGGCGACAGAACAACAAATGCCGTTCTTGACAAAGCAAAGTTAGAAAAAAATCTAAATCCAAAGCAAATAACAAGAGAACAATTCTTAGCATTACATTCTGCATTTAAAAAAGTAAAAATAATGTCACCATCAACTGATTGTCTTTCTCCTATTGGAGAGACTTTAATAAAAAGAAGTTTAAAACATGAAACTCAAGAAATTTCACCAGAATTTATAATAACTTCATCTAGACCTTCATCTGTTTACTCTGGAAATCCATTTCAGATTGAAGTCGGTCTTGTTTATGGAGGTAATCTTCCTAAGGAATCACAGGTAAAAATATTACGTTTTGCAAATCGTGTACCTTTGTTATATCAACAAGGCGGATGTGTTATCACATCTGCAATATCATCAATAGACTGGAGAAGATATGGACTTGACCAGCCATCTGGTAAAGGTATACCCTCAGGTCCTGCCATATTTCTAACCCATATTTCATCAACTCTTATACCATTTACATCAGAAAGCAAAGAGGCAGTTGCTGATATTGATGAAATTGAAAATGAAATTAAACTTGCTTTTAGAGAATGTGCAAGAAAAGTACAACAACATATAAATAAAAAGGTGAGACGCACAAAAACTAGGGAAAAATTTGACTTAATCACAAGAATTCTACCTGAAATTGCTAAGAAATCTTCAAATATGCTTAACAAACCAGTACCAACACTTGATCCAATTATTACAAAAATAATGGACGTAGTATGGATTGAAGATTTAATTGAATATGAGAAAATAAAAAGAGAACCTATTCAAACAACTCTAATTGAAGATTCATCTGAGGAAAAAAGTGGAGGGTATATTACAAAAAGTAAAATTTTAATAGTAAATTATAAACAAAAAACTCAAAAATTTAATCTATACGCAATCATTCCTGAAGATGCAATAGTTGGAGAGGTAACACCAAAACCTTCCAAAATTACACACAATTATATTAAATGGAATTTAGGAAATATTGATCCTGCAAACAAAATTGATATCACTTTTGAACTAGCAGGTCTTGAAAAAGATGACCTGGATGAAAACGATCTTTATGTTGAAAATATCAATCCATCTTTTGTAATTGGTGCCGATAAATGGGAGGGAGACTAAATGGCAAAAAAAGATTATTCAAATGTTATTTCAAAAATTGATGAGATTGCAAAAAAAATTTATGATGATTTTGAAAATACAGAAATTCCTTTTCTAACTCTTCCCACTAGAACAAAATCAAATATTGAATTTGATGAAAAATTAAGTGTTTGGAAATATGGTAAAAATACAACATCAAGGACTGCAAACAATCTAGATGGAGCATATATGCTTCTTAGAACAATGTACATGGCAGAGTTTATTAAAGAAATGATTAAGATAAATAAATCTTCAACACTTAGAGAAATGTATTATATTTCAGAAGGATGGGATCTTGCAAAATTCCATTCACAACAGGAATCAAATCTACTTGCAGAAGATCTTGAAGTAATTACAAGTTGTATGAGAGAAGATTTCAAATTAAGACCTGAAGAAGACGGCGCGAGAGTTATTGGAAATGTAGTTATTGAAGAGATGACAAGAAATAAAACAAAAAAGAAGATTCATTGTCAAGATGACGTTGGAGATGCAGGTTATTCAATCCCATATAATGTTGAACCAGAAAAGATTACTATAAAAGGTGTTGATGCAGATTTTATTATTGCAATTGAAACTGGCGGTATGTTTGATAGACTTGTAGAAAATGGTTTTGATAAATCAAACAGGGCAGTTCTTGTTCATTTAAAGGGCCAACCTGCAAGATCAACAAGAAGGTTTATAAAAAGATTAAATGAAAAAACAAATCTTCCAGTCTTAATATTTACAGATTGCGACCCATGGAGTTTTAGAATTTTTGCAAGTGTTGCTTTTGGTGCAATAAAAACTGCACACATCTCAGAATATCTTGCAACACCATCATCACAATATCTTGGTGTAACTCCTTCAGATATTGAAAACTATGATTTACCAACAGACAAACTATCAAAAGAAGATATAAATGCCTTAAAAAGTGAACTATCAGACCCACGTTTTCAGGATTCCTTTTGGAAGGGAGAAATTAAATTACAACTAAAAATAGGTAAAAAATCAGAACAACAGGCTCTTGCAAAATATGGTCTTGATTATGTAACAGATACTTATTTACCAGAGAAACTTACAGAGATGGGAATATTAAAAAAATAAGGATTTAAAAATTATAGGAAATTAAAAAAAAATTTACCAAACTTCTTCTGGTGGAACCATAAGAGTTCTAAGTCTAAGTATATTGTGTTCATCGATTTCAATGTATGTTTTGCTAAATAAACCGCCTTCTTTTTCTTTAGGATGTGTATACACATGAACCATTTTCCCATTTACAAACTCTGGTTTTGGTTTTTCAAGTTCAATTATTTTATTTCTAACTGAATTAATATGTGTATATAAAAACAAACTAAGAATAATAAAGACTAATAAAATTATACTTGATAAAATAATCCAACCTTCGATATTTAATGCTGCCCAATTATAACCCATATCAGCATATGAAATTCCACTAAACACAACTGCAACAGTTGTTATTAATAAAATTGCTACAATTAAAAACAAAATTAAAAACAAGAAATATCTACTTCTTAATTTTTCTTCATAAAGTCGCATTTCAACCTGAATTAGCTGTTCAGTCATACTAAATCTATTATTATGTATTGTATTTATATACTTTTAATATTTTCTATTAGCGATTTTTTAAAAAAACCTTTAATTTTTCCAATGATTTACCCCTATGAGAGTATTTATTTTTTTCAATTATATCCATCTGGGCAAATGTTTTTGTTCCCTCATTTGGAATAAAAATCGGATCATATCCAAATCCTTGTTTTCCAACCATCTTTTTTGATATCTCTCCTTGACATTCTCCAATAAAAACAAAGGGTTTTGTTTTTGGTTCATAATAAGCATAAACTGATTTGAATGCAGCTTTTCTATCCTCGTCTTCAAAATCTTTGAAAAGTTTTAATATTCCCAAACAACCAATTCTTTGGAAAACGTATTTTGAATAAACACCAGGAAAACCATCAAAAGCATCAATAAAAAGACCTGCGTCTTCAATTATAAATGGTTCTTTAAGTTTATTTTTCAAATAATCGATACCATAAAAAGCAACCTCTTCCAAAGAATCTGCCTGAATTTCAGGATAACCAATATTTTTTTGAACAATATTAATATCTAAATCAGAAAAGCTCTGCTTTGCCTCATTATATTTTCCAACATTACTTGTAATAAAATATAAAGATTTCATCTGTATCGTCCTCTTTTTACAATATCATTTATTTTTTTAATAACTTGATTTTCATCAACATTTAATTCGTTTTTATAACCTTCTAAAACATAATCAAAACATTTTTTGCATTGTGAATGAGTTGATTCAAAAGCTTCCATTAGAACATGTAAATCAACGCCTTTTGCTTCGATTTCAGAACTTTTACCTCCAAGTCCAAAATCAATGAAATGTATTTTATCATCAACAAGTATCATATTTGATGTAGTAATATCCCCGTGAATAATATTGTTATTATGTAATTTGGCAATACTATTTCCAATTTTTTTACAAATATCTTTTCTTTCGTTTTCACTGAAATTATTAATAACATCTTTTACTCTTTTTCCTTTTAAAAATTCCATTGTAATAATTCCATTATTAAGATCAACATCAAAAATTATTGGAACTGATACACCACAGGAACGGGCCTCAGAAATAAGTTTTGCTTCCTCCTTTGTTCTATATGATATAAGACTATCATCAATATTTTTAATTCTATATGATTTACTAATTCTTCTTTTTGTTATAACATCATAATCCAAATATTTTGATTTACATATTTTTGCTTCTGCACCTTGATATAAAATATTTTCTTTAGTCACGCCAAGTCACATTCTCCATATCAGTTCTAAAACGTTGATTTATAAAACTTTTTTCAATTCTCATCCTTCT
>Ga0272442_10001014_pt1 | contig 43543 bp, 37 predicted proteins | sample SSMForm2O_FD_200262 | JGI IMG/M metagenome (GOLD analysis project Ga0272442, IMG submission 200262) | Marine sediment archaeal communities from Little Sippewissett salt marsh, Falmouth, MA, United States - SSM-Form-2O | ecosystem: Environmental > Aquatic > Marine > Wetlands > Sediment ...
CAGGATGCGGCATTCCATTTGCGGTGGGAGGCCCCTCAAGAAAAACATAAGGTTTACAGTTTTTTCTTTGGTTAATAGTTTTTTGAAATATATTTTCTTTTTCCCAGAAATCAAGGATTTTTTTTTCGATTTTTTTTGGATTGTATTTTGGTGATGCTGGTTTAATCATTATTTTTTTCACCTAGATGTTCTTCGAACCCTTATAACAAAAGAATGATAAAATGATTTCCATCAATTTATGTATTTAATAATTTGTTATATCATCAGATTTCATATATTCTCTTAATAGGGATGTTGCATAACATCCTTTAGATAATTGAAATCTTAAATTAAGGTCTATGTTTTTATTTTTTGTATCTTCTTTTATATGATATTTAATCTCATTTATGTATGCAATTATTGGTCTTCTTGTACCATAGGAGGATATAAAAGGAATCTCAGGAACAATAAAATTTCTTTTATCGATTTTTTCTTTTTTTAATACATCTCTTTCTATTTCACCCATCAAACCATCGGTTAATTTTGATTTACTACCAAATAATAAAGCTGTAACAACTGCTTTTCTTTTCTCAATTTGTTTATTAACTTTTTCAATATTGTATTTATTCACTTTTATTGTATTTTTTTGTATCTTGTTATTTTTTATTGGAAAAATAATATCGCCCTTAATTGCTTTATTTATTGAAATTTCTTTAATTATTCTCTTACTTAAAATTTCATTAAACAAATAGGATTGATATGCATGGATAAACATTGTTAGAAGAGTATTAGGGAGTTCTTTTAAAGCAGATATGTAATCATCAGGTTTTTCTACTAATTTATTTAATATTGATTTTTCGTAAATCAAGTAATTTGGATAATTTTTTAATGCATTTGCATAATCTTTTGTTTCTTCTAATTCTTTTCGTAATTTATATATTGACTCATTTTCTTCTTTAAAAGGATTAGCTATATAGCACATAACTGCAGATTTAAAATCTCCTTTTATTATATTTTTTCCAACAATATGCGTTATAGGTCGTATTGTTCCAAATCTTTGTATTCCATAAAAATTAGGGAATCCTTTATTTTTTTTTATTAAATCAGTTATTTTTTTTATTTTTTCTTTATGGTTTTTAGGTTCAATATTTCTAATATTTATTTCAAATATATTACCTTTTAAATCTCCTAATTTGATTGGTTTTTCTGAAATATTTATATTTGTTATCTCAACATCTTTAATTTTTATTTCAGATAACTCTTGTTTTGATATGTTATAAAAAGACATTGTTTGAGTTGTTTTCGCCCTCTTATCTTTTGTGCCAGCAAAGCTTATCCTTTTTCTAGAAATTTTTAGTCTATTTGATAACTCTCTTACCAAAAGATTGGTTTCCCAGTTTATCGCAGTTACTTTTGCTATTACAAATTTTCCTTGATTGTTTTCTTTTAATTCGTCGGGAATTTCTTCAACTGTGAAATCCTCAGGTTCTAATCTTAGTTTTCCGTTTATGCCATCAGTTTTTGTTAAAAAAGTTTTAATACCTACTTGTTTTTCTATAATATTGGTATTATTTTTTATCATTTATTTTTTCTTACTTTTTTGTTCAAATTGTTTGTTAAATTCTGTAATTTCATCTTCTAGTTGTTTAACTGCTTTTTTTAGATGATCAACAGGGTCACCTTTTTTAACTTTTATATATAATCTCCTTTTCCTTGAGTTGGGATGATCAGATAGACATGAAGCATATTCAACATCATCATTTTTTAATAAAACCTCTGAAATAGGATTTAATATTGTCTCATTTTCATCAGTAATTTCGATTTCAAATTCTTTAGCGGTTTTCTTAATTTTCTTTAATTCCATGTTTATTTCACCTAAATAAATCATTTTTTAATAAGTAATTATGTTATAGTTTATTTATGTCATATTCACCATAATCTATGGCTATTGTTCTTTTTTCTATTTTACCACATTTCTTACATTCTAGTTTGTTTCCATCTTTTTTTATAAGGGGCTGTCTACATTTTTTACATAAAGCTCTTATTGATCCAAGATCTTTATCTTTTGTAGATAATTGAATATTAGGTTTAACTTGTGTAACCTTTGCCCTTATTATATCACCTGGAGCGAACTCATAAGATGGATCTTTTGTATATGAATGTGAAATTTCAGATACCCTTAATGTACCATTTGTATCACCTGATATTGGTCTAACTTTTCCAATGACATGAATTACATCTGCTATAACCATACTTGATTTAACCATATTAACCCTAGCGAGTACAATATTTCCTTTTTTTAATAAAACGGGTGTACTTGTTAATGGTTTAACAATAGCTTTTTTTGTTTTTTCTTCAACTTGATATTTTCCCATTATTGCAGCTTTTATAATTCCGTCTTCTTCAAAAGTTCCTTCACCTGGTAACAATTCTTCAGATGTTGAGACTTGATCTCCTGGTAAAACTATCTTATCTTTAGTCATTTTTTCACCTGTTATATTATTAGATAAATGCAGATAGGCAATAATATATCCATATTAAAGGTTATGTATTCAATTTATTATTAAATATTTGTAAGTACCATAATTTTTTTATCAGGTGAAAAAAGTTATAAATAACCTACCTATATCGAATTCTCTACTAATAAAGGATATTAGGTGTAGAATAATGGCAAGAAAACCAGGTAGCATGTATCGCTACGTTAGAGGTAAACCAACAACAAGAAAAGAATATATGGGTGGTATTCCAAACCCAAGAATAACCCAATTTGTATTAGGAAATAAAAAAGATGACTTTCCATTGTTAATTTCATTAAAAGCTGTAGAAAAATGTCAAATAAGACACAACTCACTTGAATCAGCTCGTATAACAGCTAATAGAGTTTTAGAAAAAAAAATTGGTGTAACAAATTACAGATTACATATAAGAGTCTACCCTCATGTAATATTACGTGAAAACAAACAAGCAACAGGTGCAGGAGCAGATAGAGTATCACAAGGTATGAGATCAGCATATGGAAAAAATGTTGGAACTGCAGCAGAGGTTAAACCAGAACAAATCATTATGACTGTTGAAACTCATGAACAATATATTCAACATGCAAAAAACGCTCTTCGAAAAGCAGGAATGAAGATAACTACTCCTTGCCAAGTTGAAATTAATAAAAACTAGTTTTTTTATATATATTTAATTAAAAACGGGAAAATAATTGAAAACAGTATTAATAGAGATATTACTAAAGTAATATTTTTAACAATTTTTTCTTTATTTTCATCAGATATGCCTTTTCTTAATTTTGAAACAATAGATCCTATAGCATCGTTGAATAAAAAACCTCCATCTAGTGGTATCATTGGTAAAACATTAAATAATCCAACAGCTAAATTTAACCAAAATATCCAATATAGAGCATTTACAATTATCCAAAATATTTCACTAGGGATAGCTCCAAGTGGACCAGTTATTGTATATGAATCTGTAAAAGGAGCAACTATTGGGTTGTAACCTTCAAAAGCTCCAAAAAGTGGAAGAATATAAAGCATTAAAAATCCAAATGGGACCTTATAAGTAAAAGGATTTTTACAAGATGATAAAAACACATTTGTATTGTAAGTATTTAATTTTACTCCGAGAAAACTATCATTTTTATAAGATTTATTTACTTTGTCTTCTTCACCTTTTCTTACATGTTTAATAGCAAAATCATAATAATTTGTTAATTGAACTTTATCATTGTAAATTTTTTCACTCTTAAAATAAGATATATTAACTGTTTGTTCAGGTTTTGTTAAATTCATTGCATCTTGAAAATCAAATATATCATTTACAGCTGTATCATTAATGCTTGTAATTACCATGCCTGCTGATAGACCTATTTCATCAGCAGGAGTGTTATCATAAATTGATATTACATTTGCACCATCTGTTGGTTGGACTGCACTCATAAAAACAAAAGAGAATAATAAAATGCTGACTAATACAACAACAAAATTAGATAAAGGCCCTGCTGCATAAACACGCATTCTTTTTATTGTAGAAGTATTTTTTAATTGTTCTTCATCAGGTTCACAAAAAGCACCAATTGGAAAGATAAAATACAAAATACCTAAAGATTTAACCTTTAGATTACCGGCAAGAGTAAGAATACCATGAGAAAATTCATGGACAATTATTGCAACTACTAAACCTAAGAGGATGTAACCAAGAAATTCAAGAGGTAAAATTGGATTAATACCTGGTAAAACCAAAGCAACTTCTGGTCCAGGAATAGATGCTTTTTCTTCAGCTGAAAAACCAAGAACAGCCCATGCTTGCCAGATTAATATTGTAACCATTAGTATCATTGTAATAAAACAAAAAGCAACACCAAAACTACCATATGCTTTCCAGAATCTTTTCTTTCGTGAAATTTTTTTAATAAATTTTTTGCCTTTCTCAGTTCTTAAAAGTAAAGCAGGACCATAAAAAGAAATATTATATTTTTCTAATAAACCAATTTTTTTTAGGAGAATTACTAATAAAAAGTAAGAAATTACTATAGTACAGAATATTAACAATCCTTCAATAATTGACATGATTTGAAAAAAAGCAATATATAACTATTTAATAATGATTTGGGAATATCAAGGTTTCAAATATTTAATACAATTGTTATTGTCAATTAAATAATCTATTAAATATTTACACCATTTTAATTTTTTTCTTTTTAAAAAAACATTTTTATTTTCTGAAAACGAATATCTACCAATATTTCCATCAAAATCAAAACCTAATAAATAAATATATTTAGCTTGAAAATGTTCTGCTAAAAAAACTGCTCTGTCCCCATCAGTGAATCCACCATAGTTATTAAGAAACTTATATTTTAGAGGATTTATTTGAATAGTACCAAAAATATTTTTTTCAAATTTTTTTGTATATCTTTTGATATTGTTGATGTTATCTCCATGAGCATGAATGATTACAATAGATTTTTTTATATTTGAATTAATTTGATCTGAAACCTTCCCGTCGAGATCTGTTACTATTATATCAGGATATATTTTTTCTTTTATTAAAGCAGAAGTAGCTCCATCAGCAGATATTAAAATTTTATTTTCAAACCTATCTTTATATGATTTTATTGTTTTTTCTAATGAAGGCCCTGCTCCAAATATAAAAACTTCTTTTTTAAAAAAAATATTTTTTAAATCTGACTCTAAAATAATTTTATTCTTATTATTTTTCAAAATTTCATTAAAAATTTTAGCTGATTTAATTTCGTTTTTAATATCTAATTCTAAATCTTCTGATATTTTTTGATATAATATTTCCCAATTAGTATAAAACATAGATTTAGCTCTTTTAATTTTTTTCAGCTATTTTTCTTGTATTCTCCTCTATCTCGATTTCCTTTTCCTTACTTAATCTAATATCCTTCATAAAATGATGTATTACAAGCCCTAAAAATATTAACAATGCACCTGAAATTATATAAAATATAAAAGACAAACTTTGGAAGGGGGACCAAGTAAAATTCTCTGGTCCATTAATTAATGAACTATATAATGCTCCAAATACAGCGTATATTAAAAAACCAAATGCTATTAAAGAAAAAGGAGCAATATAAGCAAATAAAGGTGTTTTTTTATCTCTAACAAATATATCTACAGCTCTACCAAAAACAAATAAAAGACCAGCAGCTACAATTCCCCATATTATATTTTGTACAAAATATAAAATAGGTAAGAATTCTACATTTGGTGAAAAATCTGTCAAGTTTACTTGGTTGTATGTAAGTATTATATTTGCAATTAAAATCACTATAGCTAGAATTGATGTATAAATAGATAATTTACCTGTTAAAAAACCTGATTTTATTTCTTGCCATAAATTAGCAATCATTTTTTCCCATCTAAAGGCTCTAATTAACATATAGCCTCCTAAAGTGAGTAATATAGCTCCAAAACCACTAGAGGCCATATCTAATAATACAAAAAGAGCCCATACAATTAAGACTAATGATATTGGTAAAATAAATTGTTTTTGAACTTTTTCGTCATCAAGTAATTTTATTATTCGATAATATGTATCTTCTAATTCTTTACTCTGTTTAACAGTAACTCTACTTATTGATGTAACTTTTATTCTAGTTTGTATTATTGGTAATATGTATTCATCTTCTGCTCCATCAGATATTAAAATAACTTGATCTGCTTTTGTTTTTAAGATAACTTCCTCAAGTTGTTTAGCTAGTATTTCATCTGATTTAATTCCAACGTTTATATTACCACATATTGTAGTAATCTCAACGTCTTTTCCTTCTTTTTTTAATTGATTATAAGTTGAAATTGCAGAAAAAATTGCATTTAAATCTGAATCTTCAGGGTCTGCTTGTCCTAATTTATTTGCTGCAGCAAGATTTTTTTCAAATCCGATTATTGGACTAATAACCTTTGCTTTTCTTCCAAAATCGTCATCACGATCTACGTTTAGAACAAGAGTTTTCATATATTTTCAATAAAATATCAATATTATTACTATTTAAGAATATTGCTATTAAAATCTCATTTTTTTTACAACGTTTTTTTATAATAAAATATCATTTCAGGCTGAATACATGAATTTACTGTTAAATAAAATAAAACAAAAAGATTCTTCAAGGTTATGGTTTTTCTTATTAATGATCTTCCCAATTTTTTTTTGGGCATCTGCTTTTATATTAATAAATAGGCTGCTAACAGAGTTAAGTTTTATTTCATTAACGATTATGCGTTTTTTTATCGTATCAATATTTTTAATTCCATTAATAATATTTCAATTTAAAAAATTTGATAAATTATACAAAAAAGATATTTTCCCAATATTTTTACTTGGTTTTTTTGGAATTATTGTGTATCATCTTGGTTTAAATTATGGAGAACAATATATATCACCTGGAGCAGCAAGTTTAATAATTTCAACTGTTCCAATATTCGTTGTTTTCCTGGCAATATTCTTCTTAAAAGAAAAAATTAGCTATAAAAAAATACTAGGTATATCAATTTCATTTATTGGTATAATATTGATATCTTTATGGGGAACAGCAGATGTATCTATTAGAATTGATTATGTCTCTGGTGCAGCAGGAGCCTTATTAGCTGCTATAATGGCTGCATTATACACTATAGCAGGAAAAAAAATGCTTAAAAGATATTCTGCTCTTTCTTTAACAGTATATGCAATGCTGTTAGGTAGCATAGGTTTAATACCATTCATTAATAAAACACTTTTTGAACAAGTTTCAGGACTATCTTATATTGGATGGTTATCTCTATTATTTTTAGGATTATTGTCAACAATTATTGCTTATATCATTTGGTATATTGCACTAGAAATTAAAGACGCATCAGAATTAAGCATATATCTTTATCTAGTGCCTGTTATCTCAACTACAATTAGTTTAATTTTAGGACTTGAAAAAATAACAATAATTTTTCTATTTGGCGCAATATTAATAATATCTGGTTTATTAATCTTAAATTCAAAAAAGAAATACTTAAGTTCTAAGATCACTATTGAACAAAAAAATTCATAAATACGGTTCACATTAAATTATAGCATGACAGATTTTTTATATATGAAAGATGCAAATAGTAATTATATAAAAGTTTTCAAAGCAATAGTTACAAAAAAAAAGAAAGATTATATTTGTCTAGATAAAACAGCTTTTTATCCACTTGGTGGAGGTCAACCATCAGATATTGGAAAAATACATTGGAATAACAATACTTCAGATGTAGCTGAAGTAATAAAAAAAGGAGATACAATTAAACACATAATAAAAGGTGAAAAACCTGAAGTTGGAACAAATATCAAAGGAGAAATTGATTGGGATAGACGTTATAATCATATGAAGATGCATACATCTCAACATATTATATCAGGAATTGTATTTGATGAATATAATGCCAGGACAGTAGGAAATCAGATACACGCAGATTACTCCAGAGTTGATTTTTCACCTGTAAATTTTTCAAATGAAGATTTAATAAACATAAAAAATTTGTTTAATGATATCATTAAAAAAAACTTACCAATTAAAATTTATAAAGAAGAACGACAAAATTTGATAAAAAGAGTAAATCAACAAAGATCTAATCTTGATTTACTTCCAAAATCTATAAAAGAATTAAGAATTGTTGAAATAGAAGGATTTGATATCTGTCCTTGCGCAGGTACTCATATCAAAAATACAAGAGAATTAAAAAATATCGATAAAATTAAAAAAGAAAGCAAAGGCAAAGATACTGATAGAATTATATATTCTCTTGAAAAATAAAATTTTATATTTTTATTTTAATTTCAATAGTATCTATCTCATCAACACCTTTTAATGGTTTTATCATACCAATTATTGTATGAGTTATAAATTCTGATGGAAACTCAGAAAGTGGGATATATTTATCATTTACTTTCAAACTAATGGTTTTCATATCTATTCAAACCTTTTTATCTCATCTTTAATCAAATTGATGATATATTTTAAATTATTATTATAGTCAATTATAGTATTTTCCCTTTTTTTTATATCACCAAATCTTATTTTTGGAATATTCTCATAATTTGCTCCTTCAATAAAAATAACATCAAATTTTCCAATATTACTAATAATATCAATGATATCAAGAATATTCATTTTTCTATTAACTAGAAAATCTGTATTATGTTTTGAGGATAAAATAGTTAATTTTGATCCGGCATTAGAAAATTTAAAGGTGTCTTTACCTGTTTGATCAATATTAATTTTTTTATCTGTTTTTTTAACAGCTGCTATTTTATACCCATCATCAGTCAATATTTTTATAATTTCTGATATTACTTTAGTTTTACCCGTATTAGATTCTCCATAAAAACCAAAAATTATTGGTTTATTGTTTTTTTTCATATAATAAAATAATAAAAATAATTTATTTAAAAATTTTTTTGAAATAAACCATAAATGAAAAATAATCATCTAATTATTATTTTTTTTGAAAAGCTATATGAATAAAAAACCATATTTCGCACTTTTTATATCTGTTGTGTCAGTTTCATTTGCAGCGATATTTATTGTCTCCTGCAATGCGCCCTCATTATCTATTGCTTTTTTTAGGCTTTTATTTACATTTTTACTATTATTGCCTTTCGTAATTTTTAGTAGAAATTGTAGAAAAGAGATGTTAAATATTTCAAAAAAAGATTTTTTGTTAATGACTATCATAGGCATAATACTTGCTTTTCATTTTGCTTTATGGATAACATCTCTAAAATATACCTCTGTTGCCAGTTCCGTAATACTTGTTACAGCACATCCATTATTAGTTGGGCCAATATCTCATTTTTTATTTAAGGAAAAATTATCTTTTATAAATAGTATTGGAATATGTCTATCTGTTTTTGGAGTTTTTATACTTGTTTATGGAAATTATGGTTTTTCATCTATGGGGGGTGATACATTTGAAGGAAATATATTAGCGATTTTGGGTGGTATAGCAGCTGGCTTATATATTTTGGGTGGAAGAAAAATTAGGAAAAATGTCTCAGTTAGATCTTATGCATTAACTGTGTATTTTATTGCAACAATTATTTTGTTTTTATTATGTTTAGTATTTAATTCTCCAATTATTAATTTAAGTCTACAGGATTATGGAATTATTTTATTGATGGCTGTTGTTGCTGGAATATTTGGTCATACTTTATATAATTGGTCTTTGAAATATATTCGCGCATCTCTTGCTTCAGTAGCATTACTAGGTGAACCTATTGGATCATCAATACTTGCATATTTTTTACCATGGATAAATCAATTACCAACAAAGTTTACAATAATAGGAGGCGCATTTATTTTATTTGGAATTTATCTAACAGCGAAAAGATATAAGGATTTTAATATTCCATAACTTTTATTAATAAAAAAAAAATCGGGTGTTTTAATGTTAGAAGAAAAAAAGTCAAATAAAATCATATCTTTATTGTTAATAGTTGTAATATCAATCGCAGCGATAGCTTTAATATATGTAAACTTACCTGAGGATTCTGATGATGAAAATACTAATGATAATAATGGGAATTCTGATGATAATGTAATAGATGATGAGATATTATTATCTGTAATATTTAACGATGAAAGCAAAGAATACACTCTCAGTATGATTGAAAATATTTCAAAATATTCAAATTATGGTGGAATGATTAAAACTGGCTGGCTTCCAGATGAAATTATTACAGAAGGACCTTATAATTATACAGGCGTTAGATTAGCTACCTTATTTCAAGAATTTGATAATTTACCTCAATATTATAATATTACAGTTTCCTCTATCGATGGAAGAACAACTAATCTATCTTACGAAATAATAAATGGTAATGTTGATATTTACAATGGTACAGCAAATGAAAGTTATAAAACCGGTGGTGCAACTACTATCCTAGCATACAAAAAAGAAGGAGAACATTTAGATGGATCGGAGGGGCCTCTTAGAATTGTGATTTTATCTAATGATGATTATACATCATCAAAATATTGGGCAAAATATGTTGTATCAATTGAAATTTTGTAACCATTGTAAAAAAAAGCAGGGTTATACCGTAAACTATTTTCGTTTTTAATTGTATATAGGTTAAAACAAAATGAAAAAAATTGAAGATTTAATTAACAATAAAAAATTATACAAAAAAGTAATAATACAACAAAAATTAAAAAGCAAAAAGAACACTGTTGCATATGTAACGATTGACAATAAACCAAGAGTTCTAAAATGTTTTGTACCAGGTCTTAAAGGCCAGATGTTAAATGAATATTTAATTTTAAAAAAAGGTTCTTCTAAATTAAATATACCTTTTCCGTATGAGATAGATAAAGAAAACAATGTTTTAACGCTTAGCTATATAAATGGGGAAAATCTTTGTGATTTAATAAATGATCAAAAGATATTATATGATGAAAAACAAAGATTAATTATTTTACTTGCAAACTGGTTTAATGATTTTCATAATTTTTACAAAGAAGATAACAAATTTAAAATTCGTGGTGATTCTTCTTTAAGAAATTTTATTTTTACAGATCGTATTTGGGGAGTCGATTTGGAAGAATCAAGAGAAGGAAAACCTGAAGAAGATGTTGCAGATATGTGTTCTTCAATATTAACTACAGATCCTATGTTTACAAAAGAAAAATTTAATCTCTGTAAAATTTTTATAGATGAATATATAAATTTATCGCCAGGTAGAATAATAAAAATCAATGATGAAATTGCCTATTCTTTACTTAAAAAAATTCAGTGGAGACCTAAAGATGAGGATATACTTAGAAAGTATTCTAAAAAAATTAAATCAAAAGGTTTAAAATAAAAAAAACTGCTAATTATTGAAAATTTTTTATTAATTTTTTACATCTGAATATTCAAATATATATGCATATAGTTATACATCATGCGACTGTTTTATAAATGAGTAATGTATTACAAAATAAGAAGTGGATGGGATGCAAAGCGGAAATGATGAAGGTATTTCTAGAGATATTCGTAGACCTCTAGTTATGCGTGCGTTAAGAAGGAGCAATATACGAAAAAAAATTGCTGAATATCTCTTTGATATTTGTCCAAGTTGTAGTTATACCTCTGAGATAGCATATAATGTTAAAACCACACCTACAAATGTTATAGGGGCTATAAGAGGTATGGAATCAAGATATCGAGTTGAAGAATCTCTTTTAAATTTAGATATTGTTGAAGAAAAAAAAGGTGGAAAAAATATTAAATTGTATGGTTTAACAACCTTTGGAAAAGAAATTTTAGAGGAATTAAATAGAAAAAAATAACTAAATATACCACTTATAATACCATAGTACTTAATAATGAGTTTTATATATCGTTTTTTTAAAACAGATATAAACGGGGGTTTGTAAGTTATATGATTAAAACTGATGAAAATTCAAAAATTGGAACTATACGACTCAAAAATGGTTTTGCTAAGATGCTTAAAAAAGGAGTTGTCATGGATGTAACAAATGCCAGTCAAGCAAAAATTGCCGAAGAAAGTGGTGCAGTAGCTGTTATGGCATTGGAAAGAGTACCTGCTGATATTCGTGCAACAGGCGGAGTAGCTAGGATGGCTGACCCTGTTAAAATAATTGAAATAATGGACTCAGTAAGCATACCTGTAATGGCAAAAGTTAGAATAGGACATTTTGCCGAAGCTCAAGCAATTCAATCATTAGGGGTTGATATGATCGATGAATCAGAAGTATTAACACCTGCTGACCCATATTTTCATATAAATAAACAAGATTTTACTATACCTTTTGTTTGTGGCTGCAGAAATCTAGGAGAAGCAGTCAGAAGAATTTGGGAAGGTGCAGCTATGATTAGAACAAAAGGTGAAGCAGGAACTGGAAATATAATTGAAGCAATACGCCATCAAAGAATGGTTATGGGTATGATTAAATATTTAAAAAACATGAGCAACTCAGAATTAGAAAAACTAGCAGAAGAATATTCTTTAAGTTATGTAAATTCAACCCAAAAAATAACTAAAGAGAAAATGAGCAATCAAATTATAATTTTTGAAAGATATCAATATGGAGATGTAAAAAAAGAAATTTTAAACATTATTAAAGAGATAAAAGAAATTCAAAGGTTACCCCGAGTAAATTTTGCAGCTGGAGGAATAGCAACACCTGCGGATGCAGCAATTATGATGCAACTTGGAAGTGATGGAGTTTTTGTAGGATCCGGAATATTTAAATCAGACAAACCTAAAAAAAGGGCCAAAGCAATAGTAGAAGCAGTGGCACATTTTGATGAACCAGATGTCATAGCTAAAGTAAGTAAAAATATTGGTGAACCAATGCCAGGTCTAGAGATAGAAAATATACCAAAAGAACAACTATTGCAGGAACGAGGATGGTAAATAATATAAATATAGGTATATTAGGTATCCAAGGTGCAATATCTGAACACAATACTATTATTCAAAAAACTTTAAATTCTTCTAATAAGGTTGGTAAAATATCAATAATTACTAAACCTAAAGACCTTGAAAAAATAAACGCATTAGTAATACCAGGTGGAGAAAGTACTGTAATTTCAAAATTTTTAACTAAAACAAAATTAAATTCAGCAATTAAAAAAAAAGTAAATAAGGAAAAAATAGCGGTAATGGGTACTTGTGCAGGTGCTGTAATTATTTCTAGTAAAATATCAAATCAGATCAAAAATGAAATAGAATTATTAGATTTAATAAATATTGAAGTTGAAAGAAATGCTTTCGGTCGTCAAAAGGAATCTTTCGAAAAAAAAATTAAAATTAAAAATTTTAATTCACCATTTAATGCTGTATTTATAAGAGCTCCTGCAATAACAAAAGTTGGAGATAATATAGATATTTATGCAAAAATAAATAAAAAAATTGTAATGGCTAGAAAAGATAATATTCTAGCCGTATCATTTCATCCTGAACTAACTAATGATTTAAGAGTCCATAAATTATTTTTAGATATGATCTAAGCTTTCATTATTGCTAATAGGAAGATACCAAGAGCAATAACTGCACCAACAATAGCGCCTAGTATCGCGACAACTCCTTTTACAATTGTATTACTGAAATCAAGTATTCCTTCTGGAGTTCCCATTATACTTTCTAAAAGACCGGCACCATATAAGAATATAACAAAAACAAGCAATCCTATTAGTACTAGTCCAATTCCAACTCCTCTGCTTTTACCCGATCCAAAATATGCAGTGAATATTCCTGCTACAATGCTTGCAATTGCAAAGACTAACGTCAGCATACTTAAAAATTGGTTTATCATTTTCTTTCATTCCTCCTTAAAATTTCGTTCCAGTTAAAGTCTTAGTATCAATTACACCCTCTATTGATCTGATTTGGTCAACGACAATTTTACCAAGTTTTTCAAAGTCATCTGCTTTAATTTTGGCTATAAGGTCATATTCTCCAAAGAGTGGGTGTAACTCAACAATTTCTGGTACTTTTGAAAGTCTATTATATACATCATGTTCTCGTGCAGGTGCTGCACTAATTAATACAAAGCCTATAGCCATTTTTATTTCACCTATTCATCGTTATATAGTTTTGTAATATAAATCTTTTCAAATAATGTTAGAGAATTTAGATTTTATTTCATAAGTTATTTTAAAAATAATAACTTATGTTAAGTATTATTAAAAAAAAATATATAAATAATTGCCTACAAAAAATATAGATAAAAAAAATAAAAAATATTAAGATAATATGTTTTTTTTGTAAAGATATAAATATTTAGTAAATACCTATTTTCAATTATTTTTGTGCAAAATCCTATAAGTAATATTACAATTCAGTTTTTTAATATGATATATCCAATCGAAGAATTAAAAAATCAAATAGAAAAAAATTTAAAGAAAACTTTATCAGAATTGAATTATAACTGTGAAATTAAATTAGAAAGACCACCTGAAGAAATTGGTGATTTTGCATTTCCATGTTTTAATCTTGCACCTATTGCAAAAAAATCACCAAATATTATTGCAGAAGAAATATCAAACAAGATAAAAAACATTAAATGGGTTAAAAAAATTGAAAATAAATCGGGTTATGTAAATTTTAAAGTAGATGATAGAAAGTATACTCAAAAAATTTTAGAATCGATAGATGAAAAAAAAGATAAATACGGTTTTTTAAAAAATAAAAATAAAAAAGTAATTATAGAACATACATCAGCAAATCCAAATGGTCCTTTACATATAGGTAGAGCTAGAAATCCAATTATTGGGGACACAATGGTTAGAATTTTTAAAACAGCTGGTTACGATGTTGAATCACAATTTTATCTTGACGATATGGGAAAACAAGTAGCTATCCTAGCTTGGGGTGTTAAAAATATTAAACCAGAGACTATAACTGAACCTGATATAAATAAACCAGATCATAAAACAGTAGCTTTTTACCAAGAAGCTAGTAAAAAAATGAATGATAATATAAATATATTAGAAGAAATAAATTCTTTAATCAAAAAAAGTGAAGAAGGAAATGAAAAAACAATAAATGATATACATAAAGCATATAAACCAGTTCTTGAAGGCATAAATGAAAGCCTTAAAAATATTAACATAACTGTTGATAAATATATTCCGGAATCAAAATTTGTAAAAGATAAAAGTGTAAATTTGGTAATAGAAAAACTAAAAAAATCAAAATATTGTGCAAAAGAACAAGGCGCATATTATTTAGACATGAAACATTTTGGAATAAAAGGTAGAAACACAAAATTCTTTTTCTTAAGAAAAAATGGTACATCACTATATGCAACAAGAGATATTGCTTATCACATCTGGAAATCAAAAAAAGCAGAAAAACTAATAAATATTCTTGGAGAAGATCACAAACTTGAATCAAGACAAGTAGAAATTGTCTTAAAAATGTTAAAAACAAAGATAATACCACATGTTATTTTCTATTCTTTTGTATCGCTCCCAGGTGGAAAAATGTCAACAAGAAAAGGAAGAGTAGTATATCTAGATCACTTAATAGATGAATGTATTAAAAGAGCATATGATGAAGTTAATAAAAGAAGAGGACACGAACTAACAGAAGAAAAAATGAAAAAAATCGCAAAAATAATTGCAATAGGGGCTTTAAGATATAATATAATTAAAATACAACCTGAAAAAGATATAGTATTCAAATGGGAAGACGCATTAAACTTTGAAGGAAATTCAGCACCATTTATCCAATATTCTCATGCAAGAGCTAGCAGTATTATATCAAAAGCAAAAAAAACTTCATCAGATAAATACAACCAAGAATTAATAAAACACAAAACTGAGATAAAATTGATAAAAAAATTAGGTGAATACCCACAAATAATAATAGAGGCATGTGAAAACTTTAAACCACATCTGATTACTACGTACTTATTTGAGTTATCATCTCAATTCAATCAATTCTACAGAGATTGCCCCGTATTAATTGAAAAAACAGAACTAAAAAAAGCAAGGTTAAACCTTGTAAATTCAACAAAAATAGTCTTAAAAAATGGTTTAAATCTTTTAGGTATACAAGCACCAGAAGAAATGTAAGATGAAATACAAAGAAATTAAAACAAAAAATATATTAAATAAAATTGTAAACAAAGATAATCTTTTCAAAGGCTATTATACACTAGATCCCTATCAGAATTGTGAATTTGGTTGTAAATATTGTGATTCTTCATATGAAAAATTAATTTATATAAAAAAAAATTCTGAAGACTTATTAAAAAATCAAATAAGAAAAATTGAAAAAAAAACTATAATAATTGGATCAGTTCATGATCCATATCAAAAAATTGAAAAAAAATATAAAATAACAAGAGAAATATTAAAAATAATCAAAGAAAATGACTATCCATGTCATATATTGACTAAATCAGATTTAGTTTTAAGAGATTTAGATATTTTAACTAAAATGAATAAATGTAAAGTAACGATTAGTATTTCCTCTCTTGATAAAAATATTTATAAAGTGTTTGAAAAAAATGTTCCAAGCCCACAGAAAAGGCTGAACATAGTTAATACATTATTTGAAAACAATATAAAAGCAGGAATTGCTTTGATTCCAGCAATGCCCTTATTAATAGATAAAGAGTTGGAAAACATTATCAAAAAAGCACGTGATAATAATTCAGCGTATTTTTTATATAAATATCTAGAGCTTAAAGGTGATCAAAAAAAATATTACTTTGATATATTAAAATTTTTTTTCCCAAATTTATTAAGAAAATATGAAAAATTATATCAAGATAGCTATATGCCTAATCAAGAATATATAAATGATTTAACAAATAAAATAAGCAATTTGTCAGAAAAATATAATTTAAAAAATAGGATATAAAAATTTTTTTTTTATATCACTTAATTATTTTTTTCTTCTAGGTATAAACATAATAACCAATATAATTATTATTAATAAAATAATTATGAGTAACCAGATATATTCTTGTATTAATGTCTGTGGTTCTCGTTGATTTGGATAACCTGTTGCTCCAAATGGCATATGACCATTTATGTTTAATTCTTGGTCATAACTTATTGGTCTTGTTTCTTCTTCAGTCCAATAATTATTATCACTATAATCTCTTCCAGGTACAAATGGTCTAAGATCTGGGTCTCCAAAGAAACAAACGTTTTCCCAAATATCCCACCAGAACTGTCCGACTAATAGTTCAGGTCCACATGCTCTCATACCTTTCTCATATGCTTGTCCTATTGTGTCTCCCATTGCAAGTCTTTTTACAAGCATTTGATTCCATATTCCATTCCAATCGGTTGTAGTCCATGGATCAATTATTTGATAGCTAACACCATGTCTCATCCATGTAAGATGCATATAAGTACAAGCTGGTAAACAAGCACCAGTATGAAGACCACAGGAATGGACATTATCTAATGCTTCATCAAATTCAATTCCAGTTATATCAGTCATTGGTTGATGCCCGCTCTGAGGTGAAATTATTACTTTTCCATCTCCCTCATAAAAATTAATAAAAGAAAGACCTTGTTTTATTGTTTCAATAGGATGGAGTATTCTATCTCTATAAATCATTATACCATTTGCACCCCATAAATCTATTGGAAGAAGACCAGCAATATATTTATTAATAAAATATAATTGTGGATTGATTGTTGCAACATCTGGGTTCTCTGTTGATCCGAGTTCACTTAGTAAATGAAATTTTATTAAACCTTCTGTAAATTTAGTTTGTTGTTGACCACTTAAGCCATAAACAACCCATCTTATAAATTCTCTTATGTTACCGGGTTGAAGCAGTATTGGCTCATATACTCTCCAAGGATTCTCCTCATATGCGTATGGGTTATTTGGATCCCACATTGAAATTTGTCCACTATTTTTATACCATCCATGGCCTTTTAAAATCCATAGAATTACTCCTCGGTTTAAGTTTTCTGTTACAGCTGATGCTTCTGTTGAAAAAACACTATCATAACCTGCTTTTTTAGCATAGAAAGGTACAACTTCTGTTTCACTTAGATCAGGATAATATGCACCTGTTTTACTTGGTGCAGCTGCTCCATCATCTATTGAATCATCTGAATGAGTTACATAAGGTATTATACCATCAGCTCTCTCATATCTAAAATTCCAGTTTTCCCATGCTTTCTCATTGAATTTATATCCAAATGTGTTATATGTCTGAAGAGTTGGGTATTCAAATTTTTCTTCTTTACTTTCTTTTGTTTGTACGAGATTTACGCCATAAGGTTTTTTAAAACGAGCTCCAAATAATTCTAATATATTAGTAATCAAAGCTTTTTTTTCTCCAAATAAACTGCCTACTCCTAAACCCTGAATCTCGCTTTTACTTCCGTTTATCATTAATCTTTCACCATGTAAAGCAGGGTTTTCAAAGATTAATGCTGGATAAAAAATATTCCTTGAGATTGCATAAGCTGTATCTACTGGTGAACTCCAGAATCTTCCAGGAAGTGCAGCACCTGTAAACATTCTATCCCATGGAGTTCCAATATCATATTGTCCTGCAACTGTTATTATTGTTTCCTGGTTTTGACTAACTGCTTTTCCTTTTTCTAATTCACCTAATTGATTTTCTTCAAGAAAATCATATACTTGTCTTCCGGATAATAGCATACTACCTGCTGCTGGAACACGTAAATGCCTTAAATATGAATTTTTTCTCCAAAAATCAGTAGCATAAGTACTAGCTTGTGAGAGTTGTGGGTGATTATCGATAATAATTACTGGACTTTGATGATGAGCAGCTATATAACTTGAAGGACCTATGAATCTTGCTCCAGGGTATTCTTCCTCTGGTTTTAATCCTTCTACGTACCAATATGTCCAAGGATCTATTGTTGTAAATATTATATCTATTTTTTCTGCTTTTAATTCTTTTATTTTTTCAAATATACATTTATCAGAAGAATATTCATCTGTTTTTGCAATATCCTCAATATCGTTTCTAACTTTTTTTGATAAATGGTTACCAATATTTACAAGATGAATATTTTTAACTCCAAGTTTATATAAAACTTTTTCAGTAACTTTAGGTAGTTTTGATGGTTTAATATATAATAAAGGTGCATTTAACATGCTTGCAAGAACTGCACCGTTTGATGCTGATGAAAGGCAATCTCCCTCTTTTTTTGAATAATTTTGTTGCCAGGAATATTCAAGTTTAAAATTTGTAGATTTTGTTATATCATCCAATGAAAAAACACAAACGCTGTAATAATCATCATCTCTACATTCACCTAGCATATCAACATGTAATTCCGCATTTGTTTCTTTTTTTTCAGAAAAACCTGATTTTATTTCATTTTTTGAAAGACTTGAACATATTTCAGTTCCTTTAGGGTCTAATAGTGTAAAACCAAGATTTACATTTGGATTATCCCAGGTGAGTTCAAAATCAGCATTTCTACATCCAAAAGGAGTTTGTTTAATTTTTATTATTTCACCAGGGTACATTTTAATATTTACATTTCCTTTTTCATTTAATATTTTATTAAAATTTGATAAGCTTAATTTAAAATCATTTATGTTTTTTTCTTCTATATTATAACTTTTTTTTGGAACAGCGGTTACACTAATTTCCCATTCTCCATAATTATGAATAAATGAACCAACTATTTCTTTTCTTGGGTCTTCATTATTATAACTTTCTGCAGCGTTATCTACCATTCCTAATTCTTTATCAAAAATTTGTATATCTAAATCTTTTCTATTCTCCCAAGTCATTTCCGCGACGACATATTTATAATTCATATCTAAAATATCAAATGATTTATAGGTTCCACCTGTTCCAATTATAGGTTGTTCTATTTCGAGGTTTTTATGACCAATATCATATTCATATAATACTCCTTTTGTTTTCTCTTGAGTAAAAATCTCTGGATTTTTATATTCAGATTCTATTACGGCTAAAACTATATCATTAGAGTAAGACCAATCTTCTAGGGCTATATCTGATGCTGTTTTAAATGGATCATCACTGTGTATTTCAAAATATTCATTTGCATCATAATCCTTTATTTTATTTTTTTGGACATTAATCAGATTTATTTTGTCTAGATTATTGTTACAATAGCTATAATAATCATCTAAAAAGAATTTTATTCCCTGATATGGATTTAGGGTCCTCTCTTTATCATCGTCATATTTAAATTCATCTTCATAAAACAATAATGGGTTAGAAAATAATTTACCATCATTTGTAAAAACTGATGTGGGAACACTTGCTAGATATGCATAGTCATCAATTAAGGTTTTTTTATCAGATTGTATTAATGTGATTTTTTTCATTGGAACAACAGGTAGACTTGATGGACCTTTGTCAAAGCCTTCAAAATCGTTGGGTGATTTTGCATTTGTGAAAGGTATAAAAATTGATAATAATAAAATTATTACTAGCACAATGGATAAAAAATTTTTTTTGCTTTTTTTTATATTTTTAAACATTTTTTCCCTCATTAATATTTAAATTCTTATATTATTAGTATTAAATACTATAAATATTTATTTATTTTTATATTATTTTCTCATTTTTTTATTTCCAACAAATGCAATTATCATTATTAGAATTAATACTACAATTAAAATAATGTAAACCAATAATTTTTCTAAGATGGTCTCTGGTTCTCTCTGATGTGGATAACTTGTTGCACCAAATGGCATATGACCTTTTATATTCAAATCTTTATCATAGGATAATGCTTTAGTTTCACCTTCATCCCAGTGATTATTTGAGCTATATTTTGTATCAGGATTATATAATCTTAAATCAGGATCTCCAAAGTAGCATACATTTTCTGCTTTATCCCACCACCATTGTGGTTCATCACATGATCCACCAGCTCCACCTAGATATAGTATTCCTACATGAGCCATTCCTTTAACATATGCTTCGCCTACAGTATCGCCAAGACCGATATCTCGTGGTATCGTAGCTTCCCAGAAACTACTATACCATGATGTTCCCCATGGATCAATTATTTGAAAGTTTGAACCATGTCTTACCATTGCAAGATGTAAATATTTATATGCGGGTAAGCACGCAGCTGTTATAAATGCACATGAATGTAGATTTTCAAGGGAATTATCAATATCGATACCATTAATTTGTTTTGTACCTTGTGTGCTTAGAATTAAAGAACCTACTACTCCATCATAGTAGTCCTGTGTGTCAATTAACCAATCAGGTGCAATATTTTTTATTATTGGAATCTTACCTAATATTCTACCAGTTAAATCAAGAAGTGGTTTTTTTGCTCTTGCATAATCTATAGAGGTTCTAAAGATTCCATTCCATTCTGGGTTTCCCAGAGCAGCCGGAATTATTCCATTCATTTCCATCGTCATAGTGTCTGGTTCTTCTGTTGAGCCACCTAACCATTCGTATCCTCTCCAAGGGTTTGGTTCTTTTTTACTTCTCAAGGGAGAATCTGGATCATGAAACATTAATTCGCCTCCATTGGGGCTATTTCCATGGGATCCAACGATCCACATTATGACTCCTTTGTTAAGGTTCTCCATTGCTATATCAAAATTTGTTGAAAAAACATTATCAAAACCGCATTGGTTTAAATAAAAAGGTATTGTATCTGTTTCACTTAAATCAGGCCAGAAACTACCAAGTTCACCTGTTGAATATTTATTTACCCCATCATCTATTGCTTCAAAAGTATTATCTTTAGCAGGTGTTATTCCATCTGCACATTGATATGTAAAACCCCAGTATTTACTAGCTCTCTCATTAAAACGATGAATATAAACAGGCATGAATGATTGTAAAACTGGGTAGTTATATTGTTCTGGTCCAGATTCTCTAATAATTTTTAAATTACCAAGAATTCCTCTAGTACTTTTACTACCATTTATTAACTCTATACCAGTTTTTTCCATACCTGGATTTTCAAAGATTAACGCTGGATAAAAAACGTTTCTTGAAATCCAATAAGCTGTATCTACTGGTGAAAAAGTAAAACGTCCTGAACTTGCTTTTCCAACAAATACCCTGTCCCATGAAGCACCGATATCAAATTGTCCTGCAACTGTTATTATTGATTCCATTCCTTTTTTATCAAAATCATGTTTTTTTAGAAAATCATAAACTCTAGAACCTGTTAAATACATTTCAGATACAGTGGGTGTTTTATATCCTTTAGCCCCATTTCTCCAGAATTCTGTATGCCAAACCGAGGCTGAAGAAAGCTCAGGATGATTATCAACAATTAAAACAGGTGTCTGATGATGAGCTGCAATATATGCAGCAGGACCAATAAATAATGATGATTTAGTTTCATGTGCAGGTTTCATCTCTGCTACATACCAGTATGTCCAAGGATCAATTGTGGAAAAAACAATATCATTTGAATCTGATAGGTCCTGGATGGCTTTGTAGATATTTTCATGTTTTTTATAATTATTTTTTATATCTGCAATTTCTTTTAATTCATCAAATATCTCTTTAGATAAATGATTACCAATATTTACAAGATGAATATTTTTAACTCCAAGTTTGTATAATACATCTTTAGTTGATTTTCTTAAATCTTTTTTTGATGTATAGATAAGAGGAGAATTTAACATTGATGCAAGAACAGCTCCTTCTGTTGCACTTGTTAATGAATCACTTTCAGATCTTGTTTTATTCTGACTCCATGAATATGTTATTTCATAATCAATTTCTTCTTTTTTATTATCTTTTGAATAAATAACAAACTCATAGTTTTCTCCATTTAAGCATTCACCAAGTTGATTTAATTTAATGATTCCATTTTCTGCTTCGGCTACTTTCTCTCCACCTGGGCCTAATAATAAAAATTCTAAATTAATGTTAGGATTATCGTAATTAATTTCAAATGTTACATCTCTACAATAAAAAGGTGGTTTAACATTGAAAGGTATTTTCTCCCCGGGATACATCTCGATATCAACTTTGTAAGTTACACCTTTAAAAATATTTTGAAAAATTTCATTCCATGATCCATATTTTCCAATAGCCTTAGTTGGAACATCAGTTATACCTATTCTCCAGTCGCCTGGGTTATATACATATGAATAACCATAATCTTTATCCATACCATTTTTCGCGTTCCAAGCATCAACAGCTTCAACTTGCATCCAATCACCATCATATTTACAATAGATCTGTAAATCTTTATCGCCTGATGGAATTGTAACGTTCATAACACCAGGTAATGCAAAATAAAAACTTGAGTACCAAGCTCTTGCTTGAAGGTATAAATATCCTTCAGGGACATTAAAATCTTTAAATTGAGGGTTTAATTTATTTGTTTGTTCCACTGTAAAAGATTCTGTTTTAATGTTTTTATCTATATCGATACTACCTTTGATTGTTCCTGATGTTTTTTCATTAAAATCTTTGTATTCATCGATAACTGCTACAACTGCATTGTTTGCATATGACCAATCCTGTAATGCAATTTCCTCTGCGATTTTGTAAATATTATCTGATTTAATTATTTTATAATCCTTAGAGTCCCATTCTTTTTTATTTATTTTATTCTCATCAATATTAATTAATGTCATTTGATCAAGTTGATCACCGCAATAGCTCATCCAGTCTTGCATAAAATAATTAAGACCATCTCTTGCGTTTAAGCTTCTTTCCAAGTCCTCATCCCATTGGTATTCTTCTTCATAAAACAATAATGGGTTAGAAAATAATTTACCTTTATTCATAAAAACTGATGAAGGAACACATGCAAGATATGAATAATCATCTAAATCTGAATCTTTATCATGATCAACAATAATTGCTCTTTTTAAAGGTACAACAGGTAAATTAGAAGGTCCTTTATCGAAACCTTTAATATGGTCAAGATTTTTTTCAGCTTGTATTAATGGTAAAAAAATTGTTGATAATAAAAACAATATTGGTATTAAAAAACTTATAATACATTTTTTTCTTTTTTTATTTAGCAATTAAATTCCCCCTTATTATATAATATAAATATAATTATTGTTATATTAATTTATGGAATTTTTTAAGCTACTTATTTGAAATATAAAGAAAAAAAGGTAATTTTACCTTTTTTTATTTTTTTCCTTTGGATTTTTTTGATCTTCCTGCAACAACTATCAAGATTATTATAACAAGTATGATGACTAATATTATGTATATAAAGTAATTTTCCCAGTCAGACTCAGGTTGTTTTGCATGTGGATAAGCTGTTGCTCCAAAAGGCATATGACCATTTATGTTTAATTCTTGGTCATAACTTATTGGTCTTGTTTCTTCTTCAGTCCAATGGTTTTCTTCATATCCATTAAGATAATCAGTGTAATCCGTATTTGGCACAAAAACTCTTAAATCTGGGTCTCCAGCATATACAACGTTTTCCCAAAGATCCCACCATGATTGACCACAAGAATATAATGGACCACATGCTCTTAAACCACGTTCATAGGCTTCTCCTACAGTATAACCCATTGCAAATAATTTTATAAGCATTTGTTGCCAGATACCTGCCCAATCTGTTGTAGTCCATGGATCAATAATCTGGTAAGTTGTTCCATGTCTCATCCAAGTTAGATGTAAATAAGTAAAGGCAGGTAAACAGGATATTGAGTTTATACCTGTGCTGTGTACATTTTTTAATGCATCATCAAAATCAATACCGGTTTTTTCAGATCCTACCATACGACCACCACTTGGAGGTGAATGACATATTTTACCATCGCCATCAGCCCAGTTAAAAAATGGTAGACCTTGTTTTATTGTTTCAATAGGATGTAACAATCTAGTTCTATATATCATAAATGGCCAAGGGCCCCAAACATCAATAATAGGAGAAATTGGTTTAAATATCTCATTTAATTTTGTTAATTGAGGATTTAAAAAAGCTACATCAGGATTATCTGTTGCTCCATGTTCTGGTGCTAACTCAATTGGTCTTATTGGTATCTTTGAAAGAGTTTCAAGTATTGGTATTTCATTTCCCATGTTTTCAAAAATATGATATCCGTAAAATCCAAGCCATCTAATAAACTCATCCAAATTACCAAGTTTAAAACCAATGGGTTCATATGCTCTCCAAGGGTTTTCTTCTAAACAATATGGATTAGCTGGATCCCATATTTCAAGGCCTCCTCCATGGAAATGCGATCCATGGATATTTGAACACCATATTAAGACACCATCGTTTAGATTCTTTGTTATATATTCAAAATTAGTTGAAAAAACATTATCATATCCTGCTTTTTCACAATAAATTGGTATAGTTTCGGATTCACTCATATCTGGATAATAAGCACTTGTTTTTCCATGAGCAACTCCTTCATCAATTGGATCTGGCGAAGGTGTATCATATGGAATTATTCCATCTGCTCGTGTATATTTACAATTAAAATGTTTCCAGCTTTCTTCATTATATCTATAACCACATGTTAGATATGTTTGAAGAACGGGATATTCAAATTCTTCTTCTTGCATAGGTTTTGTAATTTTTAAGGTTGAACCAAATGGTTTACTTATTCTTCCACCAATTAATTTAGATGTACTTTCGCTGCCTTGAGTAAGAGTTACTTTATTCATTGCAGCATTTTCAAAGATTAATGCGGGATAAAAAATATTACGACATATGGCATAAGCTGAGTCAACTGGATGACCCCAGAATCTTCCATTTAAACCTGCACCTGTAAAACTCCTATCCCATGGTACACCAATATCAAATTGTCCAGCTACAGTTATTATTGTTTCATGTACTTGTTTCTCCGGTCCACCAACTTCAACTTTTCCAAATTCATTTTCTTCTAAGAACTCATAAGCTCTTTTTGCGGTGAGAGTCATCGCACCAGCTGATGGCAGGTTAAATCGATTATATGCATTTAAACGCCACCAATCTGTAGCCCAAGTAGTAGCCTGATCTAGAACTGGATGATTATCTACAATTATAACTGGACTACCATGATGTGCTGCTAAATAAGCTGCTTGACCGAAATGATATGCACCGTCCCATTGTCCAACAGGTTCTCTAGTAGTCCCCCATAAATCTTTATGTCCTACATACCAGTAATCCCATGGTTCAATTGTTGAAAAAACGACATCATTTGCACCTGATTTATCTCTAATCGCGTTAAATAAATCTAATGATTTTGTGAAAGTTTTCTTAACATTTGCAATTTCTTTTAACTCATCTTTTACCTTATTGGAAAGATGTCCCCCTAAATCAACTATGTATATATTTTCTACTCCAAGTTTATACAAAACTTTTTTTGTTTCACTTGAAAGAGATTTTGGATTAGTATATAACAATGGAGTATTCATACAACTTGCTAGAACTGCACCGTTACATGCTGATTCTAAACCATCTCCTTCAGCTTTAGTGAAATTTTGACTCCAACTATATTCAAGATTATAGTTAACATCAGATTTTAAATCACCTATACTAAAAATACAAACTGAGTAATGCTCTTCTTCTAAAGTTTCACCAAATTTTTCTAAATTTAAAGTAATTTCATTATTACTACCATCAGGATTTTCTGACATTTCTTTCAGACTAAGACATTTTTGACTGGCCTCACTTAATTTAAAAGAACTAGCTATTTCAGTTCCAATAGGATCTAAAACTGTAAAACCTAGATTTGCATTAGGATTATCCCAATCTAGTGAAATTTCAATATCTCTACAACCATAAGGAGTTGGTTCCAATGGAACTGTTATCCCAGGTAGTAAAGCAATTTCAATATCTACTGTGTTTGTATTAAATAATGAAGAAAGTAATGTAGGTTCAGGAGTTGTGTAATAACACATACTTTCCATTGTACCTAAGTTATTAGAGGCAGATTTTTTAGCTTGCGCACTCACACTTACTTCCCATTCACCATAATTATAAACAAAGGATCCTACTAATTCAGAAAAAGGATAAGGCGAACCATAAGAGTTGAAAGCTGTTTCAACCATACCTAGCTCAGGATCATATATTTGAAGATCATAATCTTCTTTTCCTTCCCAACTCATTTTAGTTAAAACATATTTATATTCTTGATTGTTTATATCAAAAGTCTCATAAGTTGCCCCAGTTCCAATTACTGGCCTCTGCATTTCAAAACTTCTTTGATCAACGTTACAAGATTCAAAAACCCCTTTTGTTTTCTTACTAGTAACGATTTGAGGATTTTCATATTTTTCTTTAATAACTGATATTACAATATCGTCAGAGTATGACCAATCTTGTTTAGCAATTTGATTAGCAATATTATAAGGGTTATCTCCTTCAATTATTATATACTCCTCTGCATTCCATTTATCTTTATTTATTTTATTAATAGGGACATTTACAAGAGTCATTTGATCCAACTTACTATTACTGTAATTCATGTAATCTTCCATAAAATAATCAAGACCTTGACGAGGATTTAATGTACGTTCCCAATCATTTTCATAATCATATTTGTCATCAAAAAAAAGTAATGGATGAGAAAAAAGTTTGTTATCATGTTGAAATACTGATGTAGGAACACTTGCAAGAAAAGCATAATCATCAAGAATTGAATCCTTGTCAAAACCAACAAAAGTTGTTTTTTTCATCGGAACAACAGGTAGGCTAGATGGACCTTTATCAAATCCACTAACACGTTCAATATTTGTTTTCGCTTGAGTCATTGGAATTAAAATTCCAATTAACAATAAAAATGAGATTATTAGAGCTATGTTTTTTTTATTCCTAATTTTTCCTATAAATTCCATATTTATTTCCCCTTTATCATATTTTTATTTCTATATATCTTTTTCAAATTGAAAGTTCACTATTTATATTTTATTATTTATTTTAAGACATTATTAAATTAACGGTTATTTTCCATTATTCATTTGATATCTTAATTTTTGTAATAATAGTTATATTATTGGATATAAGTAAATTGTGTTATATTATTAACAAGAATTTTTATTATTGTTAACTAATACATTATTTTGTGACATAAGTAACAATTTGATTTTTAATTGTTAAAAATGTTATTTTATATATTTCTATTTTAATATTAGCTTTTTTGCATATTTTTTCATAAAAAATTGTAATTAACTATAAACAAAATAATTTTTTTTGTAGATATAAAAATTTTATTATACTACATACTATTTGTTCAGATGAAAATCTAATGAAAGATGAATTAAAAAAAATTTTAAAAAAACAACATTACAAAATTGTCGGGGATCATTCTGGTGTAAAATTGTGTCATTGGATGAGACAAAGTCTACTTTACAATAGGGAATGCTATAAACAAACATTTTATGGTATAAAATCTCATAGATGTCTTCAAATGACTCTCTCGATTAATCAATGTACTCATACTTGTCTTTTTTGTTGGAGATATCAAGGATTTACTGAAAAAAGTTTTTCAAAAATAGATGACCCTAAATTTATTTTAGAAAAATCAATAGAAGCTCAACAACAACTAATTACTGGTTTTAAAGGCGATAGCAGATGTGATCAAAAAAAATGGAAAGAAGCAAACAAACCAAATATGATAGCTTGTTCTTTATCAGGTGAACCTACTTTATATCCAAAACTTGGAGAATTTTTTGAAGAATGTCATAAAAAAAATATGACGACTTTTTTAGTAACTAATGGTACAAATCCAAAAGCTTTAGAAAATTTAAACCCTTTACCAAAACAATTATATGTATCAATAGTTGCTCCAAATAAACAGATTTATAAAAAAATATGTGCTCCATTAATAAGTGATGGTTGGGAAAGAATAAATAAAACTCTTGAATTATTGCCATCTTTGGATACAAGGACAGTTATTAGACATACTCTTGTAAAAGATTGGAATATGGATAAAAAATATATTAAAGATTATGCTAAACTAGATAAAAAAGCTACACCTTTATTTATTGAACCAAAAGGATATGTTTTTGTTGGAAACTCTAGAAAACGTATGAATCTTTCAAATATGCCAACTCATGAAAATGTTAAGTTATTTGGAAGTGAGTTAGCTAATTGTTTAGGTTATGATCTTAATATGGAAAAACCAAAATCTAGAGTTGTTTTGCTATCAAAAAAGGATAAAGTGGATAGATTTGATAAATAAGCTTTATTAACAAAAAAGAATAAAATTTTATTTATGTTTAGTATATATAAGATAATAACACTGTTTACCTTCTTTTTATTATGCTCATTAATGTTTTCTCAACCTGTATTTGCAAAAAATAATAATATAAATAAACAGATAACAGTTAAAACAGGTAATTATATCATTGAATTTGAGGATGAACCTTTAAGTGTTGTAAGTAAAATTTTAAAAAATAAACTCAAAACAGAAAACAACAACTTAAAAATCTTTAATTTTGAAGAATCTTTAAAGATTAAAATCGGTAATTATAGAGAAAAAATTTTAAAAATTCAAAATAATACAAAAAAAATTATATCAGATTTAACAAATTTAAAAATCTCTTTCAATAATCGATTTATCAACGTTTTTAATGGGTTATCTGTTAAAAACTTACCAGATCATTTAGTTCAAAAGATAATGGATATGAGTTATGTTAAAAATGTTTATCCAGATTATAAAATGAAAGCATGTTTAGATGAATCTATCCAGATAATTAATGCTGATAAAGTATGGAATATTCGTGAAAGTAATGGATATAGTTTAACAGGCAAAGGCATATCAATAGGGCTTCTTGATTCTGGTGTTGATTTTAGACATATTGATATAGCTGATAGTTATATTAGAACTTATAATTTCGTAGATTATGAAAATGATTTCGATTATGATGGTCATGGAACTCATTGTGCAGGTATTTTAGTTGGAAATGGTAAATCTTCAAATTTTAAATATATTGGTGTTGCACCTGATGCAGATTTATATTCTTTTAAAGTTTTAGATAAAGAAGGCTTAGGTGAAATGAATTGGTTTATATCAGCTATAGATAGAGCAGTTGATCCTAATCAAGATGGTGTTTTTTCAGATCACTTAGATATTATATCAATAAGTGCTGGAACACAGAAACCGGGTATACCAATTGATCCTTTATGTAACGCAGTAAATAATGCAGTAGATAGAGGGTTAATAGTTGTAGCTGCTGCAGGTAACAATTATACTGGTCGAAATAATACAATTACCTCTCCAGGTTGTGCTGAGAAATCTATTTGTGTTGGATCTACATTAAATAGTGATACAATTGCTTCGTTTAGTGCAAAGGGACCAGTTGAATATGGTAATATATATCTTGAAAAACCAGATATTGTGGCACCTGGAGTAAAAATTACTAGCACAAAATTATTAGGTGGTTACTGTGAGCTAAGTGGTACCTCAATGTCTACTCCCCATGTTGCTGGAGCTATCGCTTTATTATTACAATCTAAGCCTGAGCTTGAACCATCTGAAGTAAAAAATATAATTAAAAATAATGCAATTGATTTAGGATATGAAAATAACATAGAAGGATCTGGTTTGTTAAATATTAAATCTTGTATTAACTTAAATCAACAATACTCAATAACTGCTAATTATAGGGTCAATGAACAAGAAAATTATCAAATAAATATAACAGATAAAAATAACGAACCAGTTAATGTTCTCTGTATATGTCTTTGTTCTTTTTGCTTACCTAAAATTAAACATGGCAATTCTTTTATTTTTGAATCACCTAAAATATTTGGCCCATTAAGAAAGGAAAAAATAATTAACGTCTTTTTAATCAATATAAAAGAGAAAATTAAAATAAAAATACAAATTTTTGTAAATAATAACAAATTTTCGCTGAGATCTTTTTATTAATCTTTTGTTAAATCTTCTCCACCTTTAAACTGCAATTGTATTGTTGAGTATAAATCTTCAATACCCATGTAATTTTCTTTACCAGCTGGATATATCTGTAATTGATTTTCAAAATCAGTTATTAATCGTAAAATTTTTTCACTCATTTCTCTATATATTGATGCATTTTCATTTGTTATCGAGTTATTTATTAATTCTGGATTAATTGCCCATTGATTTATTTTATCTATTTCTTCATCTGTTAAAGTATCTGACTTACTAAGTATGTTAAATTGAGGTGTTTCCAATCTAAAATTTGTATTTAGGGATAGTAAAAGTTGAGAGACAAATCCTGAAGCTGTTTTTGCTAGTGAATGGTCAATTAAATAACCAATAATTGACCGACCTGGATTTAAAAATTTTATTATATATTTTCCTGCTTCTCTAAAAACAAATAATTCAAGTTGACCGGGTGTATCAATAAATACATAATCGGTTTTGAATGACTCTATACTTTTTTTAATATCTGATGTGTTTAAAGCAAGCATATCTGCGCAGGCTATTTGGGCCCCATTTGGGCCTAGGGTATATGATTCCATTATCTCTTTAATTGAAATCCAATCTCTTATATCTACATCTGGTTCGTAGGGTAAATTTTCTGCTCCGGGATCTAGGTTTACAATTATCGAGTCTAATCCTTTTTGTTGCATCCATTGATTAAAAACATAAGTCAATGTTGATTTTCCTGAACCTGCCGTACCAATAAAATAAATATATATTTCTTCTTTCATTTTTAATTTCCACGTAATCTATTCATATTTTGAATTTTTTTATTTATTAGATCTTTACTCCCAATATCATGTCTAATAAAAATATGATCTCCTTTCACATAATTTAAGGCTTTTTCACATATTGTTTCAGCTGATGAAACATCCTCAGATATTCCTACTATCGCTAGAGATCTTGAGGAAGTTGTAGAAACAAAATTATTTTCTTTATTAACAGAGGCATAAAAAAGTTTAGAACCTGTTGAAAAAATATTTTCTTCATCAACAATTATTTTTTCTCCAACCATACTCTTAAATCCATAACCCTCAGGAACTACATATTTACAGACCGTCGATTTCTTTTTTAGTTTAATTTTCTTATTATTTAGATTACCATTTATCATTGATTTGCAGATTTCTACAAAATCTGTTTCTAATAAAGGTAGAACATTCATTGCTTCGGGGTCTCCAAATCTAGCATTAATCTCTATTACTTTAACTCCATTAGCAGTTACCATGAACTGCCCATAGATTGGACCAATATATTTACATCCTTCTTTTTTTAATGACTCAATTATCTTTTGAAGAATTGCTGCTCCTTCTTCAAAATCACTACGACTTAAAAATGGTAGTAAGCCATTAGAACAAGAATATGCCCCCATTCCTCCCGTGTTAGGTCCTTTATCATCTGGTAGTAGTCTTTTATGATCTTGTACTGCTGGTAAAGGTAGAATCATTGTGCCATCGGAAAAAGCTTGTAGAGTAAATTCTTCTCCTTCAATTTTTTCTTCAATTAGTATTTTGTTACTTCCACCAATTTTGTTATTAATCACTTCTTTAACATATTCTAATGACTCTTTTATAGAATTGAAGTGATCTCCAAATACTTTAACTCCTTTACCACCTGTTAGACCTATTGGTTTTAATGCTACTTCTCCATTTAATTTTTCTATAAATTCTTCAGCTTTTTTTATATCTTTGAATACTCCAAATCTGATTTGTCCCGGGATTTTATATTTTTTTTGTAGATTTCTCATCCATTCTTTATCTGTCTCGATTCTTGCTGCTTCTTTTATTGGAGAACATGATTTAATACCATTTTTTTCTAATTCATTTACAAGCCCTATTTCAAGAGGTGCTTCAGGCCCTACTATAGTAATATCTATCTTATTTTTTTTAGCGTAATCAATGATTTTTTGAATGTTTTTTTCATCTTCTTGTAAGAAATCTTTTGTAATTTTTTTAATACCTGGATTTAAATTTTTCATTATAGAAAATAACTCTGAATTTTTTGATCTAATCACTGCATCGCATATAGCATGTTCCCTTGCTCCTCCACCTATTACCAATACTTTCAAATTATTTATTCCTCCCTTACAATATTTTTTTATTTATAATTTGCATTATTTTTTTAATATATCACTAACAGATATTAGTGGTATAAAACTAATGTCTAATTTATGTAATTTTTCTTCTGCTCCACTTTCTCTGTCCACTACTACTAAAACTTCATCTACCTTAGCTTTATTGTTTCTTAAAATATTTAATGTCTTTAATACAGATCCTCCACTAGTTGTTACATCTTCAACAATTAAGACTTTTTTATTTTTTACATCATTGCCTTCTATTTGTTTACTTGTTCCATGTTGTTTTTTTTCTTTTCTAATTATTACATATGGAATTTTTGTTTCTAATGATAAAGCAACGATTAAAGGTACTGCTCCTAATTCCATGCCTGCAATTAGGTCATAGCCTTTAGCATATTCAGACATTGATATTGCAATTTTTTTTAAAATTTTAGGGTCTGTTGTAGCCTTCTTGATATTGATGTAATAATCGCTTACAGCACCTGAAGTTAATACAAATCTTCCAAATTGTATTGCTCCACATTTTTTTAGTAAATTAATTATTTCTTCTTTTTCCATTATAAAACATGGTAATAACTGGGGTTATATAATAAATTTACACAATTATTTTTTAGTTAAAATTTTGTTATTTTTTTCTGTTTTTATGCGTTTGGTTTTTTCCAAACAAAAACAAATAGTATTTAAATATTGAATTGATAATTATAATACATAGATGTCCAAAGTTACTCTAGATATGAATACTTTCAAAGCTCTAGCCTCAAATACACGGCTTGATATTTTAAAGGTTCTAGATGGGAAGAAGATGAGCCTTAAAGATATTTCAAGTAAAACTAAACTTAATAAAGCAACTTTACATGAACATCTCTCCAAATTATATGAAGCAGGGCTTGTCAAAAAAAAAGAGCGGGAAGGCCATAAATGGGTATACTATAAATTAACTTGGAAAGGTGAATGTTTATTACATCCTGAAAATACTAGAATTGTTGTATTATTTAGTTTTACTTTTATAACATTATTTGTTGGAATTGTAAACCTTGTTAATTATATAAAAGGAGTTGTAATTGGAAAAATTGTGACTGTTTCAGGATCTACAGAGATTTTAAAACGTACAAATACAGGTCTTATCCCGGGAAATAGTTATAAATATGATTATTTAAACAAAATAAATGCAACAGATGGAAATATTTTAAATAAAGCTGCAGAAGAAATTTTTGGTGATTCTGCACAGGCAAACAATTTAGCATTGGAACCTTTAAGAAATGGGGTTGATGGAGCAAGTAAATCGATTATTGACAAAGGCTCAACTTATGAAGGTTTACATGATATAATTGCAGATGGTGTAGATAAAACAAATTCCGGCTCAAATATTTCGTCTTCAAATCTTTTGATATGGCACGATCCAAATATGCAAATAATCGCTATAGTTTGTATTGTTGCATTTTCAATTCTTTTAAGTATTGGTATTTGGAGATTTTACAAAAATAAAAAAACAAACTTATAAAGCCTCCCATTTATTGGATTTTTATTGTAATAATCATTTTTATTATTTATTTTTTGTGAATCATATTTATTTCATCATTTTCTTCTATAAAATCAAATAAAGTTTTTTGCATCCGCATCACCTAATTATATGGTATACATTAATTAGTTAAAATGTTTTTCGATTGTATGATAATCAAAGAAAATAATAAATAAATTTATATCACCGTCAAGTTATTTACTGTAAAGTTTTAGTCTTATCAAAAATTAGGGAATTATATGTATAATAATCCAGAAGTTGAGGAAAAAAAATCTGTTGATATGAATGATTTTAAAAATACTTATATTACAGAAAAAATTATTTTGTCATTAATCAACGTTACCAAGAATAAAACCTCTTCTGAATATGCTTGGACTGTTGTAAAAGCTGTTTTAAAAAATTTAACGTCACAATTTGATTTTATAAATTTTATTAACATAAGGCGTATTGATAATGGTGTTTTTGAAGTTATAATTGATGATAATTTAAATAATGTAGATCATAAGTTACTAGGTAAGGCTATACAGAATATCATTGATTTTTTCAAAAAAAGGATGGGTGAAAGAGCTGGATTTTATTTTATTAAGGATTTAAAAAATGATCTTGGAGAAGAAAATTGTGTATTAATCAAAAAGATGGGAGTTGATTTTAGATTAACAGATTTACAAAATGAAATATCTACAATAAGCTCTACTGATTATAAAATTAAAGATGATGTAAACTCAAATATTGCGTTTATCGAGAAAAATTAAATATCATATATTTTTATATAAATATCACATATAATATTATTCTTATCTAATAAATCTTTTAGAAAAAAATAAAGTATAAATACTATGTAATATATTAACACAATCAATCTTTGAAGGTGGATGTATGAAGAGGAGATATCTTAAAAAGCAGATTTTAGCGTTAGGCATATCAATAACTTTAGTTAGTTTAATTTTTATGTTTTTAATAGCACCATCAACAGTTCAAGCAGTTAAAGTTTCTGCAGGTGTTCCTTCACCTACAACAGGTACTGTTGGATATGATGTTACTTTTACAAATGTAAGTGTTACGATTAGAGGTTCAGAAGTTATTCCAATTAATAACTTGACATTTACAATTTATGACAATGATGATGACTCTGTTGAGGCATATGTAATATTTAATATAACTGGACATGAAATTAGTGATCCTGATAGTCGATTTAGTATAACAACAGTTACTGATATATCTGACAATTATAAGACAACTGGTGGGCCTTATCATGGTTATGATGAAAGAACTGGTTGGGATGAACAAACTTATGGTTACGGTTATGGCTATGGTTCTATTAGTGCTAATAAATTAGTAGCAAATTTTACAATTGTCTATGAAACATTAGGTGGAAGTACAGGGGACTTTTATGCTAAACTCTCTGTTAATTCAACTAAACATAATTATATTTCAGGAGAATCAATTACTTTTACTGTTTCAGCATCTTCAGGTGATGGCGATGGTGATGGTGACGGAGATGGAGATGGCGATGGAGTATCTTTTACTGCAAATGCAGGTGGCCCATATAGTGGTACAAAAGATATAGCAGTTCCATTTTCAGGATCAGCAAGTGGTGGTACATCACCATATACGTATAGTTGGGCTTTTGGCGATGGAGATACTGGAACAGGTTCAACAACAACTCATATATATACAACTGCAGGAAGTTATACTGCAACTTTAACAGTTACAGATAACGGTGGAAATACTGCCACAGATACTGCAACAGTAACAATCACAGGTCCAACAACAACATCTGATGAGACAAAAGAAGAAATTGAAGATGAATATGGAATTGAATTAGAAGAACCATTTTATGTATCTGATACAGACGGAGATGGAGATGTCGAATTAGTTGATCCAAATAATAAACTATATCAAATACATGGAGAAGAAGGACCATTAAATATAGATGGAAATGATGTAATATTAATATCAACAGCAGATGACGATACACCAGAGTTCTTTTGGGATACAGAAACAGATACAATTACAAAAATAAATAAAGCAACTCCAGAATCTGAATCAGAGCCAGAAATAGATGAAGTAAATGAAAAAATAACAATAACAATATCAGTAAATAAAACTGACTGGATATATATTGATATTACAGACCAATACCCTGGTGAAAAATATGAAGATTTCAGTATAACAGTTCAAGCAGTTGAAGATGGAGTAATAAGAACAATATCATCAGATAGAATATGGCGAAAAAATGGTAAAGTATACATATTAGATGATCCAGCAACAACATATAACATAATTTATTCATATACCATACTAGACCCAACATATAGCCCAGATCCAAGCATATCAATAAATGACACTATGCCAACAATAACAATGACATTTAAAGAAAATATAACTATGTCAAATGAGTCAGTAACTTTCAATGGAGAATCAATTGCTTATTACACTCTAACTCCACAAGCTGACAAAAAAACAATAATATATAAAGCAACATCTGAATTTGAAGAAGATGGAGACCTAATAATAACCTTTGATGTAACTGACGATGATGGACAAACAAGAGAAATTTCACAAAAATATGATATTGATCTACCAGATGAAGTTAAAAAAGGTAAAAAAGACAAAGACGAAGGAGAAATACCATGGGCATTAATCGCAGTAATCATAATAATAATGATCATATTATTCATTGTATATCTATTTAAGATAGGATATCTATATGTCGAATACGAAGAGGAAGAACCAGTAGAAACCGAAAAAGTCAAATTTGAAAAAATCGAAGATAAAAAAACAGATGAGAAAAAAGAAGAAAAGAAAGAAACACAAAAGAAAAAAACAGATAAAAAACCAAAAAAGAAATCATCATCTTCTAAAAAGGGATCAAATAAAAAATCAAAATCTAAAAAGAAAAAATAATTTTTTTCTTTTTTTTATAATTTTTTTAAGTTAAACAATTTTTATTTTTCTTTAATATTTTTAGATATTTTTAACTCATATAGATTTTTTCTTTTTTGACTTTTTGACAAAACAAGTTTATATATTATAATATAGAAAGTTTCTGATAGAATAATATCAAATTATTGTTATTAATAGGATGGATATAACTTTGCTAAATAAAGAAGAAAAGTGGTTTAACAGTAGTGTTATTATTTTTTCCTCATTATTAGCTAGTTTTGGTTGGTTTATTAAAGCTGTTTTAGATTCCTTATTTTTGTATAATAAATCCTTTATAGAGGTTTTAATAACTGGTATTCCAAGATATGAATTTATTATTAGGTTTATTGTTTGTTCATGTTTTTTTATTTTTGGTGTTTTTTTATCAAAAAATATTATTCAGCGTCAAATTATTGAAGAGAAACTAAAAGAAACAAATAAAGCTCTTTATATTGCAAATAAAAACCTTGAAAATAAAGTTAAAGAAAGAACAAAAAAAATTGAAAATTTGTTAGAAGGTAAAGATAAATTAATTATTCAACTTGGTCATGATTTAAAGACTCCACTTACGCCTCTTATGGGTTTACTGCCTTTTATTGAAGAGAAAGAAGATGATCCAGAGATAAAAAAATTACTTCAGATTAGTATAAAAAACGTTCATTTTATTAGAAATCTAGTAAGTAAATCTATTGATATTGCTAGATTGGATTCTGATCTATATAAGTTCAATTTTGAAAAAACTGATTTTAATAGAGAAGTTGAAAAAGTTATTGAAACAAATAGATGTATTTTTGATGACAATGATTTTTTTGTAGAAAACAATATTGATGATAATTGTTTTGTAAGAATTGATAGATTAAGAATTAGAGAGGTTTTAAATAATTTAATTAATAATGCTGTTAAATTTTCTAATGATGGAAATGGCAGTATTGTTTTTGATGCAGATATTGCAGATGATTTTTTATTAATTAAAGTTAAAGATACAGGTTTAGGTTTAAAATCAGAAGAAATTGATCATGTTTTTGATGAATTCTATAAAGCTGATGAATCACGACATGATCTAAATAGTAATGGACTTGGGCTATCAATTAGTAAAAGAATTATTGAGAAACATGGCGGTAAAATTTGGTTAGAAAGCAAGGGTGAAAAAAAAGGTTTAACAGTTTTTTTTACGCTTCCTCTTTTTATTGAAAATAAATAAAACTATAATTCTATTTTACCACCATCTACCACGTTTGTTATAGATCTCTATAAATTTTTCTATATCTCTGTTGTATGTTTTTTCTATATCATCCGGGAAGAAACATGCTGGAAATTGACCTAAATCCCAGTGATATCTTATACATTCACAACATATCCCTTTTTTATTACATGGGTATGTACAGTTACAATTTTTTTTATTTTCTTCAACTTTGCATTCTGTCATTATTTTTTCACCAAATTATTTTATGATACAAGTTTTTTAAATTCTTCTTCATCGATAATATTTATCTCTAATTTTTTTGCTTTTTTAAGTTTTGAACCTGGTTTATCTCCAACTATTAAATAGTCAATATTTTTTGATACTGATGATGCAATAATTCCACCTTTTTGTTTTATTAGATTAGATGCTTCTGGTCTTGATAATGATTCTAGACCACCAGTAAAAACAAATTTTTTTCCTTTTAATTTTAAATTGTTTTTTTCTTCTTCTTTTGTTTTAATACCTGTTTTTTTTAGTTTTTCAATTATTTTTTTATTTTCTTCTAAAGCAAAATAGTCTGCTATAGCTTCTGCAGTTTTTTCACCAAGTCCATCAATTTCTTTTAATTTTTCAGGGCTTGTTTTAATTAGTTCATTTAATGAGCTGTAAGTAGATGCTAATAGTTGAGCTGCATATTTTCCTACATGGCGTATACCAAGACCATATATTAATCGTGATAAATCTTGTTTTTTTGATTTATTAATTGAGTCAATTAGTTTTTCAGCTGATTTTTCTTTGAATCCTTCTAATTTTAATATATCTTCTTCTTTAAGATTATATAAATCTGCTATATTGTTGACAAGGTTTTTTTCTAATAATTTATCAATTGTAGATTCTCCAAGGTGATCAATATCCATTGCATCCCTTGATGCAAAGTATTTTAAACGCCATTTAAGACGTGCTGGGCACATTTTATTAGGGCATCTTATGGCAACCTCACCTTCAGGGTGAACAAGGTCTGAGTGGCATATTGGACATTTTTTGGGGATTTTTTTTGTTTTCTCGTTGCCTTCTCTTTTTTCTTTTATACTTTTCACGACTTGTGGTATTACGTCACCACTACGTTCAATTAGGACGTGATCTCCAATTCTTAGGTCTTTTCTTTTTAATTCATCAAAGTTGTGAAGAGTAGCTCTAGAAACTGTTACTCCTCCTACTTCAACAGGTTTTAATATTGCAACTGGTGTTATTGTACCTGTTCTTCCAACTTGGATATTTATATCTATAAGTTTTGTGGTTGATTGTTTTGCTGCAAATTTATAAGATATTGCCCATCTAGGATTTTTTGTTGTTGAGCCAAGAATTTCTTGTTTATCTATAGAGTTTACTTTTATTACTGCTCCATCTATATCATAATCAAGTTTTTCTCTTTTGTTTTCTAGTTTTTTACAATATTTAATTGCTTCATCTATGTTTTTTACTTTTTTTATTTCTGGGTTTATTTTAAATCCTTCTTCCTTTAGAGCATTTATTGAATCATAATGTGTTTTAAATTTTTTATCAGAGTTTGACATATAATATATGAAAATATCCAGGGGTCTTTTTGAAACAATTTTAGGATCTAGTTGCCTTAATGAACCAGCAGCAGCATTTCTTGGATTTGCAAATAATGCTTCTTCTTTTTTTTGTTGTTTTTTGTTGTATTCTATAAAACCAGATTTTGTCATGAATACTTCACCACGAACTTCAATATTTTTTAGTTTTCCTTGTCTTAGTTTAAGAGGTATACTATGTATTGTTTTCAGGTTTTGAGTTATATCATCTCCTCTTATTCCATCTCCTCTAGTTGCGCCTCTGACAAAAATTCCATCTTCATATAATAGTGCAACACCTGCTCCATCTATTTTTGGTTCAACAACATATTCTACTTTCCCAACATTTTTTTCAACTCTTTCATTAAAATCATGTAATTCTTTGAAATTATAAGTATTTCCAAGTGACAACATTGGTTTTTTATGTTCAACGGTTTTAAATTCATTTAAAGGCTGCTCCCCTACTCTTTGAGTTGGTGAATCAGGTGTTATTAACCCTGGATTTTTTTCTTCAATTTTTTCAAGTTTTTTTAATAATTGATCAAATTCATAATCAGATATAACAGGGTTATTTTCAACATAATATTTGTAATTATGATAATTTATTTTTTCTCTTAGTATTTTTACTTTTTTTTTAATGCTATTATCTGTCATTTAATGATTTCACTTTTCTAGTTTTTTTTCCAATTTATCATATGGATATGTGTTTAATATATCTTTTTTTTCTAACCATCCTCTTCTAGCTGTTGATATACCATATTTCATAAAGTTCATATGATCTAGCATATGAGCATCAGTTCCAATTACAAAACCAATTTTTTTTTCTTTTGCAATTTTTATATAAAAGTCATTCAAATCTAATCTATCTGGGAAACTGTTAATCTCCATATATGTATTGGTTTCTCTTGCTTTATCAAATATTTTTTCCATATCTAACTCAAAGGGTTCTCTTCTACCTATTAATCTACAAGTTGGATGTGCTAAAAAATTCACATATTTATTTTCAAATCCTTTAATTATTCTGTTTGTTGCTTCTTTTTGTGTCATTTTAAATTTTGTATGAATCCCAATTCCTACGATATCAAATTTTTTTAATATTTTATCTGGATAGTCTAGCGTCCCATCTGCTTTTATATCACATTCTGTTCCACATAATATTTTTATTTCAGGATTTTTCTTATTTATTTTTTCAATTTCTTTTATTTTTTTGTTTACTTTTTCTTCTGACAGTCCTTGTGCAATTTTCAGTGATTGAGAATGATCAGATATTGCTATATACAAGTATCCTAGTTTTTTTGCATACTCAACTAAATCTTTTATTTTTTCAGAACCATCACTATAGTTTGAATGAACATGAAAGTCTCCTTTTATATCTTTAAGTTTTACAAGAGTTGGCAGTTTATTTTTTATTGATGCTTGAATTTCTCCTCTGTTTTCTCTTAACTCAGGGTCAATAAATTTCATTCCAAGTTTTTTGTAAATATCTTCTTCTTTTTTTCCAACTATATATTTTTCAGTTTTTTTGTTAAAAAGACCGTATTCATTTAGTTTATAACCTTTTTTTAAAGATATACTTCTCATTTTTACATTATGTTCTTTTGAGCCAGTAAAATATTGAAGAGCAGAACCATAACTTTCATCTTTTACAACTCTTAAATCAACTTGTAGGTTATCTTTTAACAAGACACTTGTTTTTGTTTTACCCTTTAATAATACTCTTTGTATTTTTGGATATTTTGTAAAATAATCCATTATTTTTTCTGGTTTATCTGAGGAAACTAAAATGTCTATATCACCAATTGTTTCTTTCATTCTTCTAAGGCTACCGGCTATACTTATTCTATTAACATGATCAAATTTCTCTAAATAATTAATATAACTATTTCCATTATCATATGCTAGATTTAAAAGAGCTCTACCACTAGTTTTTTCTTTTAATTTAATACCTCTTAATATGTTTCTCTCCGTTAATTCACCGAATCCTTCTAAATCTCTAAGTTTTCCTTGTTTACAAGCCTTTTTAAGTTCATCAATTTTTGTAATATTCAATTTTTTGTAAATAGCTGATATTTTTTTTGGACCAACACCCGGTATATCCAGAAAATTGAGTAATTCACCCGGAATTTCTTTTTTTAATTTTTCAAGATATTCAAGTTTACCAGTTTGAACAATTTCTTTTATTTTTTTTGCTATTGCTTCACCTATCCCAGGTATTGTTTTTATTCTTTTTTCTTCAACAATTATTTCAATGTCCTCATCAAGTGTTTCAATTTTTTGAGCTGCAATACGATAAGCTCTTGTTTTAAAAAAAATATCTCCTTTTATATCTAATAAATCTGCTATTTCATATAATATTTCTGCTACATGTTTGTTTTTCATTGATGTTACCATTAATTTTATTTTTAGTTATTTAAAAAGATAACAATATCTACTTCGTCTCCATCTTTTAAGTCTAGTTTATCTCTTAAATAAATTGGTGAGATGAATTCTAATATATTTGAATAATGGCTTCTAAAAGGGAGAACAATTGCTCCTTGTATACCATTTATCTCAGCTTTATAACAACCAACTCTTCCAAAAGTCCTATCTTTGGTTTTAAATTCTTCGATTTTAATTGGATTATGATTTTTAAGATATCTCAGTTTATTTTTTTCAACATATTTTATTTCTACATTGAGAGTTCCTGGATGTGGAATAAAATCTAATTTCTTTTTAAATTGATTAATATACCCTTTTTGTTCAGTGTAATATCTTCCTTCTCCAAGCCCAGATATTATCTTACCTTTGAAAAATATCTTATCTGTTATTTCAAAAATTTGTTTATATTGTAAATATTCTTTTTCTAATAATTCAGATCCATTTTCAGTTATCTGAATTAATTGTTTTTTAATACCTAGTTTTCTTGTAATTAAACCTTTATTATCTAAATCTAATAAATACCTAGAAGCAGTTTGTTGGCTTGTTTTTAGTAAATTTGCAAGTTCTAAGGATGATATTTCAATTCTATTTTTTACTGCACCAAGTAAAGCAAGTTCTTTTAATGTTTGTTGATGATAAGCTTTAATAATAATATAACTCCCCCTTCATTTTTTAATCAATTAATTTACTCGCTAGTTTTTCACCTTCTTGTGTTAAAACATAGCCATTCTTATTTTTTTCTATTATTCCCATTTTATTAAATTCTTCTGTTATCCTTTTAGCAACACTTAAAATAATTCTATGTTTTTTTGCAATATTGTTTATGTTTTTTTCACCTAAAGCAAAACCTTCAAAGATTATTTTTCTGTATTTATTTGATAAAATATATCCTTCATCCATAAATTTTAACCAATATGCTAATTTAATTTTATAACATAAAGTTTTTCAATTATAGAAAAAAATTTAATATATCTATTTTTTTGTAATAGCTGTTATAGTTAATCTTTCAATTTCAGGAAAAATTTTTTTAATTTCTTGATTTATCT
>Ga0272442_10001015_pt1 | contig 43528 bp, 38 predicted proteins | sample SSMForm2O_FD_200262 | JGI IMG/M metagenome (GOLD analysis project Ga0272442, IMG submission 200262) | Marine sediment archaeal communities from Little Sippewissett salt marsh, Falmouth, MA, United States - SSM-Form-2O | ecosystem: Environmental > Aquatic > Marine > Wetlands > Sediment ...
GCAATATCGCGACCTCCGAGGCCGCGGAGGCCCTGATCGCAGCCGGGGCAAACGCCGTGAAGGTCGGCATCGGCCCCGGCGCCATTTGCACGACCAGAATAATATCCGGCGTCGGCGTGCCTCAAGTCTCGGCGATCATCAACTGCGTCAGAGTTGCGCAAAAGAAAAATATTCCCGTCATCGCCGACGGCGGCATCCGTCAATCCGGCGATATCGCCAAGGCCATCGCCGCCGGGGCATCGAGCGTTATGATCGGCTCGCTCTTCGCGGGCCTGAGGGAAAGCCCGGGCCAGTTAGTCATCTACAAAGGCAGACAGTTCAAGGAATACCGCGGCATGGGTTCGCTCGGCGCGATGGTCAAAGGCTCGGCCGAACGATACGGCCAGAGCAGCTCGACCGAGGTCAGCAAGCTCGTGCCCGAAGGCGTCGAAGGACGGGTCCCGTACCGTGGAAGGCTGAGCGAATTCGTCTATCAGCTCGTCGGCGGCCTGCGGGCCGGCATGGGCTATTGCGGGGCGCGAAATATCAAGGATTTCCAGAAGAACAGCCGGTTCGTCCGAATCAGCGCCGCCTCGGTCCACGAATCCCACCCGCACGATATCCAGATCACCAAAGAAGCCCCAAACTACTCTGCCAGCCTACCTTTCGAGGACTGACAATCTCTCCGAACAAGCTGCCGATCACAATGATCAGGTGTCCGGCATCAAAGAAAACAGCTTGAAAATTTATCCGGTTTGTATAGACTGTCCGATTGTAACTAATGAAATCTGATTAAATCACCCAGATTGTCATTCCTGCGAAGGCCGTTTCGTATGGAACGCCTTACGGCGGAATCCAATTGAAGAACGTGGATTCCTTGTCAGGCACGCAATGGCGACAAGGGCGTGAACTTTGTTGTTTTGAGAGAATAATTATGTCTGGACTTCAACAGAAAATCGAGAACGAGAATCGGATCGAGCCGGCACAGAGGATAAAACGTCTGCCGCCCTATCTGTTCGGGCGAATAAACGCACTGAAATTGGCCAAGCGCCAGGCGGGCGTGGATATTATCGATCTGGGCATGGGCAATCCATCCGACCCGACACCGCAGATCATCATCGACAAGCTGAGTGAGGCGGCTCAGGACCGGCGCAATCAGAAATATAGCGCCTCGAAAGGTATCCAGGGATTGCGCAGGGAAATCGCCAGGAAATACGAATCCAAATGGAACGTACAGCTCGATCCGAACACGGAAGTCCTGGCCTGTATCGGCTCCAAAGAAGGCTTCAGCCATTTGTGCCTGGCGATGATGGGTCCGGGCGATACGGCGATCGTTCCCGATCCGGCGTTTCCCATACACAATTATGCGGTGGCACTCGCGGGCGGGAACGTCGTCTCCGTACCGCTGGGTAACGACGACAAATTCATAAGCAACATCAAGATGGTCATCGAGAACATGTACCCGAAGCCCAAGCTGCTGATCCTCAATTACCCTCACAATCCGACCGCCATGACCGTCGATGAAGGCTTCTTCGAGCCGGTCGTCGAGCTGGCCAAGAAGTTCGGCGTGGCGGTTATCAACGACTTCGCCTATGGCGAGACGTGCTTCGACGGCTATAAAGCCCCGAGCTTCCTCTCGGTCAAAGGGGCAAAAGATGTCGGCGTCGAGTTTACCACGATGAGCAAGCCGTACAACATGGCGGGCTTTCGCATCGGTTTCGTCGCGGGCAACAAGGATATGATCAACTATCTCGCCACGATCAAAGGCTACTACGATTACGGTATCTTCCAGGCGATCCAAATCGCGGGCATCATTGCGATGCGCCATTGCAACGACGAGATTCTCGCTCAAAATCTCAGGTACCAATCCCGGCGGGACGTCGTCTGCGAGGGTCTCGGACGGATCGGTTGGGACGTGGAAAAACCGCGTGCGACGATGTTCGTCTGGGCGAAGGTCCCCAGGGAACATTCCCAGGGCAAAGGGAGCATCGATTACGCGATGGACCTGATGGAATATGCAGAAGTCGCGATCGCGCCGGGCCGGGCCTTCGGCGAAGGGGGCGAAGATTATATGCGGGTCGCCCTTGTGGAGAACGAGCAGCGCCTGCGGCAGGCGATTCGCAACATTAGCCGCTTCGTACGAAAGGCGGAAGCCCAATAATAACACGCAGGACATGTCTATAAGTCAAGGTAAAACGTACCGTAAGCGCGAGGTGTCGGAAAAGACTTGACTTTTAGAGCTAAATTTGGTTTAATAGTATTATTGCGGTAAGAGAATATCAGCGTCTGACGGTATTGGCGCACGAATAAGTTTCATCACAGCGGGGGGATGAAATTTAATGAGACGGGGGGATTCCATATCTGTCCTATGGAGAGGCATCATTTTAGCACTCGCCATCGGTGCGCTCGGTTTGGTTACGCCCACCGATGCCCGAGCGAAAGATATGATGCTCCTTCTCGAACAAAGCCCCATCAGGGGCGGCGACATCTCTCCGGTCCCTGGGACGTACCACTTCGAGCCGGATTCCCGTGTCACGTTGACAGCCGTACCGAGGCCCGGCTACAGATTTCTTCACTGGCTGGGGGATGTCGGCGATCCATCGGCCACTCAAACGGTGGTCCATCTTAATAAACCGAAGATTATCGTGGCCGTATTCGAACAAAACGACGATCGCCTGGGCAAGCCGGAAGGAGTGCCCGTCGGCGGCGGCGGCGGCGGTTTGTTTCCCACACCTGCGGACTTGCGTTGGCCGGGCGGATTCAGCGCCGGTGGAGGCAGTACAAGGACCCAGCCCACAACCTACGTGATTAGGGACAGTGAGCCCGTGCCGGAGCCGGCAACCGGGCTATTATTGCTGCTGGGTGGGATTCTTGGCCTTCGGCGACGAATCGGCAAGGTGCGATAAATCGCGCCGTTCCCGTTCATTCAAAATAATGGCCACATGTCTCCTGAGTAATGAATTCAGATTCCGTTCTGGGGTATTTCCGACAATTCAACGGCCGAATCTTATAGATCGAGCAATACGATGTACCGTCAGGTTTGTACTTGAGGAACGGGCAGATGTTCGGCAGCTTGCAGCACGCCCCGCAATTGACGCATTGCCCTTTGCGCCGCTTAGAGACGGGCAGCATGCACGTCATGGTCCTTCGGATCCTGGCCCGCCAGGTATTTGCTTGTCCATTTGTCATGCCAAAGAGCATACCCCATTTGACCGGCAAATGCCAAGCTTGAATGTGAAAAGTGGACAATCGAATCGCTCAAGCTCGACAAGCTGCTCATCGTCATTCCCGGCGACAAAAGCTGGCCGATCAACGAAACCATTTCTGTTTGCCCTGTAAACAAAACCGAAGAACTCCTGGTTTAGATTAGCTAAGCATTGTAGTGTTTTTCCCTTTATGGCTCTCTCCTACTGATTATCCTGCGAATCTCTTTTCATCTCATCGGGCCAGTCATGACTTAAAATCCAGGCCTTCAAGGTATTACCGTCTTTTCCAAGCACAACGATTTCTCGGCGATCCGCTTCATCCTGGTCATCTTTGGGTTTGGGCAAGAATGTGCTCTTTCCGGCAACTAAGCAGGAAAACTCGTTGTTGCCCTTCCACGAAGGCGCCAGCTCTGACAATTCTTCCTCCCCGAAACCTTCTTCTTCCCGGATCGGGATGTCCATCGAATCCGTTCCGAGAGCGTAAACAATGAATCTGTTGTATTTGACGGGGAGCAATACTTTTTTTCCGTCCGGCGATAGAGAAAATTGCGATAAATTGAGAATCTGTTGGCTCGTGTGAATGGACACACTCAAAGGCAACACATCCGATACGGTTCCCGTGACGGGATCGTAGCAGAACAAAGAGCATTTCGCCTCATCTTTCTTGTTAACCGGTAATGACAGGGCGGCACTTGAGAAAAAGATTCGATGGCCGATCCCATATTCAACCTTCAGCCACGGAAGGAACATCGTGCCCGCGAGTTCCGCCGTTTTGCCGGTGAAGCGGTCGGACCCAGCCGAGTCGTGCGCCGATTCGACCAGCAGGTTCCCGTTGGCGTCCGCAACGACGGTTTCACTGAGCGTGCCCAGGATGAGATCATCATGCGATAAATCCTCCGAGTCTGCACGTAGATAGGCTATGGCTCGGCTATCTTTTCGCCAATCGTAGCCGAAAGCAACGCAGGAGTCCACGGACACCACTTTCTTATCCCCCTCGGTCGCGGTAACATGCAGACTGAATTCTTCGTAGGCATTGCTGACTTCACCTTCCTGCGTATGCATCAGGTAAGCAATGTATTTACCGTCGGGGGAAAATTTTGTGGCAAACGTGTGGAATATGTTGGTCGCGACAATCTTTTTCTTCTTCGGGGCTTCGCGAGCGACAACGACGACCTGGAAGTACTCAAGGGGCATTTCAGAGCCTTTGTTGATTCCTTCCGGGCCGATTATCTTTCGCAATGCGCCGTCGGCATTCTCGCAGAGGGTGCGAATCGCCCAGTTCTCATAATCCTCGAGGACCAGAGGGCCCTCGTCGGGAGAAGGAAATTCGTTCTTTTTCAGTGCGCCCGCTTCCTGTATCTTTTCGGCAATCTGCTCGGCGGCCTCCGCGATGGCTTCGACCTGCTCCGGCGGTAATCGTTTTAATCCTTCCGCCAGATTCGTACACTCCACTCGTTCGCAGTAGGCAATCCACGTGCCATCGGCGGACAGGCCCGGCAACAGATCGATCGGTCCTTTGGCGACTTCGGTTAATTCACCGGTCTTACCATCGACCAGATATAATCCGTCGCCGGCCTTCAGCAAACCAACCGAACCGTCTTCGGACCACTGAAGCGAGTCCTCGGGAATGCACCCGACAATGAAAATAGCGACGATAGAAAATACCACTAAACCTAATGTTGTTTTATGATTACTCATGGTTTTTCTCCTTTCTGTATTGTTTGTACGCATCCCACGATCTGGTGTCACGAAGATCGGCTATATTCCCTCGGCTGGGCGGATGCTCCAGCATGGCCAGCATTTTATCGCCCCAGAATGTCCCCGCATATCTCTCTTTCAAGTCCGAGACGTTTTCGACCGGCTTTGAGGTCGGACTTGATACCTGGATCAAAGTCTTTGGCGTTCGAGGGGGAATCTCCCATCGCCCCGCGGTAAAACCAATAAAAAGACCGAAAACAATTGCCGCCGCCCAGCGTGCAGCCGGCTGCCATCTCAGACGCAATACCGGACTTATTTTGGGAACGACCTGCCCGACGTTCGTATAAGCCGTCTTTGCTTGAATGGCAGTTTCCGTTTGATTATACATCTGTCGCACGTCACCGGCCCATTGTGTTGCTTTCGGATGTTCGTCAAGATAGAATTGCAGCAGTGTTTCGGCATCTTCGTTGAGTTCACCCGCCGCCGAATCTATCGCCAACCTTTCGATTATTTCACGGTTCATTGTCCCAATCCCCAATGTGTTCTCTTATGTGCTTCAATCCTCGGTGCAATCGTGACCGCACGGTCCCGACGGGAACATCGAGGGCGTGAGCGATCTGGGCATAGCTTAAGCCCGCTGCGAATCTCAGGTGAATGACCTGGCTTTGTTCGGCGTTCAGACCTTTCACGACATCCCAGATTTTCTCGATCCGATTTACCTTCGATCCACCGGAATCAACCTGATCGAACGCGTCCATGTTCTCTGAATGGACGACGAGTCCTTCACGTTTCTTTCGCCGGAACCAATCGACGCGCGCCCTTCTGGCGATTCCAAAGAGCCACGCCTGCCGGCTCGCTTTTCCATCGAATTGACCCCAGGCCCGCAAGGCCCGCAGGTAACAATCCTGGGTCATGTCGTCCGCATCGGTCCAATTCTCACACGCGCAGAACATGTACGCCCGCACTTTACCGACGGTCCGGGTCCAGAACTCCTGAAATTCCCGCTGGACATTGCTCATCATTCGGTCTATCCGCAGAGAATGTCGGCGCAACCTGAAAAAAGTTCCCTGAAATCCCAGGAAGATATCAGAAATCGAACGGAAGCACCAGCGCGTGATGTTCGAAGCCTTCGATGATACTGGCCGAGGAATCGGCGTTTATGATTTTCTGAAGACCGCTACGACGTTCTCGACCTCGACGACGAAAAGGCGATTGTCGCCCTCAAAATCGACGGGGATGGCGCCTTTGGGATTGAACAGAACCTTGTCGTACTGGCGCAGCGGAATGTCCGGCGTATTCTCGACTTCGGCAGAGATCGTTACCACCCGGCCGGTAATGGTGGGGATTTCGATATTGTCCGGCAGTTGGATCCCCCCTTTGGTTTGCTTTTTATCTTCGTCCTTGCGGATGAGCACCCGCGGGCCGATCGGCTCGACGATTTCCAGCGGCTCTGCTTCGATTTTGCTGTCTTTATCCATTCTGCATCAGCGCCGGACCAACGGCCACCTTCGAATTCTTCAATGGTCATAACCACCAAATACGCAGGATTAATGGGCGATATAGGACTCGAACCTATGACCCGCTGATTAAGAGTCAGCTGCTCTGCCAGCTGAGCTAATCGCCCAAAAAAGTACAAACCACTTTAATCGTTTTCGTTTACTCTTGCAAGAGCTTTTTCAACAATGCCCGCTGGAAGTGCAGCCGGTTTTCGGCCTGGTCGAACATGATCGAGCCGGGCGACTCGGCGATCTCATCCGTGATCTCGAAACCGCGATAGGCCGGTAAACAGTGCATAATCTTGACGTCGGCCGGGGCGGCTTGGACCAGTTCGGTGTTTACCTGGAAGCCGGAAAAATCGGCCCGGCGTTTTTGCTTTTCGTCTTCCTGACCCATACTGACCCAGGTGTCCGTATAAATAATATCGGCGTCGAGAACGGCCGCACGCGGATCGTTCGTCTGCCGAGTGCAGTCGGGGGATACGTCGTTCACTTTTTCAATCGTCTCGGCGTCCAGCTCATAACCGGCCGGGCAAGCAACCGTGAGTTTCATGCCCAGCTTCGCACCGGCATGGGCCAACGACCGAGCGACGTTGTTACCGTCACCGATGAAAGCTATCTTTATCCCGTCGATTCTGTGGCAATGCTCCTGGATGGTCAGCACGTCCGCCATTGCCTGGCAGGGATGCAACCAGTCCGTCAGTGCGTTGATGACGGGCACGGCTGCAAAGTGGGCCAATTCGGTCACGGTGCTGTGCTCGAACGTACGCGCCATGATCCCATCGACGTACCGGCTCAGGACCCTGGCGATATCCTTGACCGGCTCGCGCTTTCCGATTCCGCCGATGTCCTCGGGCTTAACGTAGATGACATGACCGCCGAGGTCCGTCATGGCGACCTGAAAACTGATTCGGGTCCGCAGGCTGGGTTTCTCGAAGAGCATCGCCAGCGTCTGGCCGGAGAGACACAATTCATTACCGCCTTCAGCATAAAGGCTCTTAAGCCGGGCGCTGAGCTGGAGCAGTTCTTCGAGCAGCTCGACCGAACAATCCATAATAGAAAGAAAATCTTTCATCGGTCGCCCTCGCTTAATACGCTGTCAAGAATGTTAATCGCATCGTCGATGTGGCTTTTGTTCGCGATCATCGGCGGCATAAATCTCAGGACCGTATCGTTCGTACAGTTAATCCTTAAACCTTTCTCCAGGCATTGATCGACGATGGCTTTGCCCGACCCGGTTAACTGGACGCCGATCATCAGACCGATACCGCGAACGCTGTCGATCATGCTGTGTTTGCCCTTCAATTGCTCGAGTTTGTCCATTGTGTATTGGCCCAGCTCGGCGGCGTTCTCTAAAAGCTTGTCCTCTTCTATCGCCTCAATGACGGCAATACCCGCGGCACAAGCTAAGCAATTCCCTCCGAAGGTCGAGGCGTGTTTGCCGGGCACCAACGAGGCGGCGATCTCTTCTTTGGCCATCATTGCGCCTATGGCGACACCGCCCCCGAGGGCTTTGGCCATCGTGATAATATCCGGCTCGACCTCGAAATTTTGATATCCGAACCATTTGCCGGTCCTTCCGATTCCGGTCTGGACCTCATCCAGGATCATCACAGCCCCATTTTCATCACAGAGCCGGCGAATCGTTTGCATGTATTCGGCGCCGGCGACGTTAATACCGCCTTCGCCCTGGATCGGCTCGACCATCACAGCGGCTACTTCATCGTTAAAAGCCGACTCCAGCGCGGCTATGTCGTTGAAGGGCACATAAATAAAGCCCGGCAGCAAGGGAAGGAAACCCTCATGATACTTCGGTTGGGCGGTCGCAGTGACTGTGGCGAAGGTTCGACCGTGGAAGCTGCCTTCTGCAGTGATGAATTTGTATTTTTCCGGCGCGGTATGCAGCCGGGCCAGTTTCAACGCTCCTTCGTTGGCTTCGGCGCCGCTATTACAGAAAAAGCTCTTGCCGCCAAAGGCCCTTTCACTCAGCAATTTCGCCAGCACACCCTGCGGCTCAGAGTAAAACGTATTGTCGATATGGAGAAGCTCGCCCGCCTGCGTGCGCAACGCCTCGACAACCCTGGGGTGGCAATGCCCCAACGCACTGACGGCCCAGCCGGGAAACATATCCAGGATCTTGTTGTCCTCGGCATCGTACAGATAGCATCCCTCGCCCTTGACGATGACGCGCGGCAACCGGCCGTAGTTGGCGATCACGTATTTATCGAACAATTCAATCGTCTCCTGTGTCGTCATGATTCGTATCTCGTATGTAGTATGTCGTATATCGTGCTTGTCATTCCTGTGAAAACAGGAATCCATCTCTTTCTATTTCTTTATAATTTGTGTGCCGATTCCTTTATCGGTGTAAATTTCCAGCAATAATGAATGGGCAATTCGCCCGTCGATAATATGCGCCTTCTTAACGCCTGCATCCAGAGCCATGATACACGCTTCGACCTTGGGGAACATCGCATCGGTGATAATGCCGGCGTCGATCATTTCCCTGATCTGCACCTCGTTCAGGCTCGATACCCAACTCTCCGGATCATTCAGATCGGTTCGTATTCCGTGCGTATCGCTAACGACGACAAGTTTCTCGGCAACCACTTCGGCGGCGACCTTCCCGGCGGCGCTGTCGGCATTGACGTTCAGTTTTCCGCCGGCCTGGTCCTTGGCGACCGATGCGATGACGGGGATCGTCCCGTCGGCGCACAATTTCCTGATCAATTGCCCGTTAATATTGAAAATCTGCCCGACGAATCCCAAATCGAGCTTTCGCCCATCCTCGCCGGCCAGTCTCAACGTCTCGGCGAACAGCACGCAACTGCTCAGCGAATGAAGCCCCATCGACTCGCATCCCAATTCGGTCAGCGTCTCGCAGATGGGTGTATTGACTTTGTGCACGAGCGTATGTTCGGCGATGGTCAGTGTTCGCTCATCGGTATATCTTCGGCCCTGAACCCAGACCGGTTCGAGCCCCGCTTGGTTCATAGCGCGGGTGATGGCTTTTCCGCCGCCGTGAACGATAACCGGCCGCATCCCGACGGTGGACATAAAAGCGATATCGGTCAACAGTTTCTTCTGCATAGAAATATCGTCGAGGACGCTTCCGCCGAGTTTCACTACCACGATTCGCTCGCGAAATCCCCGGATATAGGCCATCGCCTCAATCAACGCACCAGCTTTTGCAATAGCTTCTTGCACCGATCAAAATCCTTAAAATAACCAATAGAGAAACTACGTAATCTATAGAAGCGATGCCATTTTGTCAAGAAGTTTTTAGGTGCTTAGTACCATTCCACAACGGCATAAATGAAATCCACCGATGTTGTCCGGCGGCCGGATGTGTCGTTATTGATGACCTGAAATCGGAGAGAATTCGCCTTTTCGGCTGTTTCTACGGCGCTTGAGACGTCCCATGAGTCCGTTGTTTTTGCGTTTTGCCCCTCTCGGATCGGGGCGTTAACCGTGGCCCAAACGTCGGAATCGGACGAGTTGTTTCTTTCTCTGACGCGCCATTCCAGCTTTTCTTTCTGAAATCCGGCATCTTCGAAGTGTTCCACATAAATCACGACCGACTTGATCCTTGCGCCGGCTGGAATGGAAGGATCGGAGAAATCATAGCACGTATTGGAACGGGAACCGGTTTCCAAACGACCGTCATCACTGGCCCGGACGGTATCGATCTTATCCTTCAATGATACTTTCTCGCTCTCTTCCTGGTTGTAACAATCGACGACGGTCAACGTTTCCTTTAAGGGTGATTTCAAAGATGTAACCGTAAGGGCAAACGATTGCGTATCCGTTGCGGGAACGCTGTTGCTATCGGCGACCTGAATCTGCACATCATACGTACCCGGCTGGGTATAGGTGGGCCTCCACTCGATCAATCCCGTCGCCGGATCAATCGTCATCCCTTCCGGTTTGTCGGTCAATGAATAGACGAGCTTATCCTGCGGATCTGGATCTTTGGCCTCGACGTCATAGGTATAGAGCGCCCAAACTCGCGTCGTTTTGGACGGTTTCGATGTGATCCTCGGTGCATCATTCACGGCATCGACGGTCATCTCGACCGTAGCCGTATCGGTTCCGCCTTTACCATCGCTCAAAGTATAACTGAACGTATCGGTCCCGCTGAAGTTCCCGCCGGGCGCATACGTCAGCGTTCCATCCGTATTGATCGTCACCGAACCGTTCCGGCCTTGTGTGGCGTTGACGACGATCAGCCGGTCGCCGTCGGCGTCGGTATCGTTTGCCAGCGCGTTAATCGTCATAATCGGTGCATCTTCCTGTATCGTCGCTTTGTCGTCGTTCGCGACGGGCAGATCGTTAACCGGCGTCACCATGATGGCAACCGCTGCGGGGACGCTATCCTTTTTCCCGTCATTGACCTTGAACGTGATACTGTCCGGCCCGGCGAAATGCTCGTTGGGACTATAGATTAACTCCGGCGGCGTCCCGTTCAGATCCCCATGCGTCGGCCCGTCAATCACCAGATACGTTAACGTGTCCCCGTTGCGATCGTCGCCCGACAAAACAATCGAGATGGGCGTATCCTCCTTCGTCGTTACACTATTGGCTTTGGCGGTCGGCGGGTGGCCGGATTTGCTGATGATAAACACAGCCGCGACGATCATAATGAGAATGGACAGGCCGGAACCGAAAAGAAGAACGAGCCGCATTTTCATAGTACTCCTCCCTAAATCGTACAAACTCTTCCTTAACAGGCTCTATTTCACAAATAAAACATCAAGCATTCCCGGAACACTTCCCCGGAATATCGAAATCCACCCCGTTCTCGATTTCAATATACAATGTACTCCAAATGATATTTCTCTGCAAGCTGTTCATGAACAGTGTTTCTTATCAATCATATTTATAATTATACGTATAAAATTATGTAATTTCGTATTGCAATATATACGTATTTCCGATATAATACAGATATGACCGAAACCCATTTTGAATGGAATCCTAAGAAAGATCAAGACAATCAAAGTAAACACGGCGTTTCGTTCACGACGGCACAATATGCCTTCGGCGATCCAGATCGTGTGATTGCAGAGGATGTCAGCCACAGCAAGACCGAAAAACGCTATTACTGTTTTGGTAAGGTCGGGGATGGGATATTAACGGTCCGCTTCACTTTTCGTAAGGGCGTGATTCGAATCATCGGAGCGGGTTATTGGCGAAAGGGAAAGAGAATTTATGAAAAAGAAAATAAGATACACGGATGAACCTTTAGGTGACATTAAGGTGATTGATGATTTCCTGCCCTCTCCGGCTGAGTTGGCGTTCAATGAAGAGCAGATTAAAGTAACTATCGGATTAAGCAAGAATTCTGTGGACTTCTTCAAAGAGCAAGCTAAAAAGAACCACACCCAATACCAAAAGATGATACGTCGTCTTCTCGATTTGTACGTCGCTCACCACCAAAGACGCTCAACCGGTTAAGACGTCGCTCACCCGACTCCTATGGTTACGCGATGCCGTCGTTTCATCGTATAGGTTATCTGCCGTTGATCAATTCTGAAGGTGTAAGACCTAACGAGGTCGGTGATTGTTTCGCTTTCGCCATGACTTCTGCAATGTTAACCGGTACGCCGTTTCGTCGTTTGCTTTCTTCGGCCGCCTCCATGAACGCGAAGACTTCGAGGGTTTCTTCCGGGGCAATGGGCGGTTTGCGTGTTTTAAAGAATTCGGCGATCTCGGCACATAACGGCGCATAATCGTAATAGCGATTGTGATAGACAATTCCCTTCGTACCAAACACAACAACGCCCAAACCGGTTTTGCCCGTGTGCTCCCGGATCGAGCGGAATCGTCCGACGCGACCGTCGTTCCAGACGCCGCATACCGATTCGGTGTAGCGGGTCTGTACTGCTGTTACGGAGGTACAGCCGCGGCCCATTACTTCGTATAGCACATCGACGCCGTGAACGCCATACCAGAAAAGGTCGGGATGAAACGGCGCAGCCCGGGATTGGCTATAGGCATCGCACCCCAGCACTTTTCCAATACGTTCATCGTCGCTCAGTTCCCGGTAGCCGGGCGTGAAACGGCTAGACGAAGCCGAAAACCAAGGGACGTTATGCTTCTTGCCCAATTCGTAAATGGCAACGGCATCCACCAGCGACGCCGTGAGAGGTTTGTCGATGAAGACCGGCTTGCCGGCTTCGAAGACAGGGCGCACCTGTTCGAGGTGCTGGCTGCCGTCCACGCTTTCGAGCAGAACGGCATCGACTCTTGGAAGTAAGTCTTCTATCGAATCGACAATCTCCACACCCATATCCTTCACCCGCTGGGTAAAACTCTTTACCCTATCCCGGCTCAGCGGAAAGTCGGGATTTCCGCCGGGCCAGGCGGCGGCGACGTGCACGTTTTTAAGCGCCCCGGTCGCTTCGGGATTATTCATAATGCGTGTAAAGGCAACGACGTGGGAGGTGTCCAACCCGATCATTCCGACCCGAATGGGATGTGTGGGTGACTCTGCGAACGCGGCTGTAGAGCCGAAGAGTGTCACCAGAACGATGAGTACTGTAAGGAATTGTCTCTTCATCTTCGTTCCGTTCCTTTCGTTCAGTAAGGCTGAAAATAATCCCATCGATATCATATCCCGATCGCAGACAGTAAGCAAGCTTTCGAACAATTTGCTTCATTCACATCGAGAATCTCCTTGTCAAGAGGACTTCGTACAGGGTATGATCTGGAATCATATTAAAATGCTATCTTTGGAAAAGCTTAAGGAGCCGTGGAATGAAAAAGTCAAATAACACGTCGATGAACCGACGGGATTGCCTTCGTCTGATGGGTGTTTCGGGTATCGCAGCAGGTCTTCATACGATGGGTATCCGTCACGCCGATGGTTTTGAAAGCTCGATCATCGCCGAGCGCGAAGTTCAGGCCAACCGAGCCAGTCCTTCTATTATAAACGGCAAGGTGATCCAGCCGCAACGGGAGCTGTCCGTATTGCACACGACGGACGTGCTGATTATCGGGGGCGGTCCGGCCGGCGTTTGCGCCGCCATCGCCGCCAAGCGCGCCGGCGCGGATGTGACCATCGTCGAACGCTATGGCCATTTCGGCGGCTTGTGGACCGGCGGTCTCGTCCTGCTGATCATCGGACATATCGTCACCGGCGGCAAGCAGGTCTGCCAGGGGATCGGAGAGGAAATGATGCGGCGACTCGATAAGCTTGATGGTGCGATCGTTAACCGTCGTCCCGGCGTGGCCCCGACCGTGGACGCCGAGGCGGTCAAATACCTGATGGTCGAAATGATCGAGGAAGCGGGCGTCAAGGTCTTCCTGCATTGCTGGGGTGTCGATGCGATCACCAACGGCAACACGATCAAAGGAGCGGTCTTCGAGAGCAAGTCCGGCCGACAAGCCATCCTCGCCAAAAACGTCATCGACGCGACGGGCGATGGCGATATCCTCGCCGCCGCCGGAGCTGAGTATCAGCGTCGTTCGCATAATGTGGGACTCGTCTCGCGCATCGGCAATCTGGATCGCGTTGATAAAAAACTGGCCGCCGAGTCACCCAAACCTCGCCGTCTGGGAGGTGTTACACCGATCCCGGGCGTGAACTGGGTGAACATGTCCGGCCCGGAAGTGGACGGTCTCGACGTTGAAGTGCTCACCAGGATGGAAATGAACCACCGCAAGTTCATCTGGCAAAACGTGAGCAAAATCCGAAAAACGCCCGGTTACGATAAAGTGTATCTCATGGAAACGGCGCCCCAGTTGGGTGTCCGAATTACACGCGTTCTCAACGGCCTCAAAACGGTGACATTTGCCGATTTGAAAGCGAATAAAAAATTCCCGGATGTGATCGGGGTCGGCGGGGCGTCCGACGGCAAGTATCAGGAATGGCAAATTCCCTACGGAGCTTTGGTGCCGAAAAAGGTGGACGACTTACTGGTCGCGGGTCGTTGCATCAGCGCCGAGATGCGCATGGCCGATGACGTACGACTCATTCCGAACTGCTTCGTAACCGGGCACGCCGCGGGGGTCGCGGCGGCAGTGGCCATCCAGGATCGTTGTCGTCCGCGCGATGTAGAGGTGGCAAAGGTCCAGCGAATCCTTAAGCAGCAGGAGGCGTATCTCGGTTGAGCCGTTCAGGTGACGCTAATCTCGATTCGTCAGACGGCCGGCAACGGCCGCAGCGAACGACACGCCGGATCGTCCGAGGGTCGTTGCTTGTTGCCGCCGTCCTTTTACTGTTACCGCTGCCGAAGGGAGTTCCGCTTCTTCTCGTAGTCCCCGCCTTAAGCCCGCTGGTTGCTTTGGCTGCGCTGCTCTCGACGTGGACATTTCACCTCGCGACGGGGATTGGATTGCTGGTCGGTGTTATTGTTCTACTCCGCCGTCGTTGGTTTTGTCGCTGGGTGTGCCCGACCGGCACGTGCGCCGACTTAGCTTCGAAATTCGGCCACCGGTTACATCGGCGATGTCCGCGAGCGCCTCTCATAGGCCAATGGGTCGCATTAGTGACGCTGGGCGGCGCCATCCTCGGCTACCCATTATTCCTGTGGTTGGACCCGCTGGCAATGTTCAGCGGTCTGCTGGGCATCCCGCACGTTAAAATCACACCGGCAATCGCCTGGAATGCGGCAGGTTTCGTGTCCATCCTCGTTCTCAGCATGGCCTGGCCCGGCATATGGTGCGCGCGGTTATGCCCCCTTGGGGCACTCCAGGATTTGCTCACTCGATTAAACCGCATGGTCTCAAAGATCGTCACCCGGTCGCGCCATAGCGAAACATCCGGCGGACTGCCCCGGCGCGCCGTCCTGGGTGCAGTCACAGGCATTTCATTAGCGGCTGTCGTTCGGCGCGTCCGAGCGTCCGCGAAGTCTCCTCTTCGTCCGCCCGGCGCCGTCGAAGAATCAGAATTTACGGGACTCTGCGTTCGTTGCGGAAACTGCCTGCGAGCCTGCCCGACCCACATCATCCGGCCGGACCGGGGGGAACACGGGATTGCAAGCCTGTTCACACCCACACTCGATTTCAACCAAGGCTACTGTCGCGAAGACTGCAATAAATGTACGCGGGTCTGCCCGAGCGGCGCGTTAGTCCCCCTGACGACGGAACAAAAACAACGGACTTCAATCGGATTACCTCGTGTCAATATGGATCTCTGCCTGTTAGGCGACGACCGCGAATGTTCCCTCTGCCGAAACTGGTGCCCCTACGAAGCCATTACGTATAAGTTCTCGCAGACCGAATATACGTTGACGCCGAAGATCGATCCACAGAAGTGTCCGGGGTGCGGAGCTTGTCAAGCCGTCTGCCCGACCTCTCCGGACAAGGCCATCGTCATCCATCCACTTTAAACCAATTAGGTTGTCTTGACGGACGACAGAAAACAGAAAACGGAAGACAGACCTCCGACTTTTAGATTTGACGTTCAGCCAAATCAGTGTATAGAATCTATATGAGTTGAATGTATGGATATCAGGATATTAATGAAGAAAGCTGCCGCCGGGGTACCGGCCTGATACCCTGAACCTGATACCCACTACCTGATTTCCTGATACCCGGATAACCTGACACTGAAGACAAGAGGATGGTTATGGATAAATACGATGAACACGCACAGACGGATTGTTGCCCGCGATTCGATCCGGGGCCGTGGGACGAGAAGGAAATCACGTTTCAGGACAAGTTGTTTGTCAAAGATCACGTCAGGAGCTTCCTCCACATCCCGCTGAACTTCGGCAAGGTGATGGTCAGGAACATGGACAAGATCAAAAAGGCCGGCGCTCTGGTGCCGATGCCCGTCGTGCTTTCGGATGAGAAATCGCTCTGGGGCGCTGATATCTACATTGCGGTGTCCAAGGAGGTGCCGGGCGCGAAGATGACCAAAATATCCGGCACCTTCTTAACGAAGGTCTTCGAGGGGCCTTACAAGAATGCCGGACAATGGGCGCAGGAAATGAAGGCTTACGTTAAATCCAAAGGACGGCAAATGGAGAAGATGTATTTCTTCTATACTACCTGCCCAAAGTGCGCCGAGACTTACGGCAAGAATTATACTGTTATATTAGCGAAAATTCGTATTCCATAAGACTCCCGAGTGACTTCGGAGAAGACCACAAAGGATAGCCTGTTATGACTTACATATTTGCCGAAGCTGTGGGGGGGATAGAGATACCTTATACAGCAATTACCATCATTTTTATCATCCTGGCTACAGCCGTCGGTGTCTTCATCAGAAAAAGAAGCCGGGATAAGTGCCTGAGGGATTTCGAGCGGAATAGGGTGACACTGGAAGATAAATCCGGCAAGATGATTTGGGGCACATTGAGAGTGGAAAACACCGGGCTGGAATTTATTTATCCGGAAAAATACAAAGACCGGCAAGGACACGAGGAAGCCAGTTATCTTCTATACAAATACGAATATCCCGAGATCCAGGCGGTGATTCGTTTCCACGACGAACTGAGCGAGCCGCACAAAAAGGAAAGAGAAAAAGAGCTTAAAAGAACCTACCATCCCGGCCCGTGGCGCCGGTCTAAAAGGAAATTAGTCAACGTCTTCAGGACGATTCGAGACTCGGTCGTCGAGATTATCAACCTGCTCATCAGCCAGGCGAAAAAGGCCACCCCGGCGGGCAAGGTGCTCACCTCGCAAGACAAGTACGTCTCCCAAATGAAGCAGGAACTGGTGGGCGCAGCGGGGACGTCGTTCGAGCCTTTGCTGGAACGCTATATCGGCCATACGGTTGTGCTGGAAATGGTTAAAGCCGATAAGGTCCTCGAATACTGCGGTGTGCTCAAAGAATACACCGCCGAATTCGTTGAGATCATGGACGTCGATTACGCTGTCAAAGACGACCAGCCCCCCCGGAAAGCCGACCTCGTTGTCCCTCGCAAGCACGGTCTCGTCCGACACCTGGCGGAGTAATACTTGCTAAAAAGTAATTTTGAAGTCTGTGTGTTTTGGATCGGGGGGGATTTCGTTGATGTTCATATCTCTAATGTGGCCGGGATAATATTCTTTGATGTCCTCGATGCAGTCGTCAATGTCGTCGGTTGTGCCCTGGGCGAGCATCTCGACCGAGCCGTTCGACAGATTGCGGACGAAGCCGGTCAGTTGATGCCGGTTGGCCATCCGGTGAGCGGTGAAGCGAAATCCGACGCCCTGGACCCGCCCGATGAATATTATGTGCCTGGCAACCATTTTCTAATGGACTCTTGAATCTTTCTTGGCAATAATTGATTGAACAACGATGATATGTTAATCGATGCCGTTTGTTCGCACAAGTGAACAATCCTACCCGCCTGTAGTATAGGTAAATTGCGTTTCACACAGGGTCGAAATTGGAGTATAATCCGGCTTTTTAACAGCTAACGATAGATGACGAGAAAAAGCAAAAGACAGATAGAACGGGACGAGCAGATTTATCAGTTGGGGACGCTGGTCGCCGGGGAGTTCTCACTCCAGGAGGTGCTGGACAAGCTGGCCGAGGCGGCGGTGAAGATCGTCGGCGTTAAGGCCTGTTCGATCCGGCTGCTGGATGAGGAGGCGGGCGAACTACAAATGCGAAGCACCCACGGGCTGAGCGAGGAATACCGGAATAAAGGTGTCGTCTCGAAGCACGATACGGTGATCAAAGCTGCCTTCGGGGGCGAGGCGGTGATCCTGGATGATATGCGCGTGGACGACCGGGTGAAGTATCAGGAAGCGACGATTAAGGAAGGTCTCGTCAGCCAGCTCACCGTCGCGATGCGGTTTCGAGGGCAGGCGATTGGCGTACTCCGCTTGTATAGCCCGAGGTCGATGCACTTCAATGAGGACGACATTATTCTCGCGCGGGCGGTCGCGTCGCAGTGCGCCGTGGCCATCACGAACGCCAAGCTTTATGCCCGGGCGATCGAAGGCGCGCGAATGGCCGAGCAGGTCCGGCTGGCGGGGATCATCCAGCGAAAGATGATCCCGGAAAAGGCGCCGAAGATATGCGGGCTGGATATTTCCGCCACCTATATTCCCTGCTTCGACGTCGGCGGTGACTTTTATGATTTTCTCCGGGTTGATGATCATCGTGTGATCATCACGATCGCCGACATTATGGGTAAAGGCGTTCCCGCGGCACTGATGATGAGCTGGTTCCGCGGCGCTATTCGCGGCTGCACGAATGCCTTTCGGGAAGTCCTTCAAAACGAACGTCATATGAAACATGAAAAGAACGCCGGTCTGATCACGGCCAAGAGAACCCGTAATGCAATCGAGAAGTTCAATAAAGTCGCCTGCGAAGAATGCCGGGACGGCGAATTTATTTCGCTTTTTTACGCGAGTATCGACGCCGAAGAAAAAACGATCACCTACTGCAACTGCGGGCACGAACCGACCATCCTGACCAGAAACAATCAGGCCACGGATCTGGCCACGGGCGGTCTTGTGCTCGGAGTAGATGAAAAGGCGGAATATGACATCGAAACCGTCGAATTGAAACAAAACGATTGTCTGTTGTTCTATACGGACGGGCTCACCGACGCCGTTAATTTCAATAACGAACTGTGGGGCCGAGATAAACTGCTCGAAACCGCAAAGAAATTCACGGCAGGCACCTCCGAGCAGATGATAAGCAATATTCTCGGCCACAGAAGACGATTCGTCGGTCTGGCCCGACAAGCCGATGATACGAGCATGGTTCTCGTCAAAGTCACCAAAGAAGATCAAAAATGAGAATGTCAAAAGCAGAATTGAAGTAGTCGTCCCGGCTCGCCGGGACTCCGCTATCTTTATTTCTAATCTTTGAATTTCATACAATGGCAGATTTAATCGTTACGATAGATGGTCCCGCGGCCAGCGGCAAGAGCACCGCGGCCCGGCTTTTAGCTAAAAAGCTCGATGCAAGCTTCCTCGATACCGGCGCCATGTACCGGGCGGTCACGCTGGCGGCGATGAAGGACGACGTCGATCTGAGCAGCGAAGATAAACTACTTGAGGTCTTACACAAACACACGTTTCGATTCTCCATCCGAGCCGGCCGGATGCGGATCTCCATCGATGCCGTGGATGTCACCGACATGATCCGCAATTCTCAGGTGACGGCGATGGCGCGGTATATCGCCGCGGCGCCGCAGGTGCGAGAAAAACTCGTCGAAATGCAAAGGGCGTTCGCCGCGGACCGTAAGACAATCGTCACCGAAGGCCGAGACCAGGGCACCGTTGCGTTCGCCGACGCGACGGTGAAATTCTATCTGACGGCCGATCCCGCCGAGAGGGCGCGAAGACGACAGACGGAAATCGGAGCTGAAGACGGCAACGAGAGTCTCGAGCAGACACAAAAAGCCATCGAAGAACGCGACCAAAGCGACCAGAATAGAGACGTCGGTCCGCTCAAGCCGGCCGACGATGCGATTGTCGTGGATACAACCCATCTGAACATCGACCAGGTCGTAGACAAAATTCACGAGCTTGTGAAAGAAGTATGCTCAAAGAAAAAATAAAGGCTAAATGGTTCTGGGTGGCGCGCGGGATTTGCCAGTTATTCTGCCTCTCGTTTTTTTGCGTCCGCTCTACCGGCAGAGATCATATCCCCAAAAAAGGCGCCTTTGTCCTGATCTGCAACCATCAAAGCTATCTCGACCCGATTCTCTGCGGGATCACGTCGCCCAGGCGATTGGGTTTTCTCGCCCGCGCGTCGCTCTTTACCCACTGGTTCTTTGGCAGGCTGATCTCTTCGGTCGGCACGATCCCGGTTAAGCTGGGTGAATCGGACCTCACGGCAATGCGGAAGGTGATTGAGAAACTCAAAAAAGGAGAGGCTATCTGTCTTTTTCCGGAAGGCACGCGCTCGATAGATGGTCGGATTGAACGTTTCAAGCCGGGCTTTGGTCTCTTATGCAGACGGGGCAAGGCGGCGATCGTTCCGGCCGTAGTCGATGGCGCTTTCGAATGCTGGCCGAGACACAGAAAGTTATTCTCTCGCGGCCCGATTTGGGTCTCCTTCGGCAAGGTCATATCGGCCGAGCAGGCGAAAAAAATGGGCGATGAGAAACTGGCCAACGTTCTCACCGACACCCTGCGTCAAATGCAAAACACACTCCGAATCCATCACGGCAAGAAACCGTATGACTACTAACGGGTGTCTTTACTATCACCGAGCATATCAACGGACAAATTGACCTTGACGAGACGGCTTCCTGTCGTTAGCTTTGAGGGCGAAGACCCATATTCAATAAGGACGAAGTCCGAAGACTGAAAGGACAACTCATGAACTGTGAAGCAGAGAAAGCAAGACCGAATTTGTCACGAAGGGACTTTATCAAGACATCCACGGCCCTGGGAGCGGCGGCGTGGGCGTCGGGATCGAGCCGGATGTTCGCCGCCGGTTCCGACAAGATACGCCTCGGCCTGATCGGCTGCGGGGGGCGAGGCACGTACGATACGACCAACTGCCTGAAGGCCGCCCCGAACGTCGAGCTTGTGGCGATGGGCGATCTTTTCAAGGATCGCATAGACCGTGCTCGCCAGCGGCTCACAAAGGAACTGGGTGATAAAGTCAAGGTCACCAATGAGACGTGTTTTGTGGGATGGGACGCGCACAAAGACGTTCTCGCCTGCGACGTGGATATGGTGATCCTGACCGAGCCGCCCCACTTTCGTCCGGCTCACTTGCGCGCCGCCGTCGAGGCGGGTAAGCACGTGTTTATGGAAAAGCCGGTCGCGGTCGATCCGGTCGGCGTTCGCTCGGTGCTCGAGTCGTCGAAGTTGGCGGATCAGAAGAACTTAACGATCGTCGCGGGTACCCAGAGCCGCCGGATGGCGCATCTGATCGAGGGAATGAAGCGGATTCACAACGGGGACATCGGCAAGATTACCGGGGGCCAGTGCCTTAGAATCGGCGGGGGAATGCTCACGTGGTCGGAAGCCACCCAACAGCGCCAGCCGGGCTGGTCGGATATGGAATGGCATTTGCGTCGCTGGCTGTTTCTGACCTGGCTCAGCGGCGATTTTATCGTCGAAATGCACATCCACAATTTGGACCGAATGAACTGGGCCCTGAACGCCCATCCGGTGCAATGCATCGCTCTCGGCGGCCGGCAAGTCCGGACCGGCCCGGAATACGGCAACATCTACGACCATATTACCGTCCAATACGAATACCCCGGCGGTGTAAAAATCGAATACATGGGCTCTCAGATTGATAAGATGACCTATCGACAGGACGCTCGAATCATCGGGACAAAGGGCATGGCCTATACACACGAAGGCGATTTCATTATCGACGGCCCCAAACCTTTCAATTACGACGGTCCGAGACCGATCCCAACGATTAAGCAACATGCCGACCAAATTGAAGCCATTCGTTCGGGCACGCATCTGAACGAAGGTCAACGTGTTGCGGAAAGTACGATGACGTGCATCATGGGACGGATGAGCGCTTATACCGGCCGGGCGTTGAAGTGGGACTGGGCGATGAAGGCCTCGAAACTGGACCTTAGCCCGCCGAAATACGAATTCGGAGACCTGCCGATGCGCCCTGTGGCCATGCCGGGTCAAACGCAACTCATTTGATTGTGTAATGCGATACCGTAGGGGCGGCTCCCTGTAGCCGCCCTAAACCAGGGCAACCACACGGAATTGCCCCTATAGAAAACGACAGAATCAAAGGAGACTCTTATGAAACGCAATACGATGATTTTGGTATTGGTTATCGTATTCCTGGCCGGGACGACCAACGCCGCGGGACAGCGCGACAAGCCGGTCGTACCGAAAGAGAAAACGATGCTGTGGAACGGCAAGGACTTTACAGGCTGGAAGTTGTTCCTGAGCGATGCATCGGCCGACGTGATGAAGACCTGGTCGATCACGAATGGAATGATTCGCTGTGAAGGCAAGCCAAGAGGTTATATGCGGACGGAAACCGCTTATGCGGATTACTTAATCCACGTGGAGTGGCGCTGGCCTGAAGAAGCCGGTAACAACGGCGTCCTCGTCCACATGAGCGGCGAAGACAAGGTCTGGCCGAAAAGTCTCGAATGCCAGCTCCATTCCGGCAACGCCGGCGATTTTTGGGTCATCGGCGGCATCGAAATCGCCGAGCACGCCAAAGGCGGTCCGCGCGTCAAGGGGCGCCGCACGATTAAGCTTAAAGACAGCAGCGAAAAGCCGTTAGGCCAGTGGAACACTTACGACATCGTCTGCAAAGACGGTTTGATCGTGGTTTTCGTCAATGGCGTCCTCCAAAACGTCGGTTCCAAATGTTCCGACACGTCCGGCAAGATATGCCTCCAAAGCGAAGGGGCCGTGATCGAGTACCGCAATATCTTCATCGAACCGCTGGAGTGAGCCGGTTCGGGCGGAAAACCGCTTGACGCGAGTCTCGAAAAATCATATACTAAAATAAAGTAATTAATATAAACAGGCCGGTTTGTTTAGAAGGAGGGCAAATATGCGCCATTTACAAAAGATTCTCTACCAACCCGATAACTGCCCAATAGCACCGTTATCCCTGTTGCTTGTGGTTTTTCTCATGGCTGTACCAGCCCACGCCCAGTACGCCGGGGGCAGCGGTTCGGAAAATAATCCGTATCTGATCCAAACGGCCCAACAACTCAATCACATCGGGGCCACGCCCGGTCACTGGAACAGGCATTTCAAGCTCATTGCCGATATTGACCTGAGCGAGCCTAACCTGGAACCATACAATATCATCGGAACGGATCGAACCCAGTCCTTCAGCGGTGTCTTCGACGGCAACGACCATACCATCTCCAACCTTTACCTGAGAACAACGCGCGATCGATACAGCGGGCTGTTCGGATATGTCGGCGGAGAAATCAGAAACCTCGGTCTGGTTCGCCCCGTGGTCTTCGCGCAGGGAAGGGATGTCGGCGCGCTGGCGGGTTATCTGGACTCGGGCACCATCGCCGATTGCTACGCCAAGAACGTCGACGTCTCGGGGGACGACTATATCGGCGGTCTGGTCGGCACAACCACGGGCCGAATCGTCAATTGCTCCTCGACCGGCATCGTCTCCGGCGATCAATGGATTGGCGGACTCATTGGCGTTGTTTCCGACAGCACTGTAAACACGTCTTATTCCAGGGCCGATGTGACCGGCAATATGAACGTCGGCGGCTTCGCGGGCAAAACGGCTGACCAATCGGCCGTGATCAACAATTGCTACGCCACCGGGAGCGTTTCCGGGAATACCAATGTCGGCGGCCTGGCCGGACAAGTGGAACAAGGCAGAGCCTACAAATCCTATTCGACCGGAAGCGTCACGGGCAATCAATACGTCGGCGGCTTCACCGGACGGATCAGAGTTCTCGGTAACGTCACGCATTGCTTCTGGGACACTCAAAAGAGCGGCCAAACAGCCAGCGCCGGCGGGACGGGTAAAACGACCGCCCAAATGCAAACCATCAATACTTTTAGCAACGCCGGCTGGGATTTCTGGAACACCTGGACGATCTGCGAAGGAATGAACAGCCCCGTCCTGCTCTGGCAAATCCCGCCGACAGATTTTCTCTGCCCGGACGGCGTCGATTTCATCGACTTCGCCTTTTTCGCCTCGCACTGGCTCGATTCCCGCTGCAACACGGGGAACTATCATTGTGAAGGCACGGACGTGGACCAGTCCGGCCTCGTGGATATCTACGACCTCGAGATCTTTTGCGATTCCTGGCTTAACGGCGTGCCATAAAAACCCGATGGACGTGCCGTTCGAGAATATTCTCGCTCACATTCTTGGCGATGACGGCCTCGTACGTGTCCAGCGCGCTGCCGAAGCGCGATCCCATCTCGGCGGCGACTTTGTAGCCGACGTGCAAAAGCTGGCGAAAACTCGGATTATACTGCTCGCACGCGGGATCGTGTCTTAAAGCCGAGGCGAAACTCTGCCCGTCCCACGCGTCCACTTCCTCGGGTGTCGGTAGTTCGGTGGTATCGATATCAATAACCGTAGCGTAGGGTCCGCACAACTCGCCGAATCGCGGTAGCGCTTGGGCATACACTTCTTTGGCAATCAACAGCCCATCGCCACCGGCCATCGCCAGGCCGATTAACTCCTCCAGCCAGGTCGTGCCCGCCGTCTTGATATGCAGCCCCGCATCGAATTTCTTTAGGGTCTCAGCGATGGGAGGATAAATAGAGAATTTATCGCTGCCCGAATGAATACTTAGCTTGAGATTCTCCGGCAGACCGAATTCCCTGACGGCAAAGGCCACAACCGCCACGTCCTGCTCGAATTCCTTCGCAAAGCCGGCGACGTCGCCAACGTAATCCACGCCCTTGTTGAAACGGCCCGTAAATTTCGGCGCAACGGTTTGGGCCGGAATCCCTTCATCCGCAATAGCCGCCAGGATGAAGAACATCTCGACCGGCGTTTGCGGCTGGTCGGTCTCGTCCATGGAGACTTCGGTAATGAAGTTGTCTTCTCCTTTGACGTGGACGATATGGCGATAGATTTTGCCCGCCTCCCGGATGGCTAACAAAAACTTGTCGGCGATCGTTCCAATTTGCTCGGCAGTCACGTTGATATTCTGATCGATGCCGTCAATCGCAATCGATCCAATGTATCTGCTGTACTTTTTGACGAAGGAATCGACATCCGCTTTTTCCGCCGGCCTGGTGATGAAATCGGCAACATCCAGCGTGAAAAAATTGCTGGATTCGATAAACGCATCCACGTTACTCAATCCGATATGATCGGCGTCCACGAAATAGGGGCCTTCATATCCGCAAGCCGCCACGGCGTCGTCCGCTTCTTTGCGCGTGTCCGCCGGCGTCGTCCCGATGATCGTATGTTCCCGGTTCGACTTGTTCCACACGGGCGTGATATCGAGTCCCTGTTCGTTGGCCTTCATCAAAGCAGAAAGTTGCGCCTTGCCCTGATGACCGAATCGATCCCCAATTCCAAAAGAATATTTCGGCAAAATCATAAATTTCTTTCTCCGTTACAATAATTCAATCCACTAAATTTGCCATTTCCGATACAGCCTTTTTCGGCACATCCGGCGTCCGCTCGACAACCTTGGTAGCGTTGCTGAAATCGTTGCCGGTTAAAAAGACTCCTTCACTTCGCGCTCCATCCAGCGCTAAAAACAGATCCGTTCCGACTTTCGGTCTGCACCCGCGAACGAAGATAGCTCTGGCGTTGATGAACCGACCGATCGATTCGGCGCCTGACGAACGTGGAGTATCCAGGCGATCAACGAGCGCATCCTCCACATCATCGAAAACCACGGCGTGCCGCTGATCGGGCTTTTCCGTTTGCAGTTGCACGTTGAGTAACTTTAAACCTTTCACATGTCGGCAATAAAACCCATAAGCCGGTAGCCTGCCGAACATTCCATATTCCGGATAGGCTGTGGGCTCCTCAGGGATAAACCGGGCCGCGTCGGCTTTGGTTCCACCGCCTTCGAAGGAGAGTCTGATATTGCTCAGCGTGACATTTTCTATGATCGCATCGGGCAAGCCGGATATCGCACAACCCGTGGGATTGGCGCCGGTCGCTTCTACATTGCTAATCGTGATATTTCGCATAGTGCCGAGGCCCGGTTTTGCCATATCCTTCGTGAACGGACGGGCGCGATGACCTAACCGTAAAAAGATCGGCGCCCCGACTTTCTTCATGGTGATATCCGAGATGACCACGCGGTCCATGGTACCGCCGTCCACGATCTCCAGGGCTATCCCGGCCAGACGCGTATCGTAAATCGCACAGCCGGTCATCACGATATTCTGGAAACCGCCGTTGGACTCGGTCCCCATCTTGAGCGCGTTACACCGTGTTCTCAGAACGCAGTTACTGACCGTCACATCCCGGCACACCCGCGCCGAGGTGCTCTTGAGAACGATCGCATCGTCGCCGGAGACAATGTTGCAGTTTGAAACGATGAAGCGATGGCACGAGTCGATATTAATGCCGTCGTTGTTGTGATTGACGAGACTTCTGACGGTGACGCCGGTGACGCGCACGTCGTCGCAGGCCAGGTAGTGCTGCACCCACATCGGCGAATTCTTCAACGTCACGTCTTTGACCGTAACGTTCCGGCACTGAATGATTCGCATCAGGTAGGGACGCACTTTATACGGCCCCTTGAACGACGCGCCCTGGCCGTCGATGGTACCGCCGCCCGTGATGGCGATGCGCTCGGTCTTTTCCGCGTAGATCAAGCTCTTGTCCGTATAGTTATCCGTGTAGGACCTGAACGCCTGAACGGTCGGGGGATAGTCCTTCAGATCTTTGCTGCCCAACAACGTGCAGGCGGGATCGAGCCTGAGCGTCACGCCTGTTTTCAAGTAGATCGTCCCGGTTAGAAACGTGCCGGGCGACAGATACACCGTTCCGCCTCCCAATTTCGAACAGGTATCTATCGCTTTTTGAATGGACGTCGTGCACAGCGTCTGGCCGTCGGCTTTCGCGCCGTAATCGCAAATATCATAGAGCTGTTCCGCCGCAATCGTCGGAGCGATCGCTGTAAGGGTAACAAGCCCCATCATGATCCACATATGGATTCGTCCCATTTCTTCTTCTCCTTCAACTATTCGTATCACAGATGTTTCCTGAACCAGTTCAATGTCTCGGCCCACATCTGAGGCGTATATTGGTGCCCGATTCCCTGATAGAGCAGACCGCTGAAATTCTCCGGCTTTTCGTAGAGTTTGTAAAGATGTTCCTGATAATCGTTAATGGTTCGGACGCCGTCGGCCGGGGAGCCGGCATCGCGATCGCCCGTCATCGTCAGGTGCGGCCGCGGCGCAATCAAACCGACGACCGACTCGGTATCGATCTTTTCTTTGAGCATGTTCGGTACGTAGTAATAGATGCCGTGCTGCTTTACCTGGCCGTGAGCGATCAGATTCTGATATCGCGTCAGGCACGCCACACTCACGGCCACTTTGATCCGCTCGTCCAGCGCCGTCGCCCACCACGTTCGCGTCGAACCCATGCTCATTCCCATCGCGGCGATACGATGGGGATCGACCTCGGGGCGCGACAGAAGAGTGTTCAGCGCCAGCAGATCATCTCGCACCATCATCCCCCAGAGCGTCCGCCCTTGCCATAAGAATGTCTTAAAAAGCGAGACCTCCGTCATACGACCGCCTTCCTTTGGCCCGGCGGGCCCCTGGAATCGCCGCTCGCCGAAGGCATACGCATCGATGCAGAGTACAACGTAACCTTCCCGTACAAGCGCCTCGCCCGTCGCGAAGTCGAGCTTGGGGAACGCCTTTGTAATGACTTCCTCTTTGCCGCTTTTGTATTTATTGCCGTGATAGTGATGGTACAGAATCGCCGGCCCTCGCCCCTTGCGTTTGCCTGGAATCAATACGTATCCATAAACCGTGTCGCCGACGCCATTATCAAACGTGAATCGCTCCAGAACGTAGCCGGATTTCGAATGTTTCTGCTGTATAACAACTCGGGGCGTAAACAGTTCGGGCAGGTCGCCGAGTAATCGCCACAGTTTTCTGCGAAGCTCGACCTTGCGTTTGTCCCAGGATGACACCGATCTCGGCAGCGGTGTTTGAAAAGATGTGAATCCGCCGGGCAAAATCGTTCCTGCTATATTGGGTTCCTCAGACATTCTATTCTTTCTGATACTTACCTGCATATCTCGTGTATGCGGTCATATGCCTTTGTTTGCTCGTCCGGGCTCTGGCAATAGGTGACAACAATCAGCTTCATCCCCGGCCTCCAGAGTCGCCGGACATTCTTGGCGACGGTTTCCGGATGGCCGACCATTCGAGCATTGACCACAATGCCGGTATTGGCGAACGCCCCGGCAAAAGGCTCCGGCGGATTCGGCGTCGGATCCGTAGCCGCGGAGAACGCGCCATCGACCATCCGCAATCCCGGTATTTTCTTGATCGCTTCAACCCGGTCCGACCAGTTCCCGCAACTGTGAAACGCGAGACCGTTGAAGGATGTGCTTAGATATTCCACCGCTGGTGCGACGGATTCCAGATATTGCTCGCCGGATATCATCAGCGCGTTATCGTCGCTCATACCGAGCCCTTCAAAGCAGCGACACGAGCTATATCCATGCCCGGGCCAGACCAGCGCTTCGCCGATGCGCTCGATTTGAAGCTTTGTGAACTCCGCCAATAGCTCTGCAAGACGCTGAAGGAGCATTTTGATCGCTTCCGGATCGTCCAACATACTCATGAGAAAACCGCTCATCTCCACGACGTTTCCGGCGATGTTCAAAGGCGACTGCGTATCGGTCAGGGACATGGGAACGCGTCCGCACGTTTTGTCGAGAAAGTAGTCAATCATCTCCAACGTGTGCCTGCCGATGCGACTTTCCGAGACGGGTATCGGTGCAACCTCAAGCGCCTCTCGAACCGATTTAAATTTGGGGCGGATCGCCGGAGCTTGTTTTTCTTTCCAGATATAATCGGCTCCGAATGCACCGGCGACCGTGCCGATCCCGTACCAGGGCTCCAGGAAATTGGGAACGTCGGCCTTGTACGTCATGCTCGTTTGCAGCGCGCCAAGCTGTAATCGCAGAGACGCGTTCATATCCTTGCAACCGTAGGCGAAAACTTCGGCGGGGCGCATCCTCCGCAAGACCAGCACGCCGGACTCGGCCCGCCAGAACGCATGGCATCGTTCCAATAGCTCCGCTTCGTAATCCGCGTAGGCCTCGAAGTCAAACGCCTCCGGCGCCACCGGCTCGACCGGCGTCGCCTGCACATCAGCGCTCGTCTGATCGAATGTCCTGCCAGTCACCTTAAGTCTCCTTGCGTGTTTGACGGACGCATTGATAGCGAGACCGAATGTATTTCCACCGTGTGTTCTCGATAAACATGACGATATTATAACCGTATTCCGTCGGTTTGTCATCACGCACACAAAGGACTCGCCAAAAACAAGAATAACTGTGGAGGTCTTGAGGCCGATTTGATATACTCAATTGTCTGAACGTTATGGAATCTTTTCAGGAGACAGATTTGAGTAAGAAAGATATAACGCGACGCGAGTTCCTCGGGACGGTCGGCGCCTATGGTGTGGCTTTGACTTTGTCAACGGTTGCCTGCGCCGGGAAGCGATCGGAGAAACGGCCGAACATCATACTCTTTATCACGGATGACCAGGATAAGGATTCCATCGGCGCATATGGCGGCAACTCTCTAACGCCGAATCTGGACCGTATGGCGAGCGAGGGAATGGTCTTCCATCAGGCTTACGTCAACAGCACGGTCTGCACGCCGTCGCGCTATTCCTTTCTGACCGGCCGCTATGCCGGACGCTCCTACTGCAAACGATATGAAGAGGAATGTCCTCCTGGGATGCAGGGTTTTCCTTCCTTCAACGTCGAGCTTGAAGCCGACAACATGAACGTCGGCGCGGTTCTTCAAAAGAGCGGGTACGTGACAGGCTATGTCGGCAAGTTCCACGTCGGTCCCGATATGAAGCGGGCCGACGAATACAGGAAATTCGGCTTGAGGTACGTTCCGGCGGATGCACCGCCAAACTCCGACAGTACGGCGGCGTTCCGGCACAACGAACGGTGGTATCGAACGTTCTTGACGCAAAGAGGATTCTCGTCGGCCAGGCATATCTATTGGGGCAACCTGCAAAAACCCTTCAATCATCACAATCCCGAATGGACCATTGAGGCCGCACTGGAATTCATCGACGAGAACAAAGACCGGCCTTTCTATTTGCACTATTGTACGACATTGGTCCATGGTCCGCCAACATCGTGGCGCAATTCAATGGATCATCCGCGTGTGTCCGGCGAAGGGATGCTCGACAAATGCTCGAATGTTATGACGGACCGGCAGGTTCTGCTCCGGGAATTAGAGGCCAAAGGATTTGATCCGGCAAAAGGCCACGCCGGCTACGCGTGGGTGGACGACAGCGTGGGGGCTACCCTCAAGAAGCTGGACGAGCTGGGCATCGCCAACAATACGTTGATCGTTTTCACATCAGACCACGGCTCGAAAATGAAAGGATCGCTATACAATAGGGACGGGATCAATGTGCCGTGGATCATGCGATGGCCGGAAGGAATCAGGGCCGGCGCGGAATGCGGGGAATTGGTTCAGAACATCGACTTGGCGCCGACGTTCTTTGATTTGGCCGGCGCGAAGGTCCCGGACGAATACATTATGGATGGACGCAGTCTGAAACCGTTGTTCGGCGGCAAGAAGCCAAAACATTGGCGCGATCACCTTTATTTCGAGGTGGGCTCGGCCCGCGCGGTTTGTACGAACGACTGGAAATACATTGCCGTTCGATATCCCAAAGAGCGGATCGAGCAAATCAGCAAAGCCCGGCCCGACATGCTGCCGAAGCTCATGGCTTATATCGGCCGGATGGGCATCGGTACGCGTGGCGCGCAAAATCCCGACTTCTTTGAGTACGACCAACTGTACCATATTAAACAGGATTCGAATGAACGTCAAAACCTTGCCGGGCATGCCGAGTGCCGCACGCGTCTGTCGAAGATGCGCAGGATGCTCAGAAACGACTTGGAATCATTCGCCCGTCCCTTCGGCGAGTTCGTCCCCGGCGGCAACGCCGCGCCGGCGGGACAAATCGACGAACAGATCAGATTGGTTAAGAAAATGAAGATTACGGGCAAGAAGGTCATCTTGCCGGACGGTCGTGTCCCTGATGAGCGATCGCAATCCGGTCGGCCAAGAAGACGAACCAGAACAAAGTAAGCAGAAGAAGACACGTCCGAGCGTCCGGAGGCGCATGGCGCAACGAAGGCGGCACGTATTTATCGTCCCAGAGCAACACTGGTTAATGTAACAATGGCGCCGGGATCGACCACTACTTCTGTCGCACCGTCGGGAAGTGTCGCCGAGATTTTTTGCACATCGTTCTCATGATACGGATCGACCCACTCGATCTCTGTAAACTTCACCTTGGGCCAAAGCACTTGCAGCCGGCGTGGGTTTGTCGAGCGATTCAATATCACAACGGTACCGGCACGCCCTTCGCCGGCAAACGCTGAAACCAATAGATCATCACTGTCCGTCTCGGCCCCGACGCGAACCATGCCCTCTCGAATGCGCCGGCTGAACGCGCCGAAGACACGGAGTTGATAGCTCGACGCCGCAGGCATGAAACCATGCGTGCGGTCCGGCACGCACAACGACCGCGTCCCCCCGTAGGACGGCTGCTCGACGTTTAAGAGCGTCCAGCAATAACAGATCGCCGACGCATCGGCCAGCACGAGATTCTTGTGATAAAGCTGGCCCATGGTGAGTGCCACGCGATACGTGAGCCATTGGTATTTGCTGTCATTAATACACAATTCCGTGGACAAAAACGGTTTGTCGCCCGTTAGTTCTTTCCACTTGGCCAGGCGACCGTCATAACCATCCGGATCGGTGAAAAAGCCTTGGTAGTCATACATGTGTGTGGCTGAATAGTCGATGGCGGCCCACGCCTGCTCTGAGGCGAGAAACTTCTTCGCCCGTTCGATCCCTCCGGCCAGTGGCCCGCTGTCGCTCATGTGGATGCGGACCGATTCGAACCCGGCTCCGTCCAGCCGGCGTCGCAAGGATAACGTCATATCATGGAACATCGACGCAGACTGATCCACCTCATTTTGAATGCCGACCACGTCCGGCGGCGCCCCGGCCCGCTCTTTGGAGGCCTGACAATAGCGCACCATGGCTTTGGCGTATTTTTCTACATCGCCGCCCACCCACGGCGGCAAAGCCCAGAACTCGAACCACACGTTCCCGCCAAGCTCGCGTATTTTCCTGATATAATCGAAGTCGCTGATCTCGCCGTTGGGAAAGTTGTCACCATAATAGTGCGGCGTCGCGTCTGCGAGTACGTCCCAATTATCCATTTGGCGATTCAATCGCCGCCCGATAGGATACTCCCGCTGGATGAGCAGGTTGTATTCTCTCAGAAGTTTCCACCATCGGCGTTTGCCCTCTTCGCTAAGCTGCGCATAAGCGGTGGGCGTGGCGATGCCTCCGAATCCGATCATCGTTTGATACCGCGTCGTCGGATCCACATGCACTGTCACCGATTCCGGCGTCGGTTCGAGCATCTTTCCCTTAACATTCCCTTTGCCGCCGGCCAGTCGTAATTGGTGCCGGCTCATATCGAACAAACACTCCTGATGGAGAACCGTCCGCCCGTTCAATGCCACCAAAAACCCCAGCTTGTGATCCATTGTGACTGTCACCGCCTTTAACGAACCGTCGAAGATGGCCTTCTCCGGCGTCGTTTGCCATTCGGGATGCCGGGCGTTTTTCTTGTTGATGTGATTGAACGCAAAGGAGTCGTAATAACGCTGGTGAAGACTTACTTCGTCGGAACCGATGGTCACCGTGCATCCGCCGCGCGGGCCCGTGAATATCCACAGTAGCTTCGTACCCGGAACGAACTCATCCAGGACGATCGTCCGCTCGAAAAGGGCCGGCAAAAACTCATCGAAGAAGACGCGCAAATCCCGGCCTCGCCCCCAGGCGTGAAACTCGCCTTTACCCTCGCCAAGCTCGAAAGCCGTTACTACAACGTCGGCAGGACATTGCCATTCGGGCAGGGGCTCTCCATGAGCCATGCCGGAGGCAACACTCAGAATAGACAATAGGTAGGGTGCGATATTTCGCACCATCCATTTTTGTACAAATTCTATTGTCATTATGCAATGCCCTTATGAACTGGCGATCCTATAGACCACGACGACAATGGCCGCGACGAAACCCCAACCGATTAGGAAGCCAACGACCGATTCTTTCGACGGGATCATGAATTCGAGATTCGTATTCGGGAAAATGTTCCGCTTCTCGGGCACGACCGCCCCCTCCGGCAACGTGCAGGGCGCAGCGGGCTGCTCGCCCGGCTTGATCGGTGTTCGGATCAGGGCATAGTAATTGTCAAGTTTTGCAGTAGCCACCGGCCTGGTGAACAAGCTGACGAGGATGCCGGCGATCAGTCCGGCCGATAGATAGAGAATCATCTGCCAGGGCAGATAAAGCTGGCCATTCCAAAGCATAAAGTCCGGCATGCTCTGTGCGCAACTGGCATTAAAATCCCAGAGGACAAAATCGCCGAATGAGATTTTGCTGGTGAACAGCATCACCGCAAAGCTGACCAGGGTCGCGGCCCACGCTCCGGCGACCGTCGTCCGACGCCAGAACAGACCCAGCCAGAACGCCAGTCCCATCATCGCCGAGACCTTCCAGAATATCTCCAGTCCCGCCACAACGCCGGGCAGCCAGAAGGCAAAAACAACACCGCCGGAAACCACAGCCACCGAGGCGATTCGCCCGACCGTGACATAGTGGCCTTGTTTGCGGCCCGGCGCCAAGGGTCTGTAGATGTTCTCTGTAAACAATCCCGCCGATGCGATCATGAACGCATCGCACGAACTCATCACCGATGCTAAAAGTGCCGCTAAGAAGATACCGAGGATCCCCGGTAGAATCTTCGGCAAAAAGTCGCCCGCTACCGCCCCAAACACTTTGTCCGGCTCGACCTCGATGCCCCGGCTGCCGAAATAGACGATGGCGGCAAGCCCCGTCAGGCACCAGGGAATGGTGCAGATGCGCTTCAAGAGGTTTCCAAACATCCATCCGAATCGTCCTTCCATTTCCGTCTTGCCCGCGGCGCAGTTGCTCATCGTGTGCGGCTGGGTTACGATCCCCACTAATCCATTGAACGCAATCACCGCAATATAGAAAAAACCGATCTCCGCCGGGGCAACCAGAGTTAACTTAGATGAATCAGTGATAGCCTCGCGAATGCCATCCATCCAACCGACAGCATTCATGATCAGTGGAAGTAACAGGAAGGAGAAAATGATGGTCAGGATGCCCTGGATAAAATCGGTAATGATGGCCGCGGCAAGCCCTCCGGCTACACCGTATATCACGAACACAACTGTCATTATGGCAATCGCCACGTTTGCCGACAGCAATCCCTGCGTACTGGCGGAGATCACCTCGCTCGAACCGCGCAGCATAAGGCCGATATTCACCGACAGGTTCATCATGCCAATCACGGCATAGAGCATCGCGACGCTGCGGTTGTATCGCGCATCGAACACGTCCCCCGTCGTGATCGCGCGAAACCGTCTCATCACGGGAGCGATCAACCAGTAGAACGGCGTACAGGGAAGCCAGAGCCACTGATACCAGATCCCGGAAAGCCCGCTCGAAAAGCTCTTCGACGCGACGCCCACCGCCTGGTCCGAATGCGTCCCGGCCCCGAACCCGAACATGACCATCATCGCCTTGCCGAATCGCCGGGGCATGAAAAAGTCATGGCTCTCTTTGATCTTCTTGGCGCTCCAGAAGCCGATAGCCGCCATGCCGAGCAGATAAAGGCCCAATACAAGAATGTCCACAATGTGCAGTCCGAACATGTCTGTCGTCTCCTACAATCTACCTTCGAGTTTTGGTGAATGTAATCGAAAAAAAGACTCTTGAAAACAGCAAATGGAAAATAAAAAACCCCGCAGCGCATCCGTTCGCTACGGGGCAATGAAAAAGCCATGTTATATAACTTTGTTGATAATCGATTAAATCCAACGGCCTATCGGAGTACCGAGTATCATTGATCTTCGTTTGTCTCCTTTTTCTCACCCTTTTGCACGATCGGCTCAACCTGGATCAACCCATGTTTGGCGACGATTTTCCATTCTCTCTCATCGTCCTCGCCCGAAGGGGTCGTGGCTGTCTCTATGTCAGGTTCTCGCGGTATTCTCACTTCCACGCCCAGCCGGCCCAGTTCGTTCGCCACGTCCGGCTGGCTCCGATCGAACTGGAAACTGCGCACGAGATATTCCTTGGCTTTGGCTTGATCGCCTTTTTGCATATAAAAGAAGGCGAGTTCCTTGTTCACGCGGGCCGAATCCGGCGCCACGCGAAGCGCCTGCTGATAACACATGAGTGCATAGTCATCAAGCTGCTCGTTTCGAAACGCCTTGGCGAGTAGAAGGGATTGACCGGGCATAGTCGATACCCGATTCATATACAGATCGGCGTAGCTCTTGCCTTTCGTCGGATGACTGCTATTCAAAAACAACTTTACCATGGCGGCCTGAGTCTGGACGTGGGCGGGATCGAAACTTAACGCCACATTGTAATGATATTCCGCCTTCTCCGTAAGTCCTTCGGCCTGATAGATTTGTCCCATGTTAAAATGCGCCTGGGGATCTTGAAAGTTTCGTTCGAGGGCTCTTAACGCCTCCGCTTTCCTGGCGTCCATCGGTAAACTCCGGCCCCCGTCAGCGGCCTGTTGTCCTTCACAACCGATGAGAGATAACACGCAAAATGAAAAAAGGAAAAGAGTAAAAAGAGAAATGAAACCGCCGCCAAAAGTGCAACTTCCTGTCCTCAACTTTTCACTTACATTCTTTACTGCCATTCCGGCCTCCACCGAAAAACGTCCTGATCCATCTTCTCATTTTTGCCAGCGGTAATGAAGTATGCTTACACTTACTACAAGATAAAAATCTTTGCAAGAAAAAACTGAACAAAACAAAATAAAATGTTATATTTTTTCTGGACACCCCACAAAGAAGACGAACGTTTGAAGATAAAAAGATGCACTCAATCATACTAACCGATTCACTTTGTCATCCCTGCGAAAGCAGGGATCCATAAAACAGAACGGTGAAAGTGGATTCCCGCTTCCGCGGGAATGACAGATCGTGCTATGTTATTACCAATGAAAGACTTGTTGTCATTGTACTCTCGAAAACGATCAGTTCGCATTTCTTATCTTGTATCTTGTTGTAATAAAACCATTCGATCCGGCGACTAACATGGTGAAGACCCGCAGGACGCGGCGGTTAAAGAAAGCACGGCTTGCTTCGATTGGAAACGCAAGGCAAAACGGGCTAAAGAAAATACCGATGGAACGTGCAAGTGATTGACTGGAATATAATTATCAAAGAGCATGGCCCCTCTGTATGGAAGACGGCTTACCGATTACTCGGCAATCATGCCGATGCGGCCGACTGCTTTCAAGAAACGTTTGTTTCCGCTTTAAGTTTCTGTCGGCGTCAGCGGGTACGGAATTACTCGGCCCTATTGGCCCATCTGGCCACGGCAAGGGCGATCGATCAGTTGCGTCGGCGCTTTCGGCAAGCCCAGTCGAAGACAGACTTTATGGATTGTACCGTTGAAGAGTACGACAATGCGGGTCCGTACCAGCAGGCGGAACGACAGGAATTGGCCGACAAGGTGCGTCAATCGCTCAGTGCATTGACGCCGCAGGAAGCCCAGGTTTTTTGTTTGCGATATTTGAATGACATGAGCTATCGAGAGATTGCCAAACAACTCGGTATTTCGACGAACTCGGCCGGTGTATTACTGCACCGGGCCAGAACGAGACTACGAGAGTCCGTAGAGTTCTCGACTCCGGAATGAGAGTGAGGTTGCACTATGGAAGACAAAAAAGATATTCTGGAAAAAGCGGCGGACGTTCTTAAAGACGAAAAAATCCCGCCGGGCCCGTCGCAAGAGCTGGTCAATGAGACCCTGGCCAGGCTGGCGGACACATCCGAGCACCCGGAAACCATCCAACTCGGACATCGAATCCGGCTTCGCGAACGGCTCAGAGTCATCCATCACCTCTACAAAGTCGCCGCCGCCGTGATACTCCTGCTTGTGGGCGGGTACGCCGTCGGTCGGCTCTCGGCGCCTCGACCGCCGGATATGAAGGAACTTCAAGCCGTTTTGGTCCCGGCCATTCGCGAGGAACTGCTCGATGAGATCAATGAGAATCTCCAATCCAGTTACGCCAGTCTGACGGACAGTCTCGATCGGAAATACCAGCAAGACCTGAACCGGGTCGGCATGCAAATTATGGCCGCTGCAAATACGGTGACGAACGAACGGCTCGCTGAACTGGCCGAATCCTTCAACGCGTATCAAACCCAAGAACGGCAATGGTTTACAACCATGCTGGAGCGGTTGGAATCGAATCGTCTGCAAGATAGCGCGGTGTTGAGCAACGCATTGGTGACCGTTGCACAGCAAACGAAAGAAGAGATGGAGCGCACTAAACAAGATATCGTGCAACTGTTGCCTTATACCCAACCCACCGGTTCGGCTCCAGACTAATTCAAAGATACAAACAATTTACTCAGGGGCTCACTGATTCGCAGAAACAAGTTAAATCCTCGGTACCGTAAAAATAGAATCAACTCACAAAACAATTTTGAACGAAAGGAACAGACAATGAAAGCGCTCATCCGAACAATCATAATATGGGTCCTTGTTAATCTCGTCGCTACAGGCCCGCTTTTCGCCCGGAACATGGTCGGCGAAGAAAGCCCAATCACCCCCAAGATACAAGCCAAACAAGTCGATCCCGCACGGAAACAAGCAGATTTCGTACAATCCAATATTACAGGAATCGCTCAAAAGCAAGCGGGATATGGCAGGAGTCTTACCCTTCCATCTATTTCTGAGGATAGTATCATTGCCTATGGTTCCCGATCCGGCGGCGCCGGCAAAGTTCTTGTGATCCCCTCGGCCGAGGTGACGACGGAAGATATCGCGACGATCACCGAAGATATGAACATTATGTCGCGTATCTTTGAAAAGAACCTTCAACAGGCTCAAATCAAGGTCAACAGCATGTTCTTTTCCAGCTCAGACCCATTCCCAATGGCCTTTTCATGGGGAAAACCGTCAACGCAGGGGATGTATCTGCAGGGCTATGGGGCCTTGTTCCTGATGAAAGTGGACTTTCCGCTCTCCCCCGGACCCCAGGTTGAGAAAGAACAAGAAACACAACAAGAAAAGACAGAAGACGTCGATCCGGTCTGGATACAGTTTCGACGGGAAATGTATGAGCCGGACAAATCCAGGAAGGAGCAAACCAAAAAGACAAGGAAAGAATACGATGCCGAGAAAGTCGAAAATCTCAAGACCACCTTTATTAAAAGCCTCAAACACGCAACGAACATCCGCAATTTGAAGCCGGATGAATCTGTTATTCTTACCATTACGGGAAGCCATCACTCCTCCGGGTATAAAAGCGTCAGGACGATTCCGGGAAGAAACGAAGTCATCGTGATCGATAAGAACAATAAGTCACAAATCATCACGGGAGACCAGATCGGTGATATCGGGCTTTCTTTACCTACGGTTCTTGTCATTCGCGTCAAAAAGTCCGATATTGACCGTTTTGCCAAGGGTGATCTTGACTTCGATCAATTCCAACAACAAACACAGATTCTCACCAGCACCTACCTGGCCGACCAATCCGGATCGGAAAATCCATTTGCAGGTCTTTCCTACCGTTAATTCAAGTGGATTTTCGCCTATTGACCGGCAGTGGACGTTTGGAAAACTCAGGCCGAGCTTTTGGGCTCGGCCTTTTTTGTCTGAATGCGGATGAGAGGAGTCGAACCTCCACGGGCCGAAGCCCACAGGCACCTGAAGCCTGCGCGTCTGCCAATTCCGCCACATCCGCGGCTTTCGCTGTGCTCATTTTCTATCAATCCGGGGCCCGGAAATTATCGGCCCCTCCGATTGAGCAAAGCAGAGGCCTTTCGAAGGGTTTATACCACGCGTCCCGGCGACACGTCAAGATTTTTCGTGTTTATCTGAACAACAAAAACACAGGAAAACAAAAATGGAAATCTCTCCATGCATTTCCAGGGATGACGTCTTATAAATCGTTTTCGGCGGTATAAGGCGGATTTGATGGGGTCACACCAACACACGATCTTTGGAAATTCGCAAATTTTCCCTAAGCCCCCCCCACCCGGTTTCCGAAAGAATAGGAAGCGGTATTTTTGTCTTTAGGGATTATTGAAGTATATTTTAATTAAAGCGGGTCGGAGAAATATCAGACCTATCAGATGGGAGGCTAACCGATGAGAGGACCGGGCCAAATAGTGCGGACGAATCCGTTCCACGAACAGGCCCCTCATCAAGTGCCGACATCCTGATAAACTGAAGATGGACACTGTACAAACGAAAATACAATTTCCGGATATAGAATCCGAACTGCCCTTCGGCAAACTGCTTGTATCTAAAGGCCTGCTGAGCCAGACCGAACTGGTCAAGGTTCTGAACAAGCAGCGCGAGCACGGCGGCCGGCTCGGTGAGATCCTTCTTCATCTCAAGATGCTGGACGACAAAGCGATCACGTCCGCTTTGGCCGAGCATTTTGCGATGGAATACATCGAGTTCGACGACGCCAGGCAAACGAGCCGGATCGATCGAAGCGTCGCTCGCATGTTGCCGGAAAGTATCGCCAAGAAATTCTGTCTCGTCGCGCTTTCTGAGGAGGCGAACTGTATTGTCGTCGCCATGGCGGATCCGCTCAACGTCGTCGCCATGGACACGGTGTCACTAAGACTCAAGCGCAAGATCAAAACCGCGATCAGCTCACCCCGCGAGATTCGCCAGGCCATCGAGTTGATTTATCACGGTTCGGACCTCGAAGAACAGCAGCTTCGCGACTTGGTGGAGATCGAGGTCGGCGGCTCAAACGCCCAAGAGGATATCGTTTTAGAGGACGCGATGGAACCGGAGGAAACTGGTGGTGAGGACGCCGCGAACAAAGCCCCCGTGATTCGATTCGTGGACCTGCTAATGAGCCAGGCTGTTAAAACAAAAGCCAGCGATATTCACATCGAGCCCCAGGAGAAATCGACCGTAGTTCGGATGCGTGTGGACGGTGTGCTTCGGGACATGATTCCGCCCGCCAAGAAAATGCAGGCGGCGGTCGTCGCCCGGATTAAGATTGTGGCGCAGTTGGATATTGCCGAGCGCCGATTGCCGCAGGACGGTCGCTTCAAAATGAAAGTCTCCGGCCGGGCCATCGACGTTCGCGTCTCGACGATTCCGACGATCTACGGCGAAAAAGTCGTCATGCGTATCCTGGATACCTCGGCGGTGAAACACGACCTGGACGTGCTCGGGCTTGCACCCCAGCGTCTTGAAGAATTTAAAGAAAAACTTTCACAACCGCACGGCATCATCATTGTCACCGGCCCGACCGGCAGCGGCAAAAGCACGACGCTATATTCGGCGCTCAGTTACGTGAAAGATCCGACGAAGAATATTACTACCGTCGAAGATCCCGTCGAATATCGTTTGGCCGGGATTAACCAGATTCAGGTTAAGCCCCAGATTGACCTTACGTTTGCGCGGTGTTTAAGGGCCATCTTACGACAGGACCCGGACATCGTGCTCATCGGTGAGATTCGAGATAAAGAGACCGTAGAAATTGCCATCAAAGCCTCCTTAACGGGGCATCTGGTGTTAAGCACATTTCATACCAACGACGCCGTCAGCGCGATCAGCCGGCTCCTTTACATGGGCATCGAGCGGTATTTGTTGGCCTCGGCGCTCAACCTGGTGATCGCCCAACGGCTGGTGAGAAGAATTTGCGACCAATGCAAAGAGCCCGTGACGCTGCCCGAGGACGTTCTTCGGCGTTTACAACTCGACGACAAGCAAGTCAAGAAGGCCGTTTTCTATCACGGTCGAGGCTGTTCGGCGTGTGGGAACATGGGCTATCGAGGCCGATTGCCCATTTTCGAGTTCCTGGGAATAGATAGCGAGTTGAGTGAAACAATTATTGCCGGTCAGACGGAGTCTCAGATACGGACGGTCGCGCGTCAGAAAGGGTACGAAAGCCTGCTTCAGGACGGGACGAAAAAGATATTACAGGGTCTCACCACGGCCGAAGAGGTGATCGGTGTGGCGGCGACGGGAAAAGAGTAAGCGTCGAGCGCCCGAAGGAGCATTGAGAAGGGATAAGTTAGACACATGAAAAGTTACGGATATGTCGCACGCGATTTATCAGGGGTATTGAAGAAAGGCCTGTTGCAGGCGGCTTGCTCCAATGAAGTGCTCAATCAACTTCGCAAGCAGGGCTTCACGCCGATCTCCGTCAAGGAGATCTCCCTGAATGCCAAGAAAGCCCATCAACGGGCCCGTCGTAAACGTATCAAGTCGGCAGACCTGGCCACTTTATGCTGGCAATTATCGACGATGCTTCAGGGCGGTATTCCGATTACCACCGCTTTGGATATTATCAGTGACGATACGGACAATCTTATCCTTCGCGATGTTCTCCATCAACTTTCGGATAAGGTCAGCAAGGGGCAGCCGTTCTCGGAATGCATCGCCGAATTTCCACGGGTTTTCAACCGGCTCTCCTGCGCGATGATTCTGGCGGGGGAAACCAGCGGTAACCTTGCGAACGTCGTGAACAAACTGGCGGAGTATTACGACAACCGCGATAAGGTCGCCAAGAAAGTCAAAGGCGCTATGGCCTATCCCATGTTCGTGCTTTCGTTCATCGTTCTGATCGTCATTTTTATTATGGCGTTTATTGTGCCGCGATTCCGAAAAATATTCGATCAGCTCGGCGGCACGATGCCCGCTTTTACCCGGGGATTCATGAGCTTTTACGATCTGTTGGCCCACAATATTCTCTATATTGTCGTGGGTTTCGTTCTCTTGACCATCCTTGCCGTTTCCGTCACGAAGCTGCCTAAAGGGCATTATTGGCTCAGTAAAATCTGTCTGAAGATCCCCCTGTTCGGCAAGATCATCAGCCACGCCTTCGTGGCCACCTTTTGCCGAACCACCTCGACGTTGCTCGTTGCGGGCGTTTCCGTGCTTGATGCGTTCAATATTCTTACGGGTATGACGAATAACGACATTATCAAAAAAGCCATCCATCAGACGAAAGAGAATATTGAAGGAGGGTCCAATATCTCAACGAGTATGAGTCAGGCGGGCTTTTTCCCGAATATGGTCGTTAAAATGATCCAGGTCGGTGAAGAAAGCGGCTCCACCGCCGACGTGCTCGATAAAACAAGCGAACACTACGAGCGAAAGGTGGACACCACCGTGACCGCCCTGATGAGTTTGCTCGAGCCGGTGATGATTGTAACGGTTGGTGCGATTGTATCGGTTATCGTGATTGCCCTTTATCTGCCCATCTTCACGATGTCGGATATGTAGCCCGATGCCACGCGATAGTGGCGGAACATGCGCTAAAAATGCTCAAGAGAGAGTGAAGTCGCTCGCGGATTTGACCGACAATGAAAAAGGCCGGGCGAGGTACTTGGCCGCGAGATGTTAATAAGATTGCTTTTTGGAGAGATGAAAATGAACTACAGAAAAGGCTTTACGCTGGTGGAACTCATGGTGGTGATTCTCATCGTTGGGATCTTGGCCGCGGTGGCGATTCCGCTCATGCAGGGTCGGATTGACAAGGCCAAATGGTCGGAGGCGAACGCCGCAGCGGGTACGATTCGTACAGCGGTGCGTGCCTATGCCGCCGAGACGAGCATCTCCACGGCTTCAACGGCCTGTACCGGCAAAACGTGCGACGATTCGGACGTCCAGGCCGCTCTCGGTTTCAACTCGACCGATTTGGATGGCACCTACTTCGAGGCCGACTGCTACACCATTACGTCTGTGAACTCGAGCGGCATTGCGGTGATTACCGTCTCCGGCGATGACAGCAGCAAGACCGGTGCGCCGAGCGGTTCGTATCAGCTTGAGGCGGATGGTGATTGGGTCAAGCAGGCATCAGAATAATCAAGACATGCCATAAACGCTTGTTCCGTTCTCATAGGGAAGTGTATGGAAATGTCACTTCCTATACACATCGCACCTCGCCTGAAAAGGCCAAGTGATCGAATGCGGCGGATCACCGGAGCATAGAGGGATGTGATCCTCAGATAAATTTGGGTGGCTGTGGTCGATCTGACAACAGCCACTTTTCTCTTTCCTCTCGAAGAACCTCCATTTAAGCTGTTGCTCCCTTAATGAATACATACGTAGTACTACGTATTTTTGTCTGTTCCGTCGTAATTTATTCATCCGCATGATTCCATCAACCGATATACACAATGCGGGTAAGCACACATGAGAAGAAATTGGGTACCATCTCTCCTCGACGCTCTACTTTGTATAGATTGGCACCAAGCAACGATTGACACAACCGCGACTTTCTCCCAGAAACATAATTAAGACCTTCTATGTGCTGGAATAACAGGAGAGACATTATGAGCGGTCCGCGAGCCAAAGTCGCATCAGGTGTAAGCTTGACTGAAGTCATGGTAGCCTCGGTCGTCCTGGTCATTGGCGTCACGGGTGCCTTGAGCTATGACTACCACGTAACTAAAGACGCCCGGATAGCCAGTGCTCACATCACGGCCACACGGACAGTTCAATTGCTGCTGGAAGACTGGATGAGCACGGGCG
>Ga0272442_10001016_pt1 | contig 43516 bp, 47 predicted proteins | sample SSMForm2O_FD_200262 | JGI IMG/M metagenome (GOLD analysis project Ga0272442, IMG submission 200262) | Marine sediment archaeal communities from Little Sippewissett salt marsh, Falmouth, MA, United States - SSM-Form-2O | ecosystem: Environmental > Aquatic > Marine > Wetlands > Sediment ...
TCGCTGGAAATCCAGGTCACCTGCTATGGCGGCAGGCCTTACAGATCATATCTGGACTATTGAAGAGCTTATGAAGACTGTCGTAGTTCCTAATCGCATCAACTCAAAATAGGGAGACTACCCGGAAATACATCTCCTCGGAAATACGTTTCCTTGGAATTTGTTGAGTGCAGTTTTGTCCCCAAAAAGCGACCGAAGCTTCCGCTTCTCGTGTAATGGGCCCGCCGTACGCCGCAAGACGCCCAAATCTTAAATATATTCGGCCTACAACCTCCGACCCAAAAACGAGCTTTGCAAAAGGATCTCGATGAAGGATATCGACAGACTGAGCCGATTGGCGTTAGCCCTATTCATGACTTTAGCCGTCGTCCTCAGCCCGGGCTCTTGGGCCCTGGAGGATGAGATCTCCGATTCCAGGAGCCTAGTCCTCGATGTCTACGCAGACGATGCTGGCAAGGCTCTGGTGACCGGATACGCAAACGGCATCGAAGGGCTTTCCTTTCTGAACGCCTCCGAGTACCTCTATGACGACGATTCCCGCCAGCTTTACGCGGTGACAAACGCCCTCACCTGGAAGAGTGGGGACGAATGGGAGATCAGGCTGCCCGCGGAAGGGGTATACGGCGAGTATCATGTCTCCTTCTATCTGTCAGAAAACGTCCAGCTCAGCAACATCACCGGAACCGTTGGGCTCGACTACCTGGTATCCTCTTCCAGCGACTCCTTTGTGGTGGAGTTTCACGGCTACGACGTAACAAGCCCCTCTGCCGCCGTCCGGTACCGCCAGCCCCTGAACGGCGGCGAGGTGGATGCATCGGAGGTTGGCGGCCTTCCGCCAGAGGAGAGCTCATCGGTTCCTATCATCCTCGTCGGCGCCTTCATTCTCGCCCTGATCGTCATCGTCGAGGCGGTCAAGTTCAGACGGCCAAAAGAGTCCGACTCGCTTCGGAGGGAAGCGACGTCTTTGGACTCTGAGGTTGCTGTGGCCGTCTCCGATCTCCAAAAGTCCAGCGATGAAGAGCGCTCCGAGGCCGAGGCCGAGGCCAATGCGATCCTACCAGACACCTCCACATCCACAAAATCTGAGGTTGAGAAGGCCCCGCCTCTGATCACGGCGGAGATGGTGGCGGTTATGGATACCCTCACCGAGAGGGAGAGGTCGGTCCTGGAGGCCCTGATAAAGCACGAAGGCAAGATGACCCAGGCCGATATAAGGTACGAGACAGGAATTCCCAAATCCTCCCTCACTGGGATAATAGTCTCTTTGGAGAGGAGAAATATCGTGACCAAGAAGGAATGGGGCAGAACAAACGTCATCGAGCTGTCCGAGCGGCTCAGGGGGGGAGATGAATTTGATCAAACGCTCTGAATCCTCTTTGGAGATGGCCTCGTGCATAAAATCCAAAGACAGGGCTCGATCGAAGCTTTCCCTCGACAATCGGGATGGGACGATTTGCAGAAGAGAGGATGTGTATTAGCATGAAATCCGTCTTCAGAAGGGTTCTGGGCCAGGGTTTGGCAATGGTTCTGTTGATGAGCCTGGCGGGGACGGGCCTCGCCTTCCCTTTTGAGGTCAGCGGGAGCGGAGAAGATGAGGTTCTGGCAAAAGTTCCCTGCATCGTCTTCTGTGAGATCGCCGACCTGGGTCCCCGGGGAGATGGACCCCCGGTATTGATATCGATAGTCCGCTCGGATAGGGGTTTCGCCTTGGGTCCCGATAACGAGACCCTGCCCGTAAGGCTCCAGGTGGAGAGGGTTAGAGGGCTCGATCCATCTTTTGTCCGCCGACTTCTAGGAGAGAACCGGACCCTGGGGGAGATCAAGGCGGAGATCGAGGGTGACGACGGAGCCTACATTTATCGGGGGAACATACGCCTCGGCCGGGCTCACTACCTCCTTGAAAACCTCAACCTCACCTCGGAGGGAAAAAACTCGACCCTGGAGGCGGACGTTTTGGAGCCGATCTGGGGCGCGATCCCGTCGATCCCCGAGCCCGGCCATGAGACGGCCGGGCAGGTCAGCATTGTGACTCGAGGTCAGGAGGACGGCTCGGCCATAGGGATCGGAAGCCTTGTCATCTTCAGCGGTCCCTACGCCGGAAGCTACCTGGTTCTTCTGGACTCGTCCATGGGCAGCGGTTGCGGGATGGAGTCCTGCCCGGTCTTGCTCGGAGATCTGGCCGGATTGGAAGCCAGAGAGATACGGCCGCATGGAAGCGGGCCATTTTCGGCATGGCGAAGCTCGGGTCTTCAGGGTCCGTTCCTGGAGACGATTCTGTGCAGCCCAGGCTTGACCGCGATCTCTTCGTCCTTGGGCCCAGGATGCCCTTTCGATCCTGATCCGTACGATATGGTTCCCTGGAAACTGGGTTGGGGTGAGCCCCGGCCCGGCAGGCCCGGAGGGCACTGTTGCCATGGCGAGGTTGCAGTCTTTCCGGCTGGAGATGGGCCTTACAGGATTCACTGCGGCTTCTGAGATCCGAGAGGTTTTGGACTTGATCGAAGGAGATCAGAAAGCTCGACCCATCATTCGGGGATCGCTGTCATCGGTCGTGTTTTATCTGCTCCTCGGAGCCGTCGCCTTTTTGGCCCTCTCGGCGTGCACGTCGTTGGCTTACGATACAGTCGGCTCAAAAAATGAGGTCCAAGGGGAGACGGTTACAGGAAGCATAGTCCTGGACGTCTACCTGAATGCAGAAGGAAGAGCTCTCATAGTCGGATATATTGAGACCGAACGCCTTGAAGACCTCGCCTTTCTCGAGGGCTTCGAGCTCTTTTACGATGAGGATAGCGGGGAGCTTTACGCCCTCGGTGGCGGCTTGACCTGGGTCCATGGGGACGAAACGAGGCTTGAGTTTGAGGCCGAAGGAGGGTGGGAAGAGTGCCACCTGGCCTTCTATCTCCCCAAAGACGCAGAGATGCTGGCCATCAGCTGTTCAGAGGGTATCGAGTACTCGGTCGCAGAAGCTGAGGATTCCCTGAAGGTGGAGGTTCTCGGATACGGGGTGGAGGGGATAGAGGTGGCGATCGATTATGCTATTTCCTGATTATCCCTTCGATGGGAACGCGACCAACGCTTCAAAATGAGGGAAGGTCAGGGTTTCAGTTTCAGCCCTCGATCCTCTCCCGGAGCCTCTTCGCCTCTTTCGCCGCCTCTTTTTTGCCCAGGACCCGGGCCATCTCCTCGATCGCCTCCAGGTGGCGGACGATCGTGTCCAGGTAGTTTATCAGATCGCCAGTATAAGCGCCGATCCCGTAAGAGTCGCTGAACTCCTGGATGATCCGGTTCGGGCTTGCTCCCTCGGCCCGGAGCTCCAGGATCTTGAGGGAGACCTTCCTCTCGGGGCAGCTGCAGTAGGGCGTGTCCTTGCAGCCACACCGGGTGAAGTCCTTGGCGAAGTTCATCAATTCCTCTCTCAGCTTGGGGTCTAGCTTGGTGAGGTCTTCGCTACTGAGGAGATCCATCACCGAGCCGTGCAGCGCCCTGGTTGAGACCTGCATCCGAAGCTTCATCGAGATCCGGTCAGCTGCCTTGAGGTAGAGGTCCAGAAATCTCTCCAAGTCGACGGCCACCTCCAGAGGCGTCTTCTCCTCGGCGAGACCCTTTCTGATCCCGAGCACCTGTTCCGGGGTGAGAAAGTGGGCCGCAGCTGCCCGTCCGATCCTGGTGGGATCGATCCCCCTCACAAGGCCGGCGTCGGAGAGGGCTTTGAGGCTGGAGTTCAAATCGTCGAGGCCGATCGTCAGTTTGTGGAGACTGACCAGATCCTCCTTCGACCTCGCCACCACAGCGTTTGCCAATACCTCCTCCTGCTGCTCTTCCTCCTCGTACTCGGGGAGGACGTCCTCCATCTGTCCCCGCAGCAGTCGTAGAGCCACCTCGTCCTCGGACTCGCCCTTCCCACCCATGTACTTTTTGCCGGGCTCGGGGAGGAGGTAGACTATCCCTCGATCGTGGTAGCCGGGCCTTCCGGCCCTCCCCAGCATCTGGTTGAACTCGTGGACGGACAGCCACTCGATCCCCATGGCCAGGGAGTCGAAGATCACCTGGGAGGCGGGAAAGTCGACCCCTGCCGCGAGGGCCGACGTCGTGACCACGGCGTCGATCTTCCCTTCGGCAAAGAGCGCCTCCACCTTCCTCCTCTGGTCGTACTGCATCCCGGCGTGGTAGGCGGCGGAGCTGGGTATGGCCATGGAGAGGTTGTTGCAGTTCTTCCGCGAGTTGCTGAAGACTATCGTCTGGCCCCTGTACCCCGTGGAGGAGGTCTTGGAAGCCGCCTCTTTGACCAGCCTTCTCAACAGCCCCCTCTTCTCTTGAAATTCGGCGAATATCAGGTGGCGCTCGATGGCAACCGGCCTCACCTGGTAGTCGACGAGGTCCGAGCCGAGCTGCTTTGCGAGGGTGGCGGGGTTGCCGACGGTGGCCGAGAGGTAGATGAACTGGGCTTTGGGAAAGGAAAATCGCAGCCTTGCGATCAGCCCCGAGAGGCGATGGCCCCGCTCTTTCTCCTCCAGCATGTGAACCTCGTCGATCACCACTGTCCCGACCTTGCCCAGGTTCCTTCCGGTTCGGAGGACTTGGTCGACCCCTTCGTAGGTTCCGACGATGATCTCCGAATTCAGGTCCTGACTCATCCTCTTTCCCTTTCCGAGCTTGATCCTGCTCACACCCACCTTGATTGATGTTCTGGCCCCTAGATCCCGATAGAGGGAGAGCTGGTCGTACTTCTGGTTGGCCAGGGCCACCAGGGGTACGAGAAAGAGGAGCTTGCCTCTTCCCTCCAGGAAGTTTTTGATTCCGGCCATCTCCCCCACCAGGCTCTTTCCGGTGGCGGTGGCCGAGACGACCAGGAGGTTCTTTCCCTTCAAGAGGCCCCCTTGGACCGCCTTGGACTGGACCGGAAGGAGCGTTTTAGTCCTATTCTTCAGAAAATTCTTGAACTCGGGTGGGAGGTCGAGGACCTCGACGGGCATCGGGTCCTCCTCTTTCATCGCAGGGATCTCGTCGTACTTCGTTAAATCCGAGTCGAGCCTCTCCAGGCTGAGGAGGGCGAGAACGTCGTCCAGGTTCCTTCTCTTGAGAAGGACCCTCGCCATGTGGAGCTTCGCCGCTCGCCCCAGATGCCTGAAATCGGCCTCCCTCTTCAGCTCCTCCAGGGCGCACCGCTCGCAGATCAGGTCGCCCTTGTACCGGACCGCCCTTTTGTCCAGGGGGGTGAACTTCTTTTTCTCTGATAGGCAATGCTGACAGATCAGAACCTTCCGAAAAGGGAGCTGGTAGGCTTCGAGAAATGAGACGAACTGCCCCTCAACGGCGGGGTCGCCATGTGCGATGTAGATGGCTCCGGCCTGCCTCAGGAGCCTGACCAGGTCTTCGGGCTGGAGGTACTTCTCGTCCCCGTCTTTGTTGACGAGGAACTTCTTGGGCCGAGGGCCTTTCGGCGTCTCCTGGAGGCGGAGGTAGCCTTCAAATAGGGTCTCAGCCCCCCGGAGGGGGAGGATGAGAACCCGGCCCTTCTCGGCCCTGGCCAGAACCTGAATCGCCATCGGACCCGATCAGGAGATGGTGAGGTCGACGAGCTCGTACTTCAGCCCCTCGGCCTCGAGCCTTCCCATGAGGTTTGGGACCTGCTCGTCGACGCAGACGATCACAGAAGATACGCCGTGAAAGGCCGACTCCACCGCTGACTCCTTCGCCCCAAAGAAGACGTCCGGCTCTCGACCGACCTTTCTCAGGGCGACGAGAGACTCTATCCCCAGGGCCCCTACCATCTTCTCACTGGCGATGAGGTCGGTGAGGGCCTCGAGGTTCACATTCCGAGACCCGCCCATCTGGACCCGGGGAACCTTGCAGACGGTGATCGTCCCCTCTTTGAGGCTGATCAGCCCTTTGAGGTTGGAGACCCCTACGTCCTCTCCGGCTCGGGCGTCGGCGATGGTGACTCCACTCGCCCCCTCGCCGTCCTTTCGGCCGGCGTAGAGGAGCCCCGCTCTCATCTCCAGAGATACCGTCTCCCCCTCATCCAGGTCCTCGTCGGCGATGGCTCCCCAGACCGAGACGTGACTTATGATCTCCTCCATCACGTACCGAGCATACCGCTTCAGCTCGGCGGCGCTCTCAAGAAGCCACTCCACACCTTCCTTGGTAATCCTATACCTCATCCTGCCGTCGGATATCACCAGCCCGTCGGCCACCAGATCCTTGATGTACTCGGAGATGGCCTGGGGGGTGACGCCGAGCCTATCGGCCACCTCTTTCTGCCGTACGTTCGGCTGGTTCGCGGCTATCTCCACTAGGATCTGAAACCTGGAGCTGTCCCTCTTGCTCTGTAAAACGTCGACCATCTTCTAACCCTCTTCCCGTGAGAGCTCGATCCGCTGACCCCTGACTGCGAGCCTCTCCGCTCTTTTGGCAGCGCCTCTTATGAAGGCCTGGCTGAGGTTCAGCTCTCGAGAGAGGTTGTTTAGCGAGGTGTTGCCCTTGGCGACGACCTCCTCGATCTTCTCGGTGCTCTCCCGGAGCTCTTCTTCCGACATCGAGGTCAGGTATATCAGTTCGCTCAGATCCTCCAGAGAACAGACGAAGTTGGCCTGAATCCGGGAATAGCTGGAGTGATACTCCTTTTCGGGGGTTTCACCGGGTTTTGGCGTCTTCCACTTGGTCTCCGCCAATCCGCTCTTCTTCAGAAGATCGAGGCTCCTATGAACCCCACTTTCGTCGCCTATAAGCTCAGAAAGCTCCGCTTCTGTACGCCAATCACAGCAGAGCTCTTCAAACACCCGTTTATGAACTTCTGAACCGAAAGCCAGGAGCAGAGGAACAAGATCGGAGGGATCGTTGATGATCCGAGTTCTCTTTCCCATCGCACAAAACCTCGCCCGTCAATTGGCGCTCAAATTTGATAAATCTTTTGAAGAATCCGTCGCCGCCGTCGAGGAGGGTGGAGCCGATCGGAAGCATCACGGTAGTGGGGCCGAAAGGCGGCGGGGATCGAATTGCCGCCTTTTGGGTCTTCGCCTTCTCCTCGAAAGCGTCTCTTCAGGCACCCCTATTTCGCCGGGATCAGATGAGCCTTATCGTCTCCAGGTTCATGGGCGCCATCGTGGGTATCCTGTGCTTCTTGTAGATGGAGCTGGCGAGGTCCAGGCAGTTGCTCTCGTCGCCGTGGTTTGTGATCACCCTCGAGGGCTTGGGGTAGACCCTCCTCACGTAATCCATCAGCTGGTTTCGGTCTGAGTGGCCTGAGAAGCCGTCGACGGTGACCACATCCAGGTTGATCTTTACGGTCTGGGTCCTCCCCTCGGAGGAGAGGGGCACCTCGTTCCAACCCTTCTGGATCCGGCGGCCGAGGGTTCCCTCGGCCTGGTATCCCACGATCACCAGGGTGTTCTTTTCGTCGGGCCCCAGTCCCTTCAGGTACTCGAGGATCGGGCCGCCGTTCAGCATCCCGCTCGTCGCCAGGATTACGCAGGGGTCGCCCTCCATGATGCTGGCCCTGTGGTTTGCGGACTCCACCTGGACGAAGCATTCGGAGAGGAAGGGGTTGATCCCCTTGTGGAAGATGAGGTCTCGAAGCTCGTTGTTCAGGTACTCGGGATATGTGGTGTGAATGGCCGTAGCCTCGTAGATCATGCCGTCGAGGTAGACGCTGATCTCGTCGAGATACTTCTTCCTGATCGCCTCCTCGAGGGCGATCATCACCTCCTGGCTTCTCCCCACAGCAAAGGCCGGGATGATCACCTTTCCGCCTCGCTTTATCGTCTCCCGTACCACCTTCAGAAGCCTGCCTTCGGCCTCCTTTCTGGAAGGCTGGGTGCTGCCCGACCCTCCGTAGGTCGCCTCCATCACCAGCGTTTCCAATCTGGGGAAGGAGTGGACGGCGGGATCGAAGAGCCTCGTCTTCTCGAACTTGAAGTCCCCGGTGAAGGCGACGTTGTAGAGGCCGTCACCCACGTGGAAGTGGCAGATGGCAGACCCCAGGATGTGGCCCGCGTTGTGCATGGTTAGCTTCGTATCGGGCGCGATGTCGGTCACGTCGCCGTAGTTGAGGGTTATGGTGTGCTTCAGAGCCTCCCTGATCATTGCCGACTCGTAGGGCATCCTTTTCCCCTCCCGTCCGGCTATATCGATGTAGTCGAGCTGGAGGAGGACGAAGAGGTCTCTCGTCGGCTGGGTGCAGTATATCGGCCCCTCGTACCCGTACTTGTAAAGCATCGGAACTAGGCCCGCGTGGTCCAGGTGGGCGTGGGTGAGGACCACGGCGTCGATCTGGTTTAAGGGGTACACCTCGGGGACGTAGAGGTATGGTGTGGCGCTGTCGTCGGATCCGACGTTGACCCCGCAGTCGACGATTATCTTCGATTCGGGGGTCGAGAGGAGCATGCAGCTTCTTCCCACCTCTCGGCACCCACCCAGGGTAGTTATTCTGACCCACTGGTCCTTTGAGGCGACGTCCCGATGGATCCTCCTTCCGATCGTCTTCAGGATCTCCTTTCGCTCGGACTGGACGCTCCGGAGGTACTCTTTGGTGTTGGCGATGGTAGAAGACCTGACCGGCGGCGTCCTCACCACCTTCGGAGTCCAGCCGATCAGCTTTGTGATCTCTCGCAGGGTGGCGCCGTGCCGTCCGATCACCAGGCCCGGCTTCTCGGCCTCGATCACCACCTCTCCGGTCTCGCCGTCGAAGTAGTAGTTGGTGAGCCCCGCCTCGGGGGGGACCACCTGCTGAATTTTCTTCACCGCGCCCTCGGGGTCGGCCAGAACTTTCAGGTCTGGCCTGACCACCACCCTCTTTCTCAAATCTTTTGCCAGGGAGCGGACAATCTCTCCATCGTCTGCCAGCCTTCTTGGGTCGTCGGTGTATATTACCAGCTCAGGGCCCTCGAATTCGATGCCGGTGACGTTTATGTTCGGAGGCAGTTTGCTCTGCACTCTCCGCTTAAGCTCAAGGAGCACTTCCTCAACAGACAATGAAACACATCCAAAAAAAGTTTATCACTTAGAGGTTTTGCCGAATATTCTCCACGACAGATTCATCTACCACCTCATACTTGTCGCCGGTGATCTTGACCAACTGTATGATGTCGCCAGAAGCCGAATCTCTCTTCATGGCGTTGTGTATAGCCCTCACGCCCAGCTTCCCGCCCTCTTCGATGCTCATCCCGGGGTCGTAGAGCGCCTCCAGGACTCCGTAAGCGGTGGGGGAGCCCGATCCCGTGGCCACGATCTTCTGCTCCTCGATCTGACCGCCCAGGGCGTCCAGGGAGAAGAGCTGTGGTCCCTTCTTGTCGACGCCGCCTAAAAGCAGCTGTACCATGAAGGGGAAGTACCGCCTCGAAGCGAGGACGTTGGACAGAAGGGATGTGGTTGCCTTGACGGTCATCGGCTCGCCCCTCTGCATGTTGTAGAGCCTGGACTCCACCTGGATCATCCTGACGATGGACTGGGCGTCGCCCACCACTCCTGCGGTGGTCAAGCCGACGCGATCGCCGATCTGGTATATCTTCTGTGCAGTGGTGCTGGCGATGAAGTTGCCCATGGTGGCCCGGCTCTCTGATGCGAGCACGACACCATCTTTGCAGACGATTCCCACCGTAGTTGTGCCTTTGAACACCTCGACCATCTAAATACCTCGAATTAAAATCAGAAAACGGACGAATTCTCTTCACCACCATCACTATATAAATCTTCCGCGTCTTAAGCGCCCTGGAGATGGAGAAATGCTGGCGGGAGACGTGCTATTTTTCTCAGTCTTCTTTCTTCTGGGGCAGTATCCGGGGGTGGGGTCTCGGCCGCCACGCGGCTGATAGGAACGGCATCATCAACGAGATCGCCTTTCTCCGGAACGATCCTTAAATATATCATGCCGCCACCACATTGAGACAATTTCGCAATCGAGAATGTCGTCGGTAGGAGCTGACGCCTTTGCACCCTTGGATATACAAATACTACATAGATCCCATAGTCTACGATTCGGGCTACAACCCGGTGAACACCATCACCTGGGCCCTTATCCTGGGCGTCATGCTCCTATTGATCATCAGGCTCTTTCGGAAGTTCGATATAAGGCTCGACGAGAAGTTCGTCATCTGCACCGTCCCTTACATCCTGGCGGGCTCAAGCCTTCGGGTCGTCGAGGACGCCAACATCGTGGCCGCCCCCACCAAGTACCTGCTCATAACGCCGTTCATATACTTCCTGGTGGCCTTTGTGACCCTGGCAAGCCTCGGGTTTTGGAGATGGGCTTTTAAGGAGCGGTACCTTTCAGGCTACGCCGTCATCGGCCTACTCTGGACTGGATTCAACCTTCTCGTCCTCGCATTGCAGGGCGCGGAGAGCCTCTCGGCGCCTGTGGCGATATTTTCCCTCGGATCGATCGCTGCCCTGGCGGCCTGGGCCTTCGCCTCCAGACTGAATCTCTCGTTCCTCTCGGATCGGCTGAACCAGCTGATCCTCTATGCTCACATGCTGGACGCCAGCTCCACCTACGTTGGCGTGGACTGGTTCGGCTACACCGAAAAGCATGTCATCCCCAATTATCTGATCGATCTCACCGGAACGGCTCTGGTGATGTATCCCCTCAAGCTTCTGATATTGATGCCGGTCCTGGCCCTTATTGACGACGCCCTCAGGGGCGAATCATCTCTAAAAAATCTGACCAAGATCGCTCTTCTCACCTTGGGGCTCGCCCCGGCGCTGAGAAACACCATTCGATTGACCCTCGGGATCTGAAATTATTGGATTTTTGGGTGTGGGGGGAATCTGAAGCAAAAAGATGAGAATAGGGGAAAAAGGAAAGAAGAAAGTACGAGGAGCAGATCAGTCCCGGATCTTCCGGGCCTCCAGCTTCTCCCCGTGCTTCAGCCTCAGCATGATCTGCTTGGCGAGGTCGGAGGACTTCACCATCTTGATGTCGCCTCTCCGGCCGACGGTGGCGGTGAATACCGGCTCCTTTCCGACGAAGATCTCGACCCTCTCGCCGGGCTTTCCGCCCACCCAGATCGCCAGGTGGCGGCCGGTATCCTCGATGTGGGGGCTGAGGGCCTCTTCCCGTTCGTCGAAGGTCTGGATGTCGATGTGGATGCCGAGAGACTTCTCGATCTGCTCGATCCTCTTTCCCGACTTTCCTATCACCTTAGCCGCCTCGTTCTCCTGAACCTTCACCACCGCGGAGGAGTCGCTGATCATCTCCACCTCGAAGGGGCCCTTGAGGTGGTTTCTCATCTCCTCTTCGACCTGGCGGACGGCGAGATCCCAGGATGCGGGCTTCTTTCCTTCCGGGGAGATGGGCATGATCACGATCTCTTCGCCGTAGGTGTAGAGCTCGTACTCTGCCCTTCCGGTCTCGAAGTCCTTGACGACGATGACGGGCCGGGAGAGGTCCGCCTCGGTCATGCCTGCGGGCACCTTGACCATGAACTCCACGTCCATGACCTTGGTGACCTCCCCCTTCTCGATGAAGACGATGGTGTCGATCACCTGGGGTATCATCCCCAGGTCGACCCTTCCGATAAGCCTCTGGAGGGCGTCGATCGGTTTATTGGCGTGGACCACCCCGATCATCCCCACCCCGGCCATCCTCAGGTCTGCGAAGACCTGGAAGTCGTTTGTCTTTCTGACCTCGTCGTAGATGGTGTAATCGGGCCTCACCAGAAGGAGTATGTCCGCCGAGGCCTCCATGCTCCCCTCCAGGGGTCCATACTGGGTGATCTCCGGCGGGACCTGGAGGTCTCTTGGAGCTTCCAGGGTCTTTACGACGTAGTCGCACTTCTGGAGGTACTTTGCTACCCCTGCGGCGAAGGTGGATTTGCCGGACCCCGGAGGTCCTGCGATCATTATCCCCCGGTGAGCCTCTTTCAGCCTCGCCTTCAGCTCGTCGCTGTGCCTATAGTCCTCCAGGTCTACCCGTGCCACGGGCCTGACCGCCGTTATCTCCAGCCCGTCGGAGAAGGGTGGCCGGGCGATGGCGATTCTCATGGGGCCGAGCTGGACGACGGCCGCCCCGATCTTCTCCATCTCGATGTGGGCATCAGGGTCCGACTTGACCCTATCGAAGATCTCCCTCACCATATCCCGGAGGTCCCTCTCGCTCTGGCTTCGATTTCCGATCTTCACCAGGCTGAACTCCCCTACCTTTCCCCTTTTGGCCATGGGGACCGTCCCCTCTTTGAGGTGGACGGATAGGGTGTCGGGGGTGAAGTACTTCTCGAGAGTGATGGGTTTGATCTCACCCCTCTGGGGGCGGACGTACTCGACTTCGATCCCCATCGCCTCGGCCACCCTGGACTGTATCGAGTCGCTGGTGAGGAAGAAGGCCCCGATGTCCAAAGCGACGTCCCTGATCATGGCGTCGATCTCGCCCCCGCCCGCGAGCTTGATCTGGTCCAGGTCCGGCCTCACGCCCACGTATTCCAGTTCGATCTTGCCGGACTTTGCCAGCTCCGAGAGGCGTCTCAGCTCTTCAAGCCCCTTGATCCCCGTCTCGCGGCCGTGGTTCGCCTGGGCCTCCAGCTCTGCTACCACCGCTTCGGGGACTACAACTCGTTTGCCCAGATACTCGCCGGAGGCGACCTTGGCAGAAACTCTGCCGTCGATCACCACGCTCGTATCAGGCACTATGCAATCTACCATTGTAATAAACATCCTTCAATTAGTTATTTAGTACTTGTGATCGGAACGAAAAAGGAGATCAGAGATAAGCTATGTCCATCTCCCTTTTTTCGGCTATCTCCTCAAGAACCTCGTCGATCCCCATCTGCCGCCTTATCTGGCGGGAGGCCATCACCACCATGACGGGTCGGCCGTACTTGTGAACCGCTTTGATCTTTGCGGCGTCCTCGCCGAAGCCTGGGTCCAGCCTTCTCAGAATGCAGATCTTGATTCCGCTCTCAACGAAATCGCCGTCGTCGTCGTGGCCGAACTCTATGCAGACCATGCTCCTCTCGGGTATTATCCTGTAGTCCACATCGTAGCTGGCGAAGGCGTTTCGATCGTAGAGCTTCTTGTCGGTGAGGGCCGGCCGGAGGTCCTCTTTCACCACTGAATTTGCCAGCTCCAAAAGTCTTTTCTGGGCCTCTTTTGAGTGCTCTGGGCACTTGGCTATGGTGAAGAGGTTGAGGTGGTGGTGAGGCTGCTTTTTGGCGTGGCAGTAAGCCCGAGGCTCCACGACGCTGAAGTCGCCCTCGCCAGGGAAGAAGGAAGGAGCGTAGTTGTCGCAGCTGGAACATTTGATCTGGATGAGGGTATCCTTCTTCAGGAAGGGAGCCATCCCCTCGACGAAGGCGAGGATCTCTCCCATCTGAGGGCTCACGCCCTCGGGCAGGCTCTGCTCGGCCGCCTTGACCGCGAAGAGCAGCTCGCCCTGGTTTTCCTCCTCTTCCTTTCCGTTCTCCTCTTCCTTATCATCCTTCATGGGAAACTCTTTGCCTTAGGCGTGCGTCCGATATAAAAATGTGGTGACGCGCTGCCATCGACGGGATCTCCGAAAAGGCTATATTCTGTCGCGGCCTCACGCCGGTGAGGAGGTCAGCCGGTTGAAGGAGATTCGATTTCACGGCCGGGGTGGCCAGGGAGCTGTTACTGCTGCTGAGTTGATAGCTATTGCGGCTTTTGAAGATAAAAAGTACTCCCAGGCTTTTCCCGCATTTGGTGTGGAGCGGCGAGGCGCTCCAGTTATGGCTTTTGCCCGGATTGCAAACGAGCCGATCCGGATCAGGAGCCAGATATATGAGCCTGATTACGTCATAGTTCAGGACGTCACCCTGCTGGACGTCGTCGACGTGGCGAGCGGTCTCAAGCCAGAGGGGAAGATAATAATCAACACTGACAGGGATGGGAAGGATCTGTTGCTGAAGACGAAGGCGGAGATCGTCACCATCGACGCCACCAGGATCGCCCTCGATAAGCTGGGAAGGCCCATCGTCAACACCACCATGCTCGGCGCTTTCTGCGGTGCCACTGGAGAGGTGAGCCTCGAGAGCATAAACAAGGCCATTTTGGGCAGGTTTTCCGGAGCCCTCGGGGAGAAGAACCTGAACGCCATAAAGACCGCTTACGAGGGGGTTTCCCGATGAGCAAATGCGAAGTTAGGATGGTGGTGGAGCCGGGCAGCACCGAGATCACCAAGACCGGTGCCTGGAGAACTTTTGTGCCCGTCTTCGATCACGACAAGTGCATCAAGTGCAGCCTCTGCGAGATCTACTGTCCCGAGAGCTGCATCCACCAGATCGAGGGCAACTTCGTCCCGGATCTGGACTTTTGCAAGGGGTGCAGCGTCTGCGCCCACGAGTGTCCGCGGGGAGCGATCACCATGGTCCTGGAGGAGAAGTAGATGAGGAAAGTGGTGGAAGGGTCCTATGCGATAGCCGACGCCGTCCGGTGCTGCTCTCCCGACGTCGTCTCCGTCTATCCGATCACGCCCCAGACCCACATCGTGGAGCACCTATCGGAGTTTGTGGCCGACGGAAAGCTCGACTGCGAGTACATCAACGTCGATTCGGAGTTCTCTTCCCTCTCGTCACTCATCGGGGCGAGCGCTGCGGGGGCGAGGACTTACACCTCGACGACTTCTCAGGGCTTGGCTCTGATGTTCGAGGTTCTCTACAACGTATCGGGGATGCGTCTTCCCATCGTCATGACCACAGTGAATAGATCCCTCAGCGCTCCTCTTTCCATCTGGAACGATCAGCAGGACTCCCTGGGTGCGAGGGACTCGGGTTGGATCCAGATCTTCGCCGAGAACGTCCAGGAGGCGATCGACCTGACGCCCATGCTCTTCAAGATCTCCGAGGACCCCAATATTCTCACCCCCTCCATGTCCTGCATGGACGGTTTCATCTTAACCCACGTCTACGAGCCGGTAGACTTTCTGGAAATAGAGAAGGTGAAGGAGTTTCTGCCGCCCTTCAGGCCAGAGTACGTCCTGGACCCGGAGAACCCCAAGACCTTCGGGGCCTTCGCTGATCCCAGCTGGTTTACCGAGTTCAAGTACCTCCAGTTCCAGGCGATGGAGAGGGCGAAAAAGAAGATCGAGGAGGTCTCCAAGGAGTTCGAGGAGATATTCGGCCGGGGATACGGCGGCCTCATCGACACCTACGCCATGGACGACGCCGAGATCGCCCTGGTCACCATGGGGTCAATCGTCGGAACCATCAAGGAGGCGATCGACGAGCTTCGGTCCGAAGGGGTTAAGGTCGGCCTGGTCAAGATCAGAAGCTACCGGCCCTTCCCGGGGGAAGAGCTCAAGGGAGCTCTGAAGGATGCAAACGTCGTAGCCGTCATCGAGAAGGACCTCTCCATGGGATACGAGAGCGCCCTTCTCACCGACCTGAAAGGGGCGTTCTACAACAGCTCCATCAGGACCCCGATCATCGGGTTTGCGGTGGGCCTGGGCGGCCGGGACATCGGGGTCAAGCACATAAGAGCGATGGTCGAGAAGGCGTCGAAGGTGAAGGACGCCGGGATCGAGTCGGAGTTTGAGATCTTCGACGTGAAGCCAGAGTGTCTCTAGGAGGATTATCATGCAAGAGAGTTTGTTTGCACCCGGCCACAGGGCCTGCGCAGGATGTGGAATGCCCACGGCGATAAAGCTCGTCCTCGACGCCGCGGGGCCCAACACCATAGTCGCCTCGCCCACGGGATGCCTCGAGGTCACCTCGACCCCCTTCCCGGAGAGCTCCTGGAGGGTCCCCTGGATCCACTCCCTCTTCGAGAACCCTGCAGCCGTCGCCTCCGGGGTGGAGGTCGCCCTGAAGAGGTTCGGAAAGACCGACATAAACGTCCTGGCCATCGGCGGCGACGGGTCCACCTTCGACATCGGGATCGGAGCCATCTCGGGAATGTTCGACCGGGGTCATCGGATCACCTACGTCTGCTACGACAACGAGGCCTACATGAACACCGGGGTTCAGAGGAGCGGGTCGACCCCCTTCTGCGCCAAGACTACCACCACCCCGACGGGAAAGCTCAGCCTTGGAAACCCCAGGCCCAAAAAGGACATGCCCGCCATCGCCGTCGCCCACAAGGTCCCCTACGTGGCCACGGCGTCGATCGCCTACCCGGTCGACCTTCGGCGGAAGGTGAAGAGATCCTTAGAGGCCGATGGGCCCGCCTACATCCAGATCAACGCTCCCTGCATCACCGGCTGGAGCTTTGAGGCAGGCGACACCATCGAGCAGGCGAGGCTGGTCGTCGAGACCTGCCTGTGGCCTTTATACGAGTACACCGACGGCGTCCTCACCGACGTCAAGAAGGTGCGGAGGAAGAAGCCGGTCGAGGAGTACCTCAAGACCCAGGGGAGGTTCAAGCACCTCTTCAGGGCCGAGGGCGGAGCCGAGGTGATCACCCAGCTCCAGGCCATGGCCGACGCCAACGCCGAGAAGTTCGGACTTCTCGACTGAAGGGGCAGGGGCTTTTGGCCCCACCATTCAAACTTTTTTCGGAGAGAAAGCATGTACGTTGGAAGGATCGTGGTCATAGGCAGGACGGCCAGCCACTCTTGGGTGGGGTATCGGGTCTCGTCCCGCTCTTTTCCCAACCGGCGGGCCTCGATTAGGGGCGAGACCGTCCTGGTATCGCCCGTGGACCCGAAAGACCTGGAAATGAATCCCTACATCGCCTACAACTGCATTCGGATGGCGGGGAATGCGGCGGTAGTCGCCAACGGGACCCAGGCCGACATGATCGCAGAGAAGATAAGTGACGGGACAAAGCCCCTGGAGGCCATCGCCTTCAGCCTCACCGCCTATGGATATGAGAGGGACGAGCTGGACACCCCCCGGATCGCGGGAGCGGTGAGGGGGGACCGGGGATGGCTGGGGATCGCCCGGAAAGGGGAGATCAGGACCAAGGAGTTCGACCTATCCGAGGGAGCCGCTTTCCTGGTCGCAACCTACGAGAAGACTGAGTTTGAAGCAATGGGAGTAGCCGGAGAGGGCGCCGAGGAGATCGCCAAGTCCGCCTTCGGCCTGGTCTTCGAGCGGCCGGTCTGCTCGGCGGCGGCCTTTGAGACCGAGGAAGGATTCGAATTCGCGGTCTACAACCCGGAGCCAGAGTGAAGCGATAGTGGAGCGATCGTGAAGCGACGAGATGGAAAATTGTTGAATTGAAATTATGGTATTTTGACCGACGAGGTTTTGCTGATTTTGAGGAGGGGAAGGGATGGAGATAAACGGCGTAGAGATTGAGGATACCTTTGCGGAGGGCTTTCCGATAAAGGTGGCCAGGGTTCTGATAACGGCGATCACCGAGCGGTGGGCCCTGGAGGCGGCCCGAGAGGCCACCGGCTTTGGGACCTCTGTGATCATGTGCCCGGCCGAGGCCGGAATTGAGCGGCTGGCAAAGAGGAGTGAGACCCCGGACGGAAGGCCCGGCGTATTCATTCAGATCTGCAACATGAGCTTCAAGAACCTGGAGAACTCGCTCCTCTCGCGGATCGGGCAGTGCGTCCTCACCGCCCCCACCACGGCGGTATTCAACGGCATCCCCGAGGCTGAAAAGCAGTTTGATACCGGAGCGAAGCTGAAGTTCTTCGGGGATGGGTTTCAGAAGGATATGGCCTACTGCGAGCGTGGCGTCTGCAGCATCCCGGTGATGTCCGGCGACTTCATCGTCGAAGAAAAAATAGGCGCAGTGGACGGGATCGCCGGGGGTAACTTCTACATCATGGCCGAGAACCAGGCCAGCGCCCTCATGGCCGCCGAGGCCGCCGTCGACGCCATAAGAGAGCAGGCGGGTACGATCACGCCCTTCCCCGGCGGCGTAGTCGCCAGCGGCTCCAAGGTGGGAAGCCGCTACAAGTTCCTGAAGGCCTCGACGAACGAAAGGTTCTGCCCCACCCTCAAAGATGAGGGGGTCTGCATCCTCCCCCCGCACATCCGGGCCTCCTACGAGGTGGTGATCAACGGCGTCAGCAGGGAGGCGATCGAAGAGTCGATGCGAGCTGGAATCAACGCCGCCTGCAAGGTTCCCGGGGTGGTCAAGATCTCGGCCGGGAACTTCGAGGGGAAGCTCGGGCCGCATCTCTTCAAGCTGCACGAGATCCTGGGGTAGGCGAAGCTCCAGGGTCAAATCTATTTTTATCCGCGTTTTTCTGAGGGCAAGAGGCCCAGCTCTTCGGAGTTCTCCAAGAATAGCTCCACGGCCTCTTTCAGGTTTTCGAGAGCGTCCTCGGGCGTCTGGCCACAGCTTGCCACCCCCAGCTCGGGGCATCGCGAGACAAAGGCGCACTCCTCTTTCTCGATCGTGACGGTGAGATTTTTGGGGGCCATTTTCGATCCCTAATCTTATCTCCGGTTACTGCTCATCATCGCTTTATATTTGCCGATTTGCCACCATACCCCAATCCCGAGATCAGGGCCAGAAATCATTAAATAATATGGATAATAATAAATGCCTTCAAGAGAATCTCAAAAATATCTCAAAAGCCGTTCGGGGCGATATGATGTGCCATAAATCCATCATCCAGACGTTTCTATTACTCTCCATCCTCGCCGTCTCCCTGCAGCCGTCCAGCTCCCAGAGCGAGACGGCGGAAGACGGCCTCGAGATCACAGAGCCGTCCTGGTTCATGGTGACCAGGATCTCTCCCTCCTACTCCAAAGATATCGTCGCCAATTTTGAGGCCCTCACCGACTCCCAGGAGCTTTCCGACCACCTGATGAATGAAGACGCGGAGAAGAGAGACCAGGACTTCGACGTCAGCCTCTACTTCACCGTCCTGGACCAGCTGAGCATGAAAGGGGGGCGGGTCCTCGACTACGTCTACGATTACGCCGGTATAGGCGGCGCCCCGGTCCTCTATGCGAGGAAGAAAGTAGCGCCCGCTTATAGAAACTACTCCCAGTACCTCGCTGCCGGGGCCTCCGCCGAGGAGGCGGATAGGGAGGACTATTACCTCCGTTACGTCGAGGCCGGCGGGACGCCGGAGGGTTTCTTCCAGCTCGCCCTCCTCATGATCCAGGGTGAGCAGTTCTACCAGTTCTGGCACGCGGCCTACAACGACGAGCGGATCGTCTCCGACCAAGAGGACGCCCGGGCGGGCTTGGGCGGCGGCTGGGCTGGCGAGGACGACGCCATCGTAGAGGGGCTCCTGGCGGATCTGGGGGAATTCGACCTCGCTCCCGTCGTCTCCATGAGCAGAGATCTGGCCAAGGTCGAGGTGGTCGTCTTCACCAAGTGGGGCGGCTTCATCAAGAGGTCCATGGTCATGGAGAGGGAGTTTCCCCACCTGATCCTCGAGGAGAGGTCGGAGGTGCTGGTGCCGTACAACTGCGGGATCATGTTCTGAGGAGAGAGGGGGTGGGCAGGTCGGCGCCACGCCATCCTCGTCTCAAATAGATCTCGCCAGAAAAGACCGGCACCACTCCGGGCGGATTCCACAGCCCAGCGCAGCCGGACACCAACAATGCTGATAAGAGCGGCAATATTCAGAATTCACCAGACAGGGTCCTGTTCCTGGAGTCTCAGAAGGAAGAGGATGAGGAGGACTATCCTTGACCACAAAAAACTTAGTAGATGGTGACCCTGTTACTTACGAGAGGGGAGATGACGAAGATCCGAGTCGTCGGGTCTCTTACGGGAAGGATGCCCCGGTGATGATGCTGGGGGAAGAATCGGCCCGAAAAACGAGGTGATAAGATGAAGAGTTGGATTGCACGAATTGTAGCAGTAAGCATACTTCTTACCGCGTTCGGTATGATGTCTGGAGCACAGGAAGATACATCAGTTCTTCCTCCTGTCCAGGTGAATGTATCAGCGGAGAACATAACCGGGGATACTGCCATTGAGGTCGTACCCCTCACCAACACCAGAAAGGTTCTCGCCCTGTCCGGAACAGATCCCAGCATCTTCGAGAGGGGCCTGTTCACCATGAGTGGGGCTGGCGACGTCTCAAACCCGGCCTATACCGTGAGCATGAACGCGTTCCTCTCCGGCAATGAGACTGCAACCTATCCCACCGGAAAGGTGGCCACCATCGGCCTTGTCCACCTGGCAGCCAACAGATAGGGGGCGACAGCTTCTCCGAGATGAAGATGATGGCCCCGAAAAAGTAAACCAGATGCTATCGGCCACCTCATCGCTGGGGGGTGAGGGGTGGTGGTGAGATGGGCTCGTCTGCGATAGATCGCCCGGAATCTTCGAGATGAATCAAAGCCTTAGCGGAGCTCATTTCTCCCTGAGTTCTGTCTCGTCAGAATTGAAGAACGCCTTCCATCAGGAGATAATTTCTCGAAGATCAGCAGAGTAGGGCCTGATGAGGCGGCGGGCGGGGCTATCGGCCCCGTTCTCTCATTTCTTCAATCTTTCCGGTAAAGAGCCCCGCTCCGCTCGATCTTCTTCTCCACCCTCGCCCATTCTTTTGTTATGAGGAAGCTCTCCTCCATGTACCCGACCACTTTCTCGAACTTCTTCATCGGGAAGGCCATGGTCAGGACGTCGAGGGGCACGCAGGGGCGGGCCGATGGATCGAACATCCCCAGGACGACTTTCGGCTCGTCCTTCGACCCGCCCTTCTGCTTATGCTTCTGCTCTTCGAGCACCGGATAGAGGATGATGGAGCTACATCCCGCACCCATGGGGCAGATGACGCCGTTCGGATCGCTCTGGTCGAAGTTGGCGAGGGTGAAGAGGCCGGAGAGGACCTCGGGACGGGCGAAGAAGATCACCACTTCGGGGGAGTCCGTCTCTCTTAGCTGGTCCCACCGGGTGAAGTGCATATTCTTTCCGTCCGAAGAGATCTCGGGGATCATCTTCTCCCAGGCGTCGACGATCTCCGGGGTCTGCTTGTACCGCTCCCCTTCGAGAACGCCCGATTTCCCGTACGAGAGGAAGTACCGGAATTCGGGCGGACGCTCCGCGGAATATCCTGAATACATGAGCCCTCCCGGGCAGGCGATCGAATTTTCATCGAAGACGAGGGGCGTTCCGTTCCTGACGCGGTTGATCTGGCAGATGAGGCAGCTCCAGCCCCCCGGCGGCGGGACCTTCTGCACGTCGCTGGAATCTTTTCGAAACTCCAGGGTTATGGGAAGTTCAGCCCCTGGGAAGTACTTTTGCCATAATGCGGTGAACCGATCGCGGAGTACGATGTCCATAAATTTCTCAAATATCTTTTAGCTATAAGCAGTTTATCATTAAACTGACTTGGAGGATTGGAGAAGATGAGATCGAAAGTGGGGCGAATTGGTCACGAGGGGAAATCGGCATGGTTAGGGCCTTTCCCTACGAGACCCTCTGGGAGAGGTCGGAGGTCCTCGTCCCGTACGAGTGCGGGGTTATGTTCTGAGAGGGCTACCAGGCGGCCGAGAGCCGGGCGGCGCCGCCATCGGGGCCGCCCGGAAGGCGCCAGGGGCGTTGGAGAGCGTCGCGGGGAGTTTTGCAGGAAAAGAGGGTGGCTGGCTATCCTGCAAAACGCAAGATTGGGTCTGGGGAGTCTAATAGATTTTATTTGAATTTTATCAAAGTTAGATTGTCTGAATTTTTGAATTAGTTTATCAAACACGCAAATATTTCGTTAACTATTTAAACCGATCGTAAATACTAAGATTGATGTTAAATTGGATTAATTGGATTAAATGGGGTGAAAAGGAAACTGCTGAAATAACAAATCACGATACAGTATATATTATTTTATATATAATTATTGCTTATTTTTTATTTATCTCTATACATTCGTCTGATTCGAATGAAATTATTGGAAATATTAGCATAGTGGTAGGGTTGGTCGGATTATTGATCGCATTGCTTGGTATAAGTTCATCATCGAAAAAAATGACGGAAATGCAAGTAGATTACTGGAATGCTAGAGGCATTGATGATAATAGCAAAGGCGCAGAATATAATAAACAAAATGATTATGATAAGGCTGCAATTGCTTACGAACATGCTATTGATGCTTTTGATAAAGCATCCAAGTTAGATCCCCAATACGCAAAAACATGGAGTAATAGAGGTAATGCACTTCTTGCTCGAAAAAAATATTATAAAGCAATAAACGCCTTCGACTATGCAATCGAGCTAGATCCACAATCACCAAAAACCTGGAACAATAAAGGCCTTGCTCACAGGGAATTAGGACAAGTTCTCGCAGGTCAAAACGAAACTTATAATGCAAAAATTGAGTATTATAAAGCCATAAGAGCTTTTGACGAAGCCATTAAAAGAGACCGAGAGCTTTCCTATGTTTGGAATAATAAAGGGGGCGTCCTACAAGAGCTAGGTGATATTTTCAAACGAGAAGGTGATCCCGTCTACCAAGAAGGATATGCTCTATATAGTGACGACATATATGCTGATTGTAACTACGAAGAAGCCATTAAGTGTTATGAGGAGGCCATCAAACTGGATCCAAATTTTGCGTTTTTTTGGTACAATAAAGGTAATGCTCTTTTTGCGAAAGGAGATTATGATTTCGCGATTCAAGCTTATGATAGAGCTATCGAGCTTAGTCCAAAGAGCACACAAATTTGGTTCGCTAAAGGCAAAGCCCTTCAGTCTTATAATTATGAACATGCTCTTAGCGCTTATAACAAAGCTATCGAATTTGATCCTCAAAATATAGCTGCGTGGAACCAGAAAGGTATTATTCTTGATACTCAGGGTGAGTACGACGAAGCCTTTCAGGCTTATAATAAGGCCATAGAAATTAATCCGCAAGATGAAGCGGTAATAAATAATATGGGCAAGATATATCTTATGATAGGTGAGTATGATAAAGCTGTTAAATACTTTAATAAAGCAATTGAAATTAATCGAAAATATGGCCCTGCCTGGAGAAACAAAGCACTAACTCTATCTCAGTGTGCTAGGTACCAAGAAGCATCTGATACCTATGACGAGGCATTTAAAGCTGGAATCAAAATAAATTCAAAAGATTGGAGGGTAATAGGCGATATTCTTAGTAAATGGAACAAATACGATGAAGCGATCAACGCCTATGATAAGGCAATCGAGTTAGACCAAAATGATGTCCTTAGTTGGAGCAACAAAGGCGCTACCTTCTGTAATTTGGAAAGATACTCCGAGGCGTTCAAATGCTTTAACAGGGCCAATGGCATCGATCCAGAGAATGCAATCGCATGGCAAAACAAAGGAGTAGTTCTCGAAATTTTAGCAAGGCATGATGATTCTCAAGGACGATACGATGAATCACAGCGTAAACACAGACTGGCTCAAAATTCATTCAAAAAAGCAAAGCAGTTGGGTTATGATGGCGAAATATTATCCAGTGGTCACTTTGATTTGTGGTCGTGGTCTTGGTTTTAATCATTGAATATCGCTAACATACCAAATTGCTAGTATGCCAAACATTAGCTGAGCATGATCGTTTATCCATATTTTATCCAATGAAATGTGCCCGCTCTTCATCGATCTATTCGAGGAAAAACGGCTCTGATCCTCACGACGTGGATCACGGTGGAAGCATGAAAACCAGTATTCAATACGCCGTTTTCATGCTAATCTGTTTATTCCCCAAGCCATCACTCTGGTACTAATCGGCTGGTCCTTTCTTCTTGCTACCATGGTTCACCATCCCACCACCTTTATCCCCGCCACCTCCCGGAAGTGCCCGTCCCTCGTCACCATCTCCCGGTCCCGGGCGAGGGCTATGGCAGCGATCACCTCGTCGAAGTCGCCTATCCTCCTCCCCTCGGACCGGAGCCGGGAGGAGAGGGCGCCGAAGATTATGCAGGCCTCGTCATCCAGGGGGAGGACTACGAGGGAGGCGAGGAGCTTCTTCGCCGCCGCGAGGTTCCTCTCAGGGTTCGCCGAGAGGAAGGCTCCCCGATAGAGCTCCAGGGCGGTGATCGGCGTGGTGTAGAGAGGGGCGCCCTTCTCCTCCAGCTCTGCCAGGAGGGCCAGGGCCTCACCTCGGCGCCGCAGGAGGTCGACCAGAAAGGAGGTGTCGAGGATGGGCATCAGAGATCGACCGCCCTCATCTTTGCCGCTCTCAGCTCTTCGGAGCCCCTCTCGATCTGGTCGGCCAGGTCGCAGACTTCCTGGGCGGGGTGGGCGGACGCAATCTCGGCCAGCGTCTCGGAAAGTTCTCTTTTTTTGGGGTAGTACTTGAGGATAACCTCGGAGAAGCTCATCTTCTCCGAATCTTTGAGGCTCTTCAGCTGTGCGTAGGCGTCCTCGGTAATGCTGATCGTCTTGGTGGACATGGGTCTATCTGTGTATGTACGTGTATTTCAAGCTGCCTCCTTCTGGCCGTTTCTGTCCTGGGGCGGCTGAGGGGGGCTGAGGGGCGGTGGGCGGAGGCCCGATCCAGCGGAGAAGAAGCCTCGTCGAGCTCCCCGACCCTCTTCCCCTCGGACCGCAGCCGGGCGGAGAGGGCGCCGAAGACGATTGCTGCCTCGTCGTCCAGGGGGAGGACTATGAGGGAGGCGAGGATCTTCTTCTTCGCCGTCGCCAGGTTCCTCTCGGGGTTTGTCGAGAGGAAGGCACCTCGATAGAGCTCCAGAGCCGAAATCGGCATGGTGTAGAGAGGGGCGCCCCTCTCCTCCAGCTCCGCCAGGAGGGCCAGGGCCTCTTTTCGGCGCCGCAGGAGGTCGGCCGGAAAGGAGGTGTCGAGTCGAGGATGGGCATCAGAGATCGACCGCCATCATCCTTGCGGACCGGAGCTCAATAGATCCCCTCGCCCTCGCCGAGTCGGGTTTTCGAGGCTTCATCGACGAAAATTCCTTGCCCTGGCGCGATGTAACCTCTTTGTCTTTTGCACAAAAGTCGAGAGAAACATCATATACTGAAAGCCCCTTAGTTATCTTTCATGTCCGCGCGGACCGCTTTCAAAGAGGCAAAAACCCCTCCCAAAAGCCTCCCCTACGATCTCGAAGAGCCCGAAGACGAGGCCGAGATCACCAGGGCATTAATGCGACTCTCAGAGCGAACGCTCTCCAAGTATGCGGACGTTGAGCCCGATCTCTACTGATGAAATGAAAGGCAAGATCGTCGTAATCCCCTTCCCCTTTTCAGATCTGAGGGGCTCCAAGCGGAGGCCTGCCCTTGTTCTCCACGAATACAGAGACGATCTGGTCGTGGCTTACATCTCCTCGAAGGTGCCCGAACGCCTTTCGCCGACAGATGTTTTAGTATCCCACGGGTCTGCATCGTTCAAGTCCACCGGGTTATTGACCGACTCGGTCATAATGCTCGGCAAACCTGCAACGATAGAGAGACATCTCATCCTCCGCGTCATCGGAGAGGTCGATGACGATCTGAAAGCTGAGATTAACATCAAGCTTTCTCGGTGCTATAGGCTTTGAATTTGAACAAATGACGGGAGAATCTTGCAAGTCCCACTTCTAAAAGGTCCCTTAGAAACGACGTTTGAAACGCCTCACCCTTATTCTACCACCCCACCACCGTTATCCCCGCCACCTCTAGGAAGTGCCCGTCCCTCGTCACCATCTCCCGGTCCCGGGCGAGGGCGATGGCAGCGATCACCTCATCGAAGTCGCCTATCTTTTTCCCCTCGGACCGGAGACGGGCGGAGAGGGCGCCGAAGATGATTGCCGCCTCGTCGTCCAGGGGGAGGACTATGAGGGAGGCGAGGAGCTTCTTCGCCGCCGCGAGGTTCCTCTCGGGGTTTGCTGAAAGGAAGGCTCCCCGATAGAGCTCCAGGGCGGTGATCGGTGTGGTGCAGAGAGGGGCGCCCCTCGCCTCCAGCGTCGCCAGGAGAGCCAGGGCCTCTTTTCGGCGCCGCAGGAGGTCGACCAGAAAGGAGGTGTCGAGGATGGGCATCAGAGATCGACCGCCCTCATCTTTGCCGCTCTCAGCTCCCCGGAGGCTTTCTCGATCTGGTCGGCCAGGTCGCGGGCTTCCTGGGCGGGGAGGGCGGACGCGATCTCGGCCAGCGTCTCGGAAAGTTCTCTTTTTTTGGGGTAGTACTTGAGGATAACCTCGGAGAAGCTCATCTTCTCTGAATCTTTGAGGCTCTTCAGCTGTGCGTAGGCGTCCTCGGTTATGCTGATGGTCTTGGTGGACATGGGTCTATCTGTGTATGTACGTGTATTTCAAGCTGCCTCCTTCTGGCCGTTTCTGTCCTGGGGCGGCTGAGGTGGGCTGAGGGGCGGTGGGCGGAGGCCCGATCCAGCGGAGAAGAAGCCTCGTCGAGCTCCCCGACCCTCTTCCCCTCGGACCGGAGCCGGGCGGCGAGGGCGCCGAAGATGATTGCCGCCTCGCCCGTCAGGGGAGGCCTACGAGGGAGGCGAGGATCTTCTTCGCCGCCGCCAGGCTTCTCTCGGGGTTTGCTGAGAGGAAGGCACCTCGATAGAGCTCCAGAGCCGAAATCGGCATGGTGAGAGAGGGACGTGCCCCTCTCCTCCAGCTCCGCCAGGAGGGCCAGGGCCTCATTTCGGCGCCGAAGGAGGTCGACCAGAAAGGAGGTGTCGAGGATGGGCATCAGAGATCGACCGCCCTCATCCTCGCGGACCGGAGCTCAATAGATCCCCTCGCCCTCGCCAAGTCGGGTTTTCTAGGCTTCATAGACGGAATTCCTTGCCCTGGCGCGCTGTAACCACTTTGTCTTTTGCACGGAGGTCGAGATAAACATCATATACGGTGCCCCCTTCCTTTTCCTCTCCTAACCCTCTCTCCTCACCCTCTCTTCTTGCCCTCAACCTGGTTGGTGGAGTTGCCTGCATCGATATGATGTCACCCCTCGATGTGGTAATGGACCTTTAATTCTGGAAGTTTAGCTCTCGGCTACATCTTTTTAATATCCAGCATTGCCCCGCCTTGTTTTCCGATTAATTAAGTTTAATTCTGCCAAAAACACTTCTATTGATATCGATATAATCTTTAGTATACACCACAAATGTCTATAAATAGTTGAATTACATTCTAGCAATTGTAAAGGTGAAACCACATGAAAATTAGAGTTGTGAGTTCAAGAGATGAGATACCCGAGCTGAGACCGAACGAGACGCTCGTCCACATAGCTTTCCGACCTTCGAACATCGATCTGTTGGACATTGTGAAGGCGTGCCCCAGGCTTAGAGCGATCCAGGTACCCCCCTCCTACAACAAGACCCTGTCCAGGGCGATCAGGCTCTTCCTTGAGATGCAGGGCATAGACCTGCTCGAAGGGGACGTCTGGGGCCACAGAAAGGACATCGACGAGTACTACATGGTCGACGAAAACGCGATCGGTCAGATAGGCGACCTCATCGCCGGTGGAGAGAGCATCGCTGATGCCGTAGATGACCTCCGGATGACGACCCGACTATCGCCCGACCTGATCAAGTACATCGCCAAGTCCAAGATGACCGCCTGAACTCAGTTTCAGGCGCATCTGAACCCTTTTCTATCTTCGTCGACGCTTTTAAGAACGATCTCGTGGCGGATCGACGAGACTTTATAAAATCCTGGAAGCGGATTCAAACCCCGAACCTAAGCGGACCAATCCTCCTATTGCCGCTGCTTCGAGCATTTCTTCTCTGGTGGCTCCGTTCGATATGGCTGCTTTTTTGTGGAATTCGACGCAGGAATCGCATTGAATTGCCGCAGAACACGCCAGCGCGATAAGTGCCTTATCTTTGGCAGATAGAGCACCGTCCTTCATGATCTCAGATCTCAGGTTAACGAAAGCAGAATTGACACCTGCCCCCAAAGCCTCTCCAAACCTCACCGGTCCAGGCTTCTCTTCAATCATTTCTCGCTACCTCCTGACCCACTTATCGTTCGATTGGATTCTCCAACTCAGCATCTAGACGGATGCGAGGTCTTTCAGCTTCTGTATGGACTCCATCGCTTCGGCAGACTCCTTCCGTCTCTCCTCCTCAATGGTACTGATGATCTCGTCTATGGGTGTGCTCAGGGCATAGACCTTGTGAGGTCGACCTTTACCTTCGCCGCTCTTCACATCTTTCTCATCTACCCAGTTCTCGCGACGCAGTGCACGCATCGCGATGCTAACTTCAGGCTGTCTCATATCGGTCCCATACTCGATCTCTCTTGATGTGGACTCCCCTGCAAATGCCAGGTAGGTGATGACCTTAGCTACGTTCCGTTGGACACCCAAGCTGTGTAGAAGGGCTACGAACTCATGGTCGTCATCGTCCAGCATTTTAGCTACTCCCTCTCTCATAGTCTAACTACCCCCTCAGGTATGGATATATGTATATATTTCAATTATAAATAACTGTTGTATTCGTGGTTTGAAATAGAGAAAGATAATTCTTCACTGTAATTGGCCCTCGTGAAAGCGGAACCGAAGGCGCGAACTTGGGCTGGTCGCCCAAATTGGCTCCCGGTCACACCCCCGGCCCTCCGATCTACCATCTTTGCCGCCCAAATCCTCAGAACACGGCGATTCTCGTCTTATGGGTCACTGATGAGGATGGTTCTGCCATGCGTGTTATGCACACTTTCTGGTTGGACCTTTTGGCCATCAAATCACAGAGGATGCACATAAGCTCAACATAAGATCTACATGAAAAATAACCATTTAAGGAGCCGGGGACAGATGGTTTTCTGCAGGCGGCTTAAGTGGCCTTTTCGACCACCTCCGCCTACTAGGAGGGGGGACAATCGTCCTCCCCTTGGCGCTATTGCGACCAAGATTTATGGGGTTAGTGAGATGAAAATGTCAAAGATACCGAGGTGGACCACAGCATTGCTGATGGTCCTGCTCACAGCATCGTCCTCAGCTCTAGCCTACGGAAACACTGTAAGCCAGAGCATAAGCATGAACGGCGAAGGAGGTCAGGTTAGCCAGAGTGCGTCAAATTCAGCTCTCGTCTTTGGTTCAAATAACGATGTTAGCCAGAGCGTTAACCAGAACGCTCAGGGTGAATACATAACCCAGAGCGCTGCTAACGCCGCTGTCGTCGTAGGGGACTGTAACGATGTCAATCAGGGTATCAGTCAAAACGCCGAAGGAAACCACATAATGCAGGCTGGGGCCAACGCCGTCGCAGTGGTGGGGAATTTCAATCAGGTAGGGCAGAACATCGCCCAGACGGCTCTGGGCAACGAGATCTACCAGACCGGCTCGAATACAGGGACGATCATCGGTGACGGAAACGCTCTGTTCCAGAGCATCTTCGCCTCCGCCAGGACTAGGCCTATTGAGCATGTAGACCCAGTACAGGATATGAGTAACTTCGCGTACATCGCTGGTCACTACAACGATATCGGCCAGAATATCTTCGGTTATGCCATCGTAGGCACCGGAAACGGTCCCGTGACCCAGGAAGGAAGTAACGTCATCCAGACGCCGGACCCGAACTATAACTCCTTCCAGCAGGGGCTCGGCTTCAGGGGAACCTCGGGACCTGGATCAGAGGTTTCGCAGTCTGCTCGAAACGAGGTACGGGTGAGTAGCTAGGTCTTATGGAGACGGATCTCTTCTCCGTCTCATGTTTTAGATCATGGAGAAACAGGCAACAAATTCTTAGGTTTTGAGGGAACGATATGAAGGCATTGGCAATTCTGTTATCTCTACTAGCTCTGACTCTCTCAGGGGCAGCTCAGGATGCATCGACGCTCACCGTCGTCGGGGAAGGAGAGATTCTCGTCCCGGCAGATGTCGTCTATGTTTCAATCAGTGCAACGGCCCAGGATGAGAACCTAGCTCAAGCATCGTCGAATATCACCGAGGTGTTGAATCGGACCATAGAAGCTCTCATCGACACCGGTGTCAATAGAGATGACTTACAGGCAGACCGTGGCAGAAGTGTTTCGAGTATTCAGACCATAAGCCGAGTTTACAACAACTCCACTTACGTGATGGTCGCGAATGAGACGATAACCCTGGTCAAAGAACAGGTCAACATCAGGTTCGATGCTAAAGACGAGGATCTGATCAACAGGACTTTTAAAGTTGCTGAGGCGGAAGGCGCAGAGGCTGCCATATCTGGGTATGCTCTGGAAGAGAGGAGCACAGCATTTGCCAAAGCGCGAGAAAGCGCCGTCCAAGACGCGGAGAACGACGCAGAAGCTCTCGCCTCGGCGGCAGGACTGAAACTCGGAAAGAGGTTGGAGATCATCGAGAGGTCAAGTCCAGTAGTTCGCCAGATACCTTTAGGTCCCGATACGATGGAATTCAGCATGTTGGACTTCTTTGAGTTCTTCTGGTTCGAGCATTACGATCCATTCAAGACGGTCATCTACGCCGAACCGGGGATGATGGAGGTCAGATCCAGGGTCGTCGTCACCTACGAGGTCACTTCGTGATGAGCATCTCTGAAATCCTTTTTTTCGATGTGAGGCTCTCCGAGATAACTGATGTTTATAGGAGCAGTTATGATGAGCATGTTGATGGCTTTTGTGATCTCCATCAGGGATAAATTTTTAACCACATCCTGCATATCTCATGAAATGGGGAAAGTAACATACTGAAATCTAATTGAAGAAGTAGAAAGCATAACAGGAGATGCTTCGTATATGAATAAGATTCTGATATCGGTCGTTCTCATAGTGTCTTTGATGGGCTGTGTCGCTGCATCTGGTGTTATGATGCGGCCAGGAGAAATTGAGGCGGAAAAGCGATTTGAGGAGGGCAGAGGTCTTCCATGGATCGGAGGCGATCCCCCTCATTACACTTCGTGGTATCAGGGATATCCCCATTACTCTACTATTTACAGAGGGTATCCTCCGATCAAGCATATAGAAACGCCGTATCGTAGCTACAGCCGGATTAGCCTCTTCCCTGAATGCTTTCCATTCTGTGACGGCTATCCCTTTTTCTACTTACGTAGTCAATATCGCCACCCAAGGAGCGATTACTTCGGATGTAAATTCTAAGACTAACCTATTGTTATCCAAGAGGCTGTCGACTCAACATTTACCTGGGTTCCATATCGGCACAGAGCAGACTGCAGGTCATTCTCACATCCGATTCCACAGCAGGAACTATGACATCTGTACAAGGGGTGAGAAGAAGATGACCATCGGCTTGATAGCTATGACTAAGAAGAGCAACTTGAGCCTTGGGCGCCTCAGATCAAGGAGGTCGAACTGAAGACTGCTAAGGTCAGGATGTACTTTAACAACCACGCCGGAGCAGAAGCGGTAAGAAACGCATTTCAGATGCTTCTGATCGAGCACAAGTCCAGAGAGATCCATTCCAAGATCAGCTTACTCTTGGTGAATTTGGAAAATAGCGGAATCGAGTCGCAGGCGGATCAGCACTGACCACAGCGCCCTACCTTTAGGGACCACCACATCGATAATGGCCTGACCGCCACGAGCCTCGACTCAAAGCCGAAGAGAGACGCACAGCGCTGTCCACTACACAGCGTCCCATTCGCGAGAACCCGAGGAACGTCATCAGATTGTCGGGTCTGTTGTTTGCTCTTTCCTCAGCTTTGTGCCGCATCTCGCACTTGACGAGAACTCTCGAGTTTGGCTGAGTGAAGCATATACTACGCCTGTTACGGCGTGCATATATCCGACCTTATCGCTTCTCAGCCTCCCATCGCTTTCCGGATGCTGCCTCAATAGACAGCACCTCTCAGGTCCAGCCTGAAGAGCTTGCCGGAATGCCTGTCCTCGTTCTCACGGCACGAAATGCGGCAAACCACCTATATAATCGTTATAGATACTTGTAGTTTGCGGTTGAACAGGTCAGCTGGTGTCATCGACTTCGCCGCTGTATCTTGGCCATTGGTCGTATCCGATGTTAAGATCGTTCGATCGGAGGGCTGAATGAATTCTACCTCTTTGGTTCACCTCGCTGTCCAATGCAGTTTCAGGTTCCCAGAGGAACATGTCAGAAAGTTCCTCAGTTAGATCTGAATCGGTCTAGCGCCTACAGCGACGAGGCCTCCGGGCCGAATAATTGCAGAGATGGACATTGATGCCATCCCTCACCAAGAGACGTTTTGAATACTATATAAAAATTGAAAACTAAATTAATAAAAATTGCCGGGGGCGCGAAAATCTCGCCCTCAGATGAAGGGGATCCAGTCGACCTGGACGTCATCTTGTCCGGGTGGGCCGTAATGGTTGTGGTTTTCGTCGCCGTGCCCATATCCGGGCCTGCTGCCATCGTCTGACTGGCCGGGGGCATCCACCCCGTCGGGACCGCAGCCTTGCGAATCATCGCTCTCGGCCGAAATTGGCGCAGTTATGAGGGCGAAGATACAAGAACCAATAACAAAACGCTTCTCAGTTTCGTGCAGATCACCTATGTTTAAATAGGCATACGTATACTTAAATATATCTATAATGTAGTTTCATTCTGATATCCAAAATACAAATGTAAAGCCAACTTAAGAGAAAAATACTTGAACCTTTATAAACAGATGTCTTTGATACCTTAATTTAATATATTGCGTTATTTATTCTGATGGGGGCTGCTTCTGTTGGAGGACTTTTTTGCACCCTCCAGATTCCTTTCGGAGTTTTGCGGAGAGGCGCGCTTCTCAGATTCCCCAAGACTCGTCGCCGGAGTCGTAAAGTGGGGACGCTTCCCCCCTCAGATTTCGGAGAGCACTCTCAGGTCAACTCTTTTCCTCGGAAGCCCACTCAATCCGATCAACTAGGTTGTGGAGCACCAACTCCTAAAAAAATCCGTTAAGTATTAAAATGTTGATGAACAACAGTTATATGTGCCAGCTGCGAGCCGCGAGACTCAAGAACGCCCTCCATCTATCGAGCCCTCGCTGCTTTGGGGATTTGGTGGATGGCCATGAGAGACGTTATGCGAATCGCCATCATGGTGGGAATCGTTTTTGGGACCTGCCTTGCAGAGCCCATGCTGATGCCCATAGACGAAGTCTTCTCTCCGACGATGCTCTGGTCCAAAGGCCAGATTATAGTTCTTGAGGGGGTGTCAGACGACCCGCTCGTCGGCGACGAGGATCGCCTATGCTGTGAGATGATCTACGACGAGTTCGTAGGAAGGGTTGCGGTGGTGAACGTTCGGGCTGTATTCCGGGGCTCAGAGCACCGCTACTTCGTCGGGAGGGCGTGGGTGGGTCATGTCTGCGTCAACGACAGGATCTGCGATATCATCACAAAAATCGTATCTGAGCGAGTGAAGGGGTAGGATCGAAGATGGAAAGCTGGCAACTGTCCCCTCTCCGTCCTCGCAAGATAACGGATGGCGAATTATAGGCAGCGTGCGCTGCTATGCTGGGGGGTCGCAAGCCTCAGAGGACCTAGACTAGATCTGGACTATCGGATCGGAAGCATCACCAGATCATCCGAACATCCTCTGGGCGCTGGCGTTCATCCCCGCCTTTTCCTGCGCCTCGATCCAGGTGGAGGCGAGGATGGCGAGGTCCAGCAGAAACTTGCAGAGGTAGATCTTCAGCTTCTCGGGGTCCTTGATGTTTCTCGTCTTCTCCTGGAATAGGGCCATCGCCTCAGTCTCGTCTTTCGCCCGCGGCCAGATATCTTCCATATCCTCCCGGGCCTTGAGAACGATCAGCTCTTTATCCACCTCGCTCAGCCCAGTGGCGTCGGGGATCCATCGAAAGGCCAGGGCGAGCCCCTCGGGGGTTATGTCATGCCTAAAATTCTTGTACATGGGGTCTGCCTTCATGTTCATCTTTATGTTATGCAATTTCATCTCCTCCCACCATCTCACCGATCAATATCTCATCTGACACCCTCTATCGACTTCTCAATAGCTCCGTTTTAGCATCATATTCAAGTCTCTTTTCTTTTATAAGGATTATCCATTCTCTACCAAAATTATTCCCCCTGTCTGCAGCTAACCCTTCCCCCTCAAAGTCCCCCTGATCCAGGTGCTTCAGCATAGGGCCCTGAAAGGCGATTTCAAGGTCAATGGGCTGAATTCTCCAAGGCTGCCCACCGCGAGAGCTATCGCGAAGACTGGCAGGAAAAGAATGAGAAGAGGGGATCGAGGCTTTACGGCCCTCTGCTCTCTTCAGGGCCGCAAAAAGCATCTCGCCCCTTCCTTCCGTCCCCTTCACCTCGACGCCGAGGAGATGACGTAGGTCTTCTTCGCAGTGGTGAAATCCTCGGGCTTGTAGACCCCCGTCGACCAGGCCTCTGTTATCTCCTCGATCACCTCGCCGTTTCGGCTGAGGGTGAGGTCCGCCAGGTGGAGGCGGGATGGAGTCTGCTTCATGATAAACTTGAGGGGGTCGAAGGTGAGGGATACCAACTGCATCCCCTCCACCAGGTTTACGGTCACCTCCACAGCGTCGATCTCAAAGCCGTCATCGTCAACGAGCCTTCCGGCGACCTCGTAAGATCCCGGAGCCTGGACTGCGACCTCGACTCCGATGACTATAGAGTCGGGCTTCATCCCCGAGCCAAATCGTGACGTGCGCGTCTGGTCCACATACTCTCCAGTGAACCGGGCTGATATGGGCTGGAAGTCCTCTGGACACTTGAATATGGTTATGTTCCCCTCGTACCGATCGATGATGTCCCCCTCCCCGTTGTAGAGGAAGAGGTTCTCAAGGCTGAGGGGCCCGCATCTGCCCCTGCTCCAGATATCGCTCCCGTTGACGCAGATCTCTATCGAACCGTCCTCTTCGAGTCTCTCTGTACTTCCGAGCCAGCCTATCGCAGACCCGTTACCGTCCAGGAGGCTCCCTTCGACCCGATATTCGCCGGGGGCGGTGACGTCGATCTCCACCTCGACGCAGAGCTTCTCATAGAGGCCGTCCCCGTCCATGTCGATGAGGTCGGTTCTGCTGTCTCCTGTCAGGGAGGCTCCTCCTACGGTGAGGCTGACGGGGATGGTGAACCGATCCTCGTCGGAACGGACCTGGATGTACCCCTCCAGGCCAGCGCTGGAGGCGTCGGAGGGGACGGTGATGGTGGCGTTGACCGTCCCTTCCGTCCCTGAGTCGAGCCGTTCGGGACCGTTGGCCGCGACCCACGACCAGGTCTCCTGGACGTAGAAGGTCGCCTCAAGGTCGAAGGGCTGCCTCGCCTTGGTGGTGACGTGATATCCATAGACTATCGCCCTCCAGAGGCCGGGAGCCGGATGGGTGGCTCCCACCTCCTCTTTGACTTCGCCTCCGTAGGAGACGTCCACGGGCCTTCCGTTCTCGTTGAAGAGGAGGAGGGCGAGATCGCTCTCGGAATCGTCCCAGCCGAGCCTCACCCCGAGCCGGGTGACGTTCGCCGGAACCTCTATTGGAACCGTCCAGATCACCTTGTCCCCAATGGAGTCGGTCCACCCCTCCTTCTCGACGTTCTCCACCATCCCGACGTAGGTGACGTTGGCGAGGGCTGGGCCGCCGTTTCGGAGGCTGAAGGTCGCCTCCTTGGTTTCACCGGGGCTAGCAGAGCCGACCGACCATCTCTTGGGCGAGCTGGCCAGAAGGGTCCGTTCCACCTCCAGAACATAACCCGTCTCGCCGGTGATGTTCCTCGCATGGGTCGCCACAACCCACCGGCCCGTAGGGGGCGTCTCCACCGATACGGTCTCAGCCCCTTCTTCCTGCCCTGCAGGGATGTACTCGCTGGTGGGCGATAGCAGGAACAGGTCCAGGTCGGATTCATCCTTCCAGGAAAGGGTGCACTTAAGCTCGTCGGTGCTGGTCGGAACGTCGACGTAATAGTAGTCCCACTCGCCCTTAACCAGGGACCCGGGGGCCGAGCCCCGGCCCTCTCTCATCTCCATCGGTTCTGCCACCTCGATGGTCAGGGGTACGGAAAATATGGTGCTTCCGTTCTCAGCGACGTCGATGGAGCCGATGTACCTGCCCGAGACGGCGTCCTCAGGGACGCTGACGGCCGCCCCAAAGACCCTCTGGCCGTTGGCGGGGATCTTTTTTGGCAGGGGCTGGACTGAGGTCCAGTCAGCTACGGGCCCCGACGCGGTGGTGGTGACGTTTTTTAGCTCCTTGTCGGAGAAGAATAGGAACTTGGAGCTCCAGTCCACGTCTCCGGGGGCGAGGGCGTACATCTTCTTCTGGAACCGATCGGCCCCGGTATCGAGGCTACCATAGACGGTGTCGTCGCCGCTGACCCAGAAGTCTCCGTAGACCCACCTCCCCGCCGACCAGCGGTCAGGAAGGACGCTGCAGAGCTTACCTTCACTCAAGACGTCGAAAGACCCTTGTGCGTCCAAAAGGCCGGCCCCCTGGTAATAGGCCTCGTACTCCTCGTCCTGGGTGTTGGTCAGTTTAGTTGCGCCCCTGGTCAGGGCCGCCTTCACCCCCGCGGGGGTGATGGTCGGTTCCGCCTGGATGAGCAGGGCCGCAACCCCCGCCACCACCGGGGTAGAGAGGCTCGTCCCCGACGCCCCCGTGTAGTAGTCGTCGATCTTTCCCTCAATCTCGAGTTTCGGCGGCACTGTGGAGACGACGTTCACCCCTGGAGCCACCAGGGTAGGCTTGTACCTGCCGTCCCGGAGGGGTCCCGACCCGCTGAAGGCGGCGATCCGATCGTCGCAGTCGGTGGCACCCACGGTGATCACTTTGACGCCGTCGCCGGGCGACTCGACGCACCCGAGACAGACCGAAGAGGCGACGAGCATCAGAAGAAGAAGCCTCTCGTCCAGGTTTCCCGCGGCGACGCAGACGACGGTTCCCGCGTCCATGGCGTTATCTGCGGCCATTGATATCGGTGGGTTGCTCTCGCCGAGGTTGAGCCCTCCCAGGCTCATGGTGAGAACGTCGGCGTCGTTCTCGATGGCCCAGTCAATCCCGGCTATGATGTCGGAGATCTGGCCCGAACCCTGGCTGTCGATGACCCTCACGTTCAGAAGGCTCGCCCCCGGAGCCACCCCCATGTACTCTCCACCGGAGGCCGTCCCCGATCCCGCAATGAGCCCTGCCACTGCCGTCCCGTGGCCCAAAAGGTCGTCGGTGGTCCTCTCGGAGTCGACGAAGTTCACCTCACCCACCACCTTTCCCGCCAGATCAGGGTGGTTTTTGTCGATGCCGGAGTCCAGGACTGCCACCACCACACCAGACCCGTTTATGCCCCGGTCCCAGAGGGGCTTTGCGTTCACCCTCCTGGTGGCGCAGAAGGTTTTGTTGTCAACGGTGGCGTTCGCAGGCTGGGCCACTTCCACCGACCCGTCGGGGTAAAATCCAGCGACATTCGGATCTGTTGCCAGCTTCCGGAGGACCGATGAGTTTGCCGATCCAGAAACCCCGTTTATGATGGAATAGGTGCGCTTTACATCCAGGCCTTCCACCTCTTTCTCCGCCCCGTCGTTGAAGATCACTATCACCGGCAGGCTCTCTTTGCCCCCGATATCATCGTCAGAAAATAGATCCAGGGCTGCGCTGACCGGTTCAAGCGGATCTGAAGGCTGCCCCGGTTCAGCCGATGCGGATGCTGCCGTCAGGGCGAGCAAAAGGCCGATCGCTAAAATCGGTCTCCATCTCTCTCCGTCCATAAGTTCGACCACTCCCACTAGACGCCGGGGCCGGTCAAAGGGCCCAAGCATCACAGATTTCTCGGTTGGTAGATAATGCTAAATAAACCTGTGGATTTTCTATCCCCGATGATTCTCGGCTGGCTGATCACCAACGTCCTCTGGATTGGGCTTGCCCTCCTCATCGTCTCGGCCCTATCAGGTCGGCGGGCTCTATCGGGCTTTGGCTGGATACTCTTCGGGGTCCACTGGATGAAACAGCCGGCCCACTACCTGGCCATCGACGACCAATTCAACGTCGCTCTCTCTTTAGCGGTGGCCCTCTTCTCTTTCTATCTGGGCTGGCTCATCCTATTCAGAGGCAGTTCTCGTTCCTGCGACTGGGCGGGCTCCGCCGTGGCGATAGGAGGCTTTGCCTACTTTCCCTTCGCAGAGCTGGCACCTCTCAAGGGATGGCTGATCGAAGAGACCGCAGAGCTGACCCTTTTTCTCTTGAACGCCTTCGACGTTCCCGCGGCTTCGGGTGGCGGAAGCGTGATCACCCTCTACGGCCACTCCGTGGAGATCGTCCTCGCCTGTACCGCCATCGAGAGCATGGCCCTATTTGCTGGAGTGGTCCTCTCGGTCCAGGCTCCCCTCAAAAGAAAGATGGCAGCCCTCTTCGCCTCAGTCCCGGTGATATACGCTCTGAACCTCTTTCGGAACATCTTCGTGGTGGTTGCTTACGGCGAGGAGTGGTTTGGAGAGAGCAGCTTTTACCTGGCCCACAACGTGATCGCAAAGGCGGGGTCTGCCGTCGCCCTCTTCGCCATAGCCTACGTCGTTCTGATGCTCCTTCCGGAGCTTCTCGACATGATCGACGAGCTGGCCACTGACATGAAACGTGGCGGGGGTGAGCCGGCCTGAAGCTGGCCAGAGGCTCCGGCCCCTGGATAGGATGCCCCCTCCTGGCCGCGCTCCTTCTGATGAGCCTCGGGATCGAGCTGCTATCGGGGACGGCTCTCGCCCTCTCGATCTTCATGGTCTTCTTCCATCGGGATCCTGAGCGAGTTCCCACCGGCGAGGGGATGATCTCTCCCGCCGACGGCCTGGTGGTTGAGGCGTCCTCTGAGAAGGTGGCCATATTCATGAACCCTTTCAACGTCCATGTCAACAGGTCTCCTATGGAAGGAAAGGTGGCAAAAGTTGAGCACTCGGACGGAGGCCACCGGCCCGCCTTCTTTCGGTCGGCGTCGAAGAACGAGCGGAACCTGATCGTCCTCGACACCCCCGAGGGGATGGTCCGGTTGACCCAGATCACCGGGGTCCTGGTGAGGAGGATAGTCTGCTACGTCACCCCCGGCGACTTCGTGAAGAGGGGCCAGAGGATAGGGATGATCAGGTTTGGGAGCAGGGTGGAGTTCTCCATCCCTTCCGGCTACAGCCTCAGGGTGGCGGAAGGAGACGAAGTGCGAGCCGGAGAGACGGTGATCGCGGTGAAGGAGAGATGACCGGCATCATAGGGCTCGTCCGGCTTCCCGATGGGGCATCCATTCTCAACGCTTCTCTCGGCTACGCCTCCATCCTGACGGCGTCAGAAGGTGACTACGCCCTCTCTGCAGCGCTGATCCTCCTGGCCATGGCCGCCGACGGTCTGGACGGTCTTCTTGCGAGGAGGGTGGGGGACGGTCCCCTGGGGATCCAGATCGATTCCCTGGCCGACGTCCTCTCTTTCGGGGCGGCTCCAGCCTATCTTGCCTGGGCGGCCTTCGGTTCTGATTTCGGATCTGCCTTTTCGATCTTGGGCGTATTTTACCTCGCCTGCGGGATCCTCCGCCTCGCCCGGTTTAACGTGACTGCAAAGAAGAACGGCGAGTTTCAGGGGATGCCCATCCCGGGGGCCGGAGCCTTCGTTGCCGCCAGCATCTTTCTGGACGGTCACCTCTTGACTGCCCTCGTGATGGTCTCGATGTCTCTATTGATGATCAGCACCGTCCCCTACCCCAAGCTCAGAGACCCGAGGCTTGTGCCCCCGGTTCTGGCGGTGGGGGCTTTTGCTGCGGCGGCATGGCACCTGGGAGATCTTCGCCTATCGGCGGGGGTCGTATTTTTAGCTCTGGTCGGTTATCTGACCTCACCGGTGGTGATAGAGTTATGCCGACGAAGAGGGAAACTGCCGCCTTCGAGGCGGGGATAAAGCTGGGGGCGATCTACCACCAGTTCGTGGGCTCGCCCGTCTCCGTCGAGACGGCGGAGAGCTTGGAGACGGCGATGAGAGAGAGCATATCCCTCCAGCCTCACGTGAGATCCGTCTCGGTGAAGATCGACCGGGATATGCTGGCAAGAAACTTTTTTGGTTACGGCGAGCTGGCCGGAAAGATGATCAGAGCTGAAGTTGAGATCGATTACCAGGGAGCGGTGATCAGGGCGAAGCTGGAGTACGACCAAAAGACCGACTATCCTCTGATGAGCCTTCTGGACTGAGGGAGAAGCCAGCTCACCGAAAATAGAAAGGCTCCGCTCAGGGCCATCCCCAGAAGGGGCCACTGCCCTCCGAAGAGGAGGGCGGTCCCGCCTCCGCCCAGGAGGGCGGCAAGGGCCCCTTCGGAGGTGAGCCGGAGCCTCTCCCTCCAGAATCCGGCCAGGAGGGGTACGATCAGCCCTCCGGCGAAGACGGTGTAGGCCGAGAGGAGGGTGGCGATGATCTCGGGGTGGCGAAGGGCCGAGAGGAGGGCGAGACCCCCTATGAGAACAGTCGCGCCCCTTGAGACCCTCATAATCTTCCTCTCGCTGGCTTCCGGCCTTCTGGCCTTGTAGAGGTCGAGGGCGAAGATCGATGTTGCCGTCAGGAGGGTGGTGTCCGCCGAGGACATCAGAGCCGAGAGGAGGGCTGCGGCCACGATCCCCTCTCCCAGGGGCGAGAGGGTCTCGGCCATGAGGACGGGGAGGGCTTCCTCGGGGCCGATCCCGGGAAAGAGGATCCGGGCGGAGATCCCAAGGCCGGTTATGACGAAGGCGAGGGGGAGGAGGACCAGGGCCGCGGCCAGGGCAGACCGTCTCGCCGTCTTGGGATCTTTCGCCGAGAATAGTCGTGAGTAGATGTCGGGTCCCACCAGGTAGGCCGACCCCACCACCAGAACGAGGCTCACCACCTCAGTCCATCCCCTGGCCTCAGAGGTGGGAAAGCTCGTGCCCGCCAGGATCTCGGGGCCGGCCAGCTGAAAAGCCCTCCCGGCGACGACGATGAGGCCGAAAAGGAGGATCAGAAGCTGCAAAGCGTCCGTCTTCACGATCGACCTCTGGCCGCCGAGGGCGGTGTAGAGGACGAAGACAGCGGCCGAGACGATCATGAACGCCTCTGAACTGGGGCCGAAGAGGATGCTAAGCAATTTGCCCGAGGCGACGATCTGGGCGGCTATGATCCCGATCCAGGAGACGAGGATCAGGGCTGAGGCTCCGAACCTGACCCGCTGATCGTACTCTTCTCCCATCAGCTCCGGGAGGGTGAAGCAGCCTGCGGCCCTCACCTTCTCCGCCAGAAAGAAAGAGAGGACCAGGAGGCCCAGGGTTCCCGAGAGGAGCCACCAGGCCCCCGTCAGCCCCTCGCTGAATCCCAGGCCCGCCATCCCCAGGGTCGAGGAGGCCCCGAGGATGGTGGCGGTGAGGGTGGCGGTGAGGAGAGCTGGTTTCAGGCTCCGCCCGGCGAGAAAGAAGCTCTCCACGGTCTTCGCCCGTCTCGCCGCCACGGCCCCGATAGAGATCATGGCCAGCAGGTATACAATCAGCACCAGCCCCGTCAGGCCGACATCGTCAACCATTCTCCCAACCTGAGGTTTACGTGATCATAAGCTTTCCGATCCAAACTCTAAATACTATCAGCCTCGATATGCGCCCGATGAGTCTGAGAGACCCCTTCGGTCGGAAGGTCACGGGCCTCAGGATCGCGATCACCTCCCGGTGCAACATGAATTGCCTCTACTGCCACCACGAGGGAGAAGAGGCGAACCCCAAAGGGTCGCGGGAGATAACCGCAGACGAGATCGCCAGGGTGATCTGTGCCGGGGCCGACCTGGGCGTGAAGAGGATCAAGTTCACCGGAGGCGAGCCCCTCTTGAGGCCCGACCTCGAATCTATCCTCGAAAGGCTGCCCGAAGGCCTGGAGCTCTCTCTCACCACCAACGGTACTCTTCTCGCCGAGAGGGCTCGATCTCTCGCGGAGGCGGGCCTGGCGAGGGTGAACGTGAGCCTCGACTCCCTCCGCCCACGGGTATACTCTCGGATCACCGGCGGGAGCGAGGAGGACCTCCAAAGGGTTCTGGAGGGGATAGACGCCGCCATCGAGGCTGGGCTCGTCCCGGTGAAGGTGAACATGGTGGTCCTGAAGGAGAACGAGGGCGAGGTCTGGGACATGGTGGAGTTTGCGAGGGGCAGGGGCGTCATCCTCCAGCTGATAGAGCTGTTGGACCTTGAGGGCCACGGCCTCGGGGGCGACCTCTCGAAGATCGAGAGAGAGCTTGAGAGCCGGGCGGACGAGATCGTCACCAGGGATATGCACCGGAGGCGTAAGTACTTCGTCGACGGTGCCGAGGTGGAGGTGGTCCGGCCCATCGACAACACTGAGTTCTGCGCCAACTGCAATCGGCTCCGGGTCACCTCCGATGGGAGGCTGAAGCCCTGCCTCCTCCGAAACGACAACCTGGTGGATCTGGGTTCCGCCGACCTGGAGGAGACGAAGAGGCTGATCGAGAAGGCGACCCTTCTTCGGAGCCCCTACTTCTGTGAAGGGCGTAGCAGCTAGCATCATTAAAAGGAAATTTTTAGGTGAAAATCACAACGTTAGTCTTCATCTGATTTCAAAATGGATGCTCCGCAGCCTGCAAATTGGAAGTTAGTACCTGTATAAACCTTCGCGAGGCTAAAATCCTGAATATGCATCTCTGGCCATCTTCAGCTCCCACCGTCTGAGCGGCTAAAGGGTCCTGCAGCGTGGGTAAAGCGTGTTTACCGGAAAGAGCTCTGGTGGCTCTGTTTCAAGTTTTTATTTTCTATTCAGTAGCCAAAACTGTTGTGAACATACCTTAAGAGGAGTTATAAACGACAACGTGGAGTACGTCGTATAACGCCAACTTAAAAATGCTAGACTAAAGTCCGCGAATCTAGACCCCCGCTCCTAGACTTCGGAGAGGGCAGGGAAGGCGGGGCTGGGTTCAATTCTGTGACGAGGAGAGACGGATAACCCACAGCGGCGTCTTGCAGTGTGATCTAATCGATGGCCCCTATGAAACTTTGATGGGCGGGGCTGAATTAATAGCCCCAAAGTATAATGATTAATTATTTAAGATCGAACGTCGAATTATCAAATTTAATGCTGGAAAGGAGGTGAGATCCAATGAGTCTTAGAGTCAAGATCGCTTTGATCAATGCACTACTATACCTGATGATGGCTTCTCCGGCTCTAGCTATAGTTGTAGTTAAGAGATGAGTGGGGAAAGAGCTATTTTTTAACGATCAAATCTTTTATGGATGTAGGTTATTCTACGGCACAACCTCTCGACCTCCGACGATCTTCAGCTGCGAGCCCGTAAGGTGCTGGTTTTGAGGAGAGTCCTCTTTTGGCTGATTACCCTTGGTAGGATAGCCGAGGCCAACGCAGCCTACGCCAGGCTAAAGAACTCGGATTTTCGAGGTGAAGGCCGTAGAGTGCCAGATGCGGGGGTGAGTTCCTCCGCACCAAAGGCTACCGGTGTTATCATCTGCGACTATATTATTCATCACTATCAATGATGTACATAAAAAACTTGAAATAAGTTGCCGCACTACACCTTAAATAACAGAGACTCGTATTTTTAAAGGGCCTCATAAGTAAAAGGAGGAGTAGGAATATGAAAACACTAGGTATGTCAGTGCTAGTAGCATTGATGGCGCTAGCGATGGTACCAGCAACTGCAGAAACTCTGAATTGGATAGAGCCGTTCGACATAGAAATACCAGAGCTTGACTGTCTTGGAGAATCGGTAGCGATAACAGGAGAGGCACATTACGTTGTAAGTGAGATAGAAGATGCCGCTGGTGGTTATCATTATATATTACATGGGAATATTAAAGGTCAAGGAGTGGGGCTTGATACCGGTGATAAATACCAGTTTAACGAAACGTTCATGGCCCACAGGGCCACCCATGCTGATGAAAATCGGAACATATTAATATTGCATGAGTCAGACACTACCTCTTCATAAGATGGGCAATAGAGGTCGTTGGCATTTGGTGGTTTGT
>Ga0272442_10001017_pt1 | contig 43506 bp, 40 predicted proteins | sample SSMForm2O_FD_200262 | JGI IMG/M metagenome (GOLD analysis project Ga0272442, IMG submission 200262) | Marine sediment archaeal communities from Little Sippewissett salt marsh, Falmouth, MA, United States - SSM-Form-2O | ecosystem: Environmental > Aquatic > Marine > Wetlands > Sediment ...
TGGCCAGTCCCAGTATCGTGCCGGTCAGCATGCCGGGCACGGCATAGGGCAGCACATTGGTGCGAATGGTCTGCCACTTGGTGGCGCCCAGCGCCAGAGCGCCCTCCCTGTAGGAGCGGGGTACGGTTTTCAGGGCTTCTTCACTGGCGGTAATGGTCCACGGGAGTGTGAGCAGACCCAGTGTCAGTCCGGATGAAATGACCGACAGGCCCAGATTCAGCATCAGTGTAAAAAGGGCGAATCCGAAGAGACCATAGACAATGGATGGTACGCCGGAAAGATTGCGGATCGCAAGCCGGATCAGCCGGATCAGACGCCCCTGCACGGCATACTCGTTCAGGTAGATAGCTGTGAACATCCCGATGGGTACTGAAAAAAAAACGGTCACCAGGCTGACCCAGAAAGTGCCGACAATGGCCGGCCAGATGCCCCCTTCGGTCATACCCCGTCTGGGTTTGTCCGTAATGAATTCCCAGCTGATGACGCTGATGCCCTTGCTGAATATATCGAAGAGAATAAAGACCAGCACCAGGATAACAGCCAGGGTCGTCAGACCCAGCATGGAGAAACCCATTGTTTCCTGAATTTTTTTCCAGTTGTTTTTCATTGAAGATTCTTCTGATATTTTTGGAGTACCAGATCGGAAACCAGGTTCACCAGAAAAGTCATTAAAAACAAAACCAGCGCAATGACAAAAAGCGATTGGTAATGAAGCCCGCCCTGAACCGTTTCCCCCAGCTCGATGGCGATGGTGGCGGTCATGGTTCTCACCGAATCGAGAAATGATCCGGGCATGGCAGGGGCATTTCCGCAGGCCATCAGCACAGTCATGGTCTCTCCGATGGCGCGTCCCATACCCAGCATGACCGCGGCGATAATGCCCGACATGGCGGCCGGGATGGTGACCCTGATGAGTGTCTGCCAGCGGCTGGCGCCCAGGGCGAGAGAGGCGTTTTTGTACTCGCGCGGCACGGAGATGATGGCGTCTTCAGAAATGCTGATGATGGTCGGAAGGGACATGACAGCCAGAAGGACAGATCCGTTGACGGCATTCAAGCCGTTGGATGTTCCGAAAACACGGGCCAGAAAAGGTCCGATCACAATAATGCCCAGAAATCCGACAACCACCGATGGAATGCCTGCCAGTATTTCAATGACAGGCTTGACAATTTCACGTGTGCGCGGGCTGGCCACATCCGCGATATATGCCGCACAGCCGATGCCGGCAGGAACAGCAATGATCATGGCGCCCAGTGTGGTCATCAGCGTGCTGACCAGCATGGCGAGCAGGCCGTAGGATTCTTCCACCGGTGATGTGGGATCCCAACGCGCATTCAGAAAAAACGGCTTCAGCCCCAGTGCCTTTAAGGCCGGAAGTCCTTCAGTGAACAGCAGGGAAAAAATGCCGATCAGGATAAAAACAGCCAGCAGGCCATGTGTCCGGAAAAAATTTTCTATGGCTTTTTCCTTCATCCGGCGCCATAAAAAAGGGCGAATCGACAGTTTTCTGATTTTCTTCATAATATGGTCATTTCCATGTAAGTATTCCCGGAGCCGGAACGGCTCCGGGAAAGATGGAATGCTTGCGGTCAGAAACCGGCCTTCCTGTTTTGTTCAAGATAAGCGCCTGATACGGGATAAAAAGACATTTCCTCCACAATTTTCTGACCTTCGGGTCCCAGTTCATATGCGATAAAATCCCGGACAGGTCCGGATGGCTTTCCATTGGTGTACTGATAAAGCGCCCTGGCAATGGGGTACAAACCGGATTTTACATTTTCAGCCACCAGAGGCGTGACAGGTTCCGATTTGTCATCCGCAGCCACTTTCAGTACACGCAGGCCTTCACGCAATGCGCCCCTGTCATCGAAAATATAGCCTATGCCCACATATCCGATAGCGGACCGGTCCGCCAGAACACCTTCCACAATCTGGGCGTTGCCGTTCATGCGCTTCATTTTCTGGGAATAATCCTTGTTGCCGAGCACATGTTCCTGAAAGAAGACATAGGTGCCGGAATTGGCCTGACGGCCGTACAACGAGATCGCCTGGTCCGGACCGTCCACATCCTTCCAGTTGGTAATCTGGCCGCGGAATATCTTGCCGATCTGCTCAACGGTCAGGGATGCCACGGTATTTGCACTGTTGACGATTACGGACAGGCCGTCAATGCCAATGACCACTTCGTACGGAATCACGCCGTTTTCTTTGGCCGCAGCGTATTCCTTGTCTTTCATGGGACGCGATGCATTGGCGATATCCACGCGGTCTGCAATCAGGGCCGCAATGCCCACGCCGGATCCGCCGCCGGTGACCGCAATGGCACTGTTCGGATTCTTTTCCATATACACTTCCGACAGGCGCTGAACCAGGTTGATTAATGTGTCCGATCCCTTGATCTGAAGAAAACTCTGGGCAGATATCCGCCCGGCTGCCAGGGACAACAGCAGGGCGGCGGTCATAATTTTTTTTGTCATGATGAATCTCCTTTGTTTGAAGGGTGTTCTATTCAACGATAATTTTTCCGGAGTCGAACTTGTAATACAGTGTCATCCGGGCAGTCAGTTCCGGATCGCTTCCGGACCGTGAGAATGATTTTATCATCAGATTGGGCATGATGTGCACATTGGCAGCAGGGATATAATCCAGTCCGGCAATGACGAGACGATGTTCATCGTCCAGCCCCGTGGTGCCGTCAGTGTCACTGATGACGGAATCACCGGTGTTGGGGTCATAATAGTCGTAACGTGCATAGATTTTCAATTTGGGCAGGGGTGTGATCCATGATCCGAAGAGTGAGTATCCCATTCGTTGAACATCAACCCGGTTCAGGGTTGAAGCGTTTCCGGCACCGGATTTCAGGTTGGTTCTTGAAAACAATTCAGCACCGATGGTGAAAGCGGGGGCATCATAGCCGACAAAGCCCTTCATCGTTGTATATCCGGAACTGCCGTAATAATCGGTGGCATATTCAAAATCGGGATTGTCGGGATTCTGTTTCTCATAATCCATATATCCTTCGATAATCAATCCGCGGAGTGGTGTGATCCAGAGGGCATAGCCGAATTTTTTAAAGGGATCTGTTTCCGGTGATCCGTATCCGGGTCCGTTGAAAATGGTCAGCCAGTGATGCAGCAATCCTGAAATGTCGCCCTTGACAGCGATTCCCATATCTGCGGAAGAGCTGATTTTTTCGAGGTCCATCATGGTCTTTTCGATCGGGCGGTATCCCCAGTACTGTTCCGCGTTTTTAAAGGCATTGGTTTCGGCAATGCCCAGATAGAGTTTGTGGCCGGGGATTAAATCGGACCATTCCAGGTAGGCATGTTTGACAAATGGATTGATTTTTCCGGATGATCCGTATTTCTGACTGGCGGATTCAAGGCGGAAGCGTATTTTGATTTTTTCCGTGATCTGGTTCTCAAACGTCAGATAAATGCGTCTGAATTCAAATCCGTTTTGTTTGTCGGTACCGGAATGACCGGATACTTTGTAATAATAATCCGCAAAGGCCAGACCGTTGATACTGGAAACGGTCTGGGATGACAATACAGTCGATATGAGCAGGGACAGAACAATTGCCCCGGCCAGGGCCTTGACCTGTTTTTTCATCTTTTTACCTCCCCAGGTAACTGTTTGAATGTCCTGATTCTCTCCGTCCGGATAACCAATCCGGCGTCTTTCAATATTTGAATATCAAAATATTGACGGATTGTTGTTCTTGTATGAGCGATTTGTTAGAATTGTGTTAGGAGACCAAAATGACTTGATTGCATACAGAAATTGGCGTATTTTGCCATCGGATTCCACGCAACCGGTATCCGGAGACAAACCGGTGCAAAAGACAATGGAACAGGTGAACGTACTGTGAGGACATAAAGATGCCTACCCGGATTCAGTATGAAATCGACAAACTCAAGAAAAGTATCCTGTCGCTGGGTGCTGTGGCGGAAGAACGGGTGGCCATGGCAGTCAAGGCAGTCTCGGAGCGGGATGAAGCGCTGGCCAGAGAAGTGATTGAAGGCGATGCCGAACTGGACCAGATGGAAGTGGATCTGGAGGAAGAATGCCTCAAGGTGCTTGCCCTGCATCAGCCGGTGGCCGTTGATCTGCGGTTCATTATCGCGGTGCTGAAAATCAATAATGATCTTGAACGCATCGGCGATCTGGCCGTCAATATCGGTGAACGGGCTGTTTTTCTGGCATCCCGGCCTCACATGACCTATCCCCTCGATTTCTCTGAAATGGCGCAGGCTGTCAAGAAGATACTGAAACACAGTCTGGATGCACTGGTAAATCTGGATGTGACACTGGCCTATGAGGTCTGCAAGCTGGATGATCAGGTGGATGCCATCAACCGGCAGATGTATATTCAGGTTCAAAAGACGATACGGAAAGACCCGGACAGGGTGGAATCCCTGATTCACCTCCTGAATGTATCCCGCCATCTGGAGCGCATCGCGGATCAGGCGACCAATATTGCAGAAGATGTGATTTATATGATTGAAGGAAGAATTATCCGACATAAAATCGAAGAAGACAAACCGCTTCACAGTCCTGAATAAACTGTTTCACAAATACTTATTGACATCTCAGGACAAAACGGCTTTCTTTTTCTCTTTCTGTGCACCACCGGATTTGCGTTGCCTGATTCAGAAAAATGTCATCATGACTGACCAGAAGAAGCGTGCAGCCGCAATGACGCAGTGCTTCCCCGACACACACAACAGACGGCAGGTCCATGTGATTGGTCGGTTCATCCATGATGATGATTCCCGGCTCCCTGCGTATGCCGTCTGCGAGCATGATTTTTCGCAATTCCCCCGGGCTGGGCCGGCCGGTGGTGAGCACACGTTCCGGGTCGGAACCCAGGCGCCGGATGATGGTCATGACTTGTCCGGTTCCGGTCCGCGAAAGGGCACGGACGTCCTGAATCATTTGCTGCGACCGGTCGATGCCGATTTCCTGGGGGATATATATCACCCTGTGCGGCGGCAGGGGGATGTTCCGGACGAAGTATTCCAGGAAAGTGCTCTTGCCGCTGCCATTGGGGCCGGTCAGTCCGATACGATCACCATTGTAGACGGAAAGATCGGGAAGGACAAGGTGATGCAAACCGGTGACCAGCTCAGCCGGTGGCAGATGAATCAGTATCCGGCCATGTCCGCGGGATGCGCCCTGTATGCGAATACCGGTCATATGTGGTTTTTCCCAGCCGATATCCAGCTGGTTTTTACGGAGCCGTTCGAGCTGATTGTTCAGCTTCTTGTATATGTTTCCTTCCACCGCATCTTTTCCCGTCAGCCGGGCCAGATCCATTCTGGAACGCGCATCATGGTCTTTCCGGTTTATATGCCGTTTTGAGCGATCATGATCGGCTGACCGGGCCTTCTGTTTCCTGCGGCCGACTTCGGCTTTCAGTTTCCGGATTTGCTTCTTTTTAATTTCGAATTGATGTTTCTGGCATGCCTTCTCATTGTCCAGACCGGCTTTGACGACCGTGTAACCGCCCTTCCGTAAAACAGTGCGTGTGAAGTCCATATAAAGAGTGTGGCCGCAGAGGTCATCCAGAAACCGCCGGTCATGGCTGACAAGAAGCCCGATTCCCCTGAAGACGCCGAGTGCGGTGAAAAGCATGTCCTTCATTTCATTGTCCAGGTGATTGGAGGGCTCGTCCAGGGCCAGAATATCCGGTTGTTGATAGAGAGCCGTACCGATCTGAACGCGTTTGCGTTCGCCATGGCTGAGACTTTCCCACCGGTTTATCCAGTTGTCAGCGATCCCAAGACGGGATTTGAGTTTCATGGCCGGGGTTCTGAAGTCGGACAGCCATTCATGAACGCCGCAGGGAATGCGGTCGGTGCGCTGTTCGCAGTAAACGGTTCTGGACGGTAAATTCAGAACGCCTGAATCCGGATCCTGAATGCCCGTAACGATTTTCAGCAGGGTTGTTTTTCCGCTGCCGTTGGGCCCCACAATACCGGTCCATCCCTTTTCAAACTGGCAGGAAAGATTGCGGATAACAGGTTTGATGGATTTATCGTATGAAAATGAGATATTGCTGATATGGATATAGGATGATGGCATTGTGCGCTCCTTTTAACGATGTGCCGGCAGATGACGGCCGGTCAATCCAGGAAGGTTGATTTTCAAAGTCCGGTTGTGTTTGTTTTACTTGAATTTTGCCGGAATGAAATCAATTGGAGCGCATTTGTTTTCTTCTTTCTGCTGGTTGTTTTGAATGGATATAATGTAGCATTTGAATATTGAAAAATCAAGTGTGATTCCGGCGGTGGTCATTGATCCATTAAAAAGCGAATGATTTGAATAAACTCCCGCTCCCGCGGTTCAGGGATGTCGTGTCCGGTCCTTCGGTATATTTCAAGACGAACCGTATGCCCCTGCGACTGAAGAAGAGCCGCCGCCTCTCTTGATGCATTGATCCCCTGATCCCGGTCACCGTGACCGATGTAAATCCGCATGGCAAACCTTGTCCGGCATGAATCCGGCAGAAATGAAGACCTGAACCGCGCGCCCAGGGGGGCAATGCCCCTGAAAAGTTCCGGGTGGGCCAGTCCGATCCGGTAGGCCAGGTTTCCGCCCTGGGAAAATCCGGCCAGATAAATCCTGTGCGGATTGATGGAAACGAGTCTTCTTGTCATGTCCACGCCGGCAAGAATGATGGGTTCCGCATGATCTGCCCATGCGTAACTGAGTCCTTCGAGAAGCGTCTTGTCACCCAGGGGTGCCAGAAGCACCACGCCGAGTGAATCCGCTGCCGGTTTCCATAATTCGTGGAATGCGGCAGCATGATCCCCGTATCCGTGAAGGACCACGACCAGTGGAAAGGAACGTTGTTTCCCGGCGGAAGGGGGCACGGACAGGTAGACTTCCGTGCTTGTACTGTCCTGTACGGATCCGGGCACGGTGAGTTGCGCCCGGATGGTCCTTCCGGGAGGGAGGGACCGGGGGGACTGACAGCCGGCCAGCAGACCCAGACCGGCCCATACAACGCACAGGACCGATGTGCTTATATTCCTTTCATGCATGTTTTATCCATCTTCGTGCACCAGGCAACCCACTTCAGCGGGATGGTCTTCGACGATCAGATGACCGGGCACCTTGCGAAGAAGCCATAGAACCAAAAAATCACCACCGGCCGCATAGGTGAAAAAAATACCGAATAAAAACAGGGGAGAAATCCCCAGGATGAATCCGAAAAATACGGGAATCAGACCCAGAATCAAACCGGGCATGAGTACACCCCAGCGGTAAATACGAATGTTGACAGGTTCTTTTAAATGTGCATAGGGCGAGAGAGTTTTCCGGTCAATGCCGAATTTAATCAGATTAAAATTTTTCTGTCCCAGTTTTACCCATGTAAAAGCGTGCAGAAATTCATGGGCCGCGATACCCAGAACAAATACAAGCGGTACAGCAAGAATAACGAGAGGATGATTCTGAATGAAGCCGGCAGGATAAATACGTCCCCATAATGCCCTGTATCCGTAAAAAAGAATGAGAAAAAGCGGCAGCGGGGCCAGCATTGCGATTATATTGGCTTTCATCATACTGACAGTATACGGTGTGGTCTGTCCTGAATGGCCGGGTGCTTTTATGTCAGGAGTCATAGGCGCCTCTTTTTGGTTTATATTTGATTTTCACAGCATCCCGTGGATCGGGACGGGTATCGATTGATCGGGGCTGTCTGAAAAGTCAATTCCTGAATTTAAAATATCGAACTTGCATTCAAAAAACGGTCATTCCCGGGGCTTTCCGGACAGTCCCGAATTCCGCCCAAGGCGGATTATTGATCAAGAAACAAGGTGTTACAAGTACTTTTACGCATAAAGTGCATCGTCCCATCAGATGGTGGATGTTTGTGCAACGGATGCCATATAACGCAGCAGTCTGTTGCGTACCTCTTCAGGATCCGTCATCTGAAAAATTTCCCGCCGGACATGGGCACATCCGGGCATGCCTTTTAAATACCATCCGATGTGCTTTCTCATTTCGCGGACTGCCTTATCCATGCTGCAATGCATCAGGGCCAGATCATAGTGGTTCAGGCAGATCCGGATGCGTTCCCTGAACGGAGGCTCCGGAAGCAGTTCACCGGTTTCCAGGTAGTGATTGATATGATGAAATATCCAGGGCTGTCCGCACGCCCCCCTGCCGATCATCACCAGATCGCAGCCGGTTTCGTCCAGCATGCGTTTTGCGTCGTCCGGTGTTATCACATCACCATTCCCGATCACGGGAATGGACACCGCTTGTCTGACATCACGGATGACCGACCAGTCCGCACTGCCCCTGAATACCATGTCACGTGTTCGGGCGTGAACCGTCACGGCTGATGCGCCTTCGTTTTCCAGGATACGGGCGGCCTCGACAGCCACGATATGCCCCGTATTCCAGCCGCTTCTGATTTTTCCGGTGACCGGCAGTGATACTGCGCTTATTACATTTTTAACAATTTCACCCATCCTGGGCAGATCGCGGAGAAGACCTGCACCGGCCTGCTGCCTGGCGGCCACCCGCCTGACAGGACATCCGAAATTCAGATCGATCAGGTCAGGGCCTTCGGAGACGGCCATGCGGGCAGCACCGGCCATGGCACCCGGATCATTGCCGAAGAGCTGAATACCGACCGGACGCTCCTCAGGCATGATACGCATCAGCCGGCGTGTCTTTTCGTTATGGCGAACCAGTCCGTTCGCACTGACCAGTTCAGTGTAAACAAGCGCGGCGCCATATTGCCGGGACAGGATCCGGAACGCCCGGTCCGCCACGCCGGCCATGGGTGCCAGAACCGCTTTGCCTGTGATATGTACATTGCCGATCTTCAAACCGGTTTAATTTACCATGGGGATGCACTTTTTGCAAGGTGAATATTCAGGCATCGCATGCCGGGTGCTGTCAGGATCGGCACATCTGCGCCGATTTCATAACCTGCCGGGGGATTCGGGAGCAGCCATTGTTCTTGCCGGTCAGCATGCATGCCATGATGAACTTTCTGTTGCATTTCGATTGAAAATTTTGTATAATAAATGCTTGTTCAGAACAGTAACATGAAATTGAGGAAACTGATGGCACGAAAATGTGACATTTGCGGAAAAGGTCCCATGGTGGGTCACAATGTCAGCCATGCCCATAATCTTACCAAAAGGCGCTGGCTGCCGAATCTGAAGAAACGCCGCGTCACTGTCGGCGGCACGCCGATGCGGCTGAATGTTTGCACATCCTGCATCCGTTCCGGTGTACTGGAAAAGTTATCATAAAAGATATCCGTCTTTATTTTCAATAAAGATTATCCGTCCATTTGCCCCGGACAATTTTTATTCCGGATAGTAATATGCGGCTTTCCACAGGGAAGCCGTTTTTTCATGGTATTTCTGTGCTTCGTTTCTTGCAAATACGATATAAAAATTGTATATTTTAAAACTTAATATCCGGGGATTTCACTGTGACCAAAATTATTGCCATTGCCAATCAGAAGGGCGGTGTGGGAAAAACCACCACTGCCGTTAATCTGGCCGCCTGTATCGCTGTCTCGGAGCGATCAACGCTTCTTATCGATATCGATCCGCAGGCCAATTCCACGAGCGGTCTGGGAGTAGACCATACACAGGTTCAGAAAAGCATTTATGAGGTGCTCCTCAAGGACGCCGGCATCAACGATGTCATACGGTCCACGGCCATTTCCTATCTGGACCTGATCCCTTCCAGTATACGGCTTGTGGGAGCGGAGGTTGAACTGGTGAACATCATGGAGAGGGAGCGCGTCCTGTCCAGGGCGCTGGAAGAATTGAAAAAGGAATATGAATATATTTTTATTGACTGCCCGCCTTCTCTGGGACTGCTGACCATCAATGCCCTGACCGCTTCACAATCCGTACTGATACCTATTCAGTGCGAATATTATGCACTGGAAGGATTGAGCCAGCTGCTGAAAACCGTCCGTCTGGTACAGAAACATCTTAACAAGACACTTGAAATCGAAGGTGTCCTTCTGACGATGTACGACAATCGTCTGAATCTGGCCAATCAGGTGGCGGAGGATGTCCGCAAATTCTTTGGTGACAAGGTCTTCAGCACGGTGATAAACCGGAACGTCCGGCTGAGTGAATCTCCGAGTTTCGGGAAGCCTGTGATTCTCTATGACGCGGTATGCATGGGAACCGAACAGTACATGCAGCTGGCAGAGGAGATTGTTAAAAATGAAAAGTAACAAGCGTCTCGGCAGGGGCCTGGAAGCGCTGATTCCCCAGATTTCGCCGGACGAAGAACCTGCCCGAAAAGACGCTCTTTCCGATATTGCCGTATCCGTGATCACATCCAATCCCTGGCAGCCCCGTCAGGATTTTGACCGCAACAGTCTGGAACAGCTGAAGCAGTCCATTCTGGAGAACGGTGTTATTCAGCCCATTACCGTGCGCCGTGCCGGAGACGGTTATGAGCTGATCGCCGGAGAGCGCCGCCTGAGGGCGGTGCAGGAGCTGGGCTTTGAACGGGTACCGGCCTTCGTTATGGTTGTTCAGTCAGAAGACCAGATGCTGGAACTGGCCCTGGTTGAAAATATTCAAAGGGAAAATCTCAATCCAATTGAAACGGCCAGGGCCTATCAGCAGCTCCAGACCGAATACGGGCTGACCCAGGATGCCATTGCTAAAAAGGTGGGAAAAGACAGGGCCACGGTGGCCAATTTCATGCGGCTTCTCAAACTGCCTGCGGAAATTCAGAAAAGCCTTCAGACAGGTGAAATCAGCATGGGCCACGCACGGGCCCTGATGGGGCTTTCTGATGAAGCGGCCCAGATTCAAATGTGGAGAAAGGTGGTCAAAGAGGGGTGGAATGTCAGACAGGTAGAAAAAGCGGTCCAGCGTGAAGAAAGCGGCCGATCCGGGAAAGACGGCAGTCCTGTTCCCCCGGCAAAAGCGTCACCGCATCTGCAGGAAATCGAAGACAAGTTGCGAACAGTATTTGGAACCCAGGTTCGGGTCATACGTTCAAGCAAAGGCGGCAAAATTGAAGTCGCTTTTTACAGCGATGATGACCTTGAACGTATTCTGGAATTAATGTATCAGGCAGGTGAATGATTCTATGGCCAGAGCAAAAAGGAAACGGTTTTTTTCCCTGATTTTTGTCCCGGATCAGGACAGGGAGCCGCAAAGCATCTCCCTGAGTTACAGAAAGGGCTATATTCTTCTGGGTGTTCTTGCATTTCTTGTGATTCATATTATCGCCGGAACGATCGGATATGTACGGCTGATCCAGGTCCATCATGACCGGGTTGCACTCGAACAGGAAAACAAGGAACTCAAGGTTCGCAACAGACAAATTGAACGTATCGCTGCGGAATTTGCCAAAATTCGGGCCACCGAGGAGAAAATCCGGAATGCCTTCGGTGTGACACTGGGACTTTCCAAAGAGAGTGGTCTGAGTGTCGATGAGATTGAATGGCCGGCACCTGTCAGTCCGTCCGTTCCGGCCGATCACGGATCTCAGCGCGAAAGGATTCCTGTTGCCGTGGATCATATACCCAGTCAGTTGTTTCTGATGACCGAACGGGACAGGCGTTATTATGATCCGGAAAATCTGCCCACACTGCTTCCGGTCGAGGGCTTTCTGACCACCCGTTTTCAGGAGGGGGGCTGGTACGTCGGCAGGAGTCATCTGGGTATTGATATCGCGGCAAAAATGGGATCCCCCATCAGGGCCGCGGGCGCCGGCCTGATCGTACTGGCTGCCTGGACACCTGATTTCGGGAATGTGGTGGTCATTTCTCATGGTCAGGGGCTGTTTTCCTATTATGCCCATGCCATGCGGCTGATGGTTGAACAGGGACAACTGGTTAAACGGGGTGATCCCATCGCACTCCTGGGAAGTTCCGGATTCAGTTCGGCCCCCCATCTTCATTTCGAAATCTGGAAGGACAATCAGCCATTGAATCCTGAAGAATTTCTGTATGCCCTGCAGCAGCCGAGAACGGAAACGGGTTCTTCCTGATCAACGGAAAAACAGCAGCAGCCATTGATGTGACACAAGATAGGAGCAAAAAAGGATTATGAAACTGGATATCGGAATGGCCAAAAACGGAGAATTGACCACCATCATCGGAAAAGGAACAGCGGTCAAGGGAGATATCAGAATCCAAAACAGTATCCGCGTGGACGGCAAAATTGAAGGGAATGTGACTGCCACGGATACGGTGGTGGTGGGCAAGGACGGGCAGGTAATCGGTCATGTCAAAGCCAAAAATGTGCTGCTGTCCGGAAAAATATGCGGCAATATACAGGCTTCGGACAAGGTCCTTCTTGAATCCAAAGCTTCCATTGAGGGTGATATTCAGGCTTCCTGTCTGGTGGTGGATGAAGGCGCATTTTTTGACGGACAATGTAAAATGGCCGGTGAAACGGCCAGGCCGAAATCCGGGTCATGACAGGGGGAGGAGCATCATCACTCAGTCAATGACCGGTATTTTTTCCGGATCTGCAGGATACCGGTTTTTCACAGTTTCTTTCCTGCCTGTCCGGTGCTTCCGGTCAAGCGTGCGCCGAAGTACATCAGAGTTCATACATTTCATGTCCGGATACCGGATTTTATTCTTTTTTCTGTTACAGGGTCTCATTTTCATTTCGCCAGCCGCAAACGCCGGAACGGATATTCTTGTCGGCACTTATCTCGGCAACGCGCAGCGCCATTTCTACGGTAATCACGCTCCTGACACACTGAATCTGATCTGGAAAACCTATATCGGCCACGGGGAAACCACGATTTCCCGGAGGGCCGGCACCCGGACCTGGTACGGCAGCGGATGGACGGGTCAGCCTCTGATCGTGAACGAGAATGACCGCATATTTCTTCTTCACGGCGCTCTGGACCATCATCTCCGTAAAATAGAGGCGGCCACTGGTGAAGTGATCTGGAAATACCGGTTTGATGATGTGATCAAGGGGACAGGATCACTGTGGCAAAATCCGGCTCCGGATACGCAGAATTGTGAGATCGTTATTATACAGGGAAGCCGCCTGGGAGCAGGCCGTTTCATTGATATGGAACCGGTTCCCAGTCTGAGAGGCATCTGTTTTCAATCGGGCCGGGAATTGTGGCGCCTGAATGTTCACAGAACACGGAGTTATAGCAGGGATGCGGACGGTTCCCCCCTGGTTCTGGGCGGGAAGGCGTTTATGGGACTGGAAAACGGCACATTCGTTGTGTTTGATCCGGATCCGGCGAAAGCAGTCAGCCTGGAGGGCATGATTCAGCCCGTTGTGTATCACACGCATCCCCTGTACACTTCAGGGGATGTTCACAGTCACGGCGGCAATCTTGTGACGGAATCATCCCCCTGTCTGCTTGGAGATCACATTTATGTGACGGCCGGTTCGGGGCATGTTTACGGGTACAACATACAGAAAGATACCCTGGACTGGGAGTTTTTCACCGGATCGGATATGGATGGTTCGCCTGTGGTGGCCCGTCAGCGATGGATTCTCGTTCCTGTGGAGAGACAGTATGTCACAGGTCAGGGAGGACTCTTCATGCTGGATCCCCGGTGCCGGGATACGTCGGCGGTGGTCTGGTATTATCCGACGGGCAACAGGCCTTTTCATACATGGCAGGGAGGAATTGTCGGATCGGCATGTGTCAATGATATGACCCGCTGGGAAAAACACCCGCGTATGGCCGCTTTCATCGGTATTGACGGTTATCTGGTTATCGTACAGTATGATGCACCGGACCTGATGCGGGATCCCGTGTGGGGACCGAACAAAAAGCACAAATATCGCTGCCCCAGGGAGATCGACAGGATATATATCGGGCCGTCCATTTCAACACCGGTCTGGATCGGCGACAAACTTATTGCCGCCGGATATGGCGGCCTGTATCTTTTCCGTGTGGATGCCAATCTGGAGGTTCATCTGCTGTCGAGGGTGCCCGGTGTGTTTGAGTCCACGCCGGTTGTCTGGGCCGGGAGACTGTACATCGGCTCCAGGGACGGGTACCTCTATTGCTACGGGGACATCCGGTATGAAACAGATGGGAAATAGCATCCGGAAATGGTTATCCGTCATGAAAAATGTATTTATCGGGTTGCATTATACGAGGACATCCGTTATATTATGAGTTCTCGATTGACCGGGTTTCAAATATATGTCAGTCCAACCCGAATGAGGGTGTTTTGAAAAAGAAAGGAATGATGAATGGAAGTCCAACTCGGCAATTTGATTGAAAAAATCAAAAAGGAAGGTGTGGAGGAGGCGCAAAAAAAATCTGATGCGATTCTTCGCAAGGCGGAAGCCGACGCCGGGACAATGATCAAACAGGCCAGGGAAGAAGCGGAAAAAATCATCGCCGATGCCAGAGCACAGAGCGACAATTTTCAAAAGAACAGCGAACGCGCCATTCAGCAGGCGCTGCGCGACAGTGTTCTGCTTCTCAAGACAAGACTGACGGATCTTTTTGACCGCATCTTTAAAAAGGAAATGGCCGAGACACTCAAACCGGATTTCCTGAAAACGCTCATTCTTGAAATTGTCGAACAATGGGGCAAGGGAACGGATATTGAAATCACAGTCAGTGAGGCGGACCGGACGGAACTGACGAAACGACTGTTTCAGGGTCTGAAAAAGGAGATGAAAGACGGCATTGAAATAAGGGTCAGCTCCGATATATCCGCGGGATTCCGGATCGGTCTCAAGGGCAGTGATGCGTATTATGATTTTTCCGATGAAACCCTTGTTGAAATGCTGAAACAGGCTCTGAATCCCAAATTACGGGAAATTTTGGACCGCTCTGATGGATAAATATTATTATCTCATTGCACAACTCCCTCAGATCAGTTTTGATACAGGGTCTCTATTTTCCATCCGGTCTTTTCTCGAAGAAGCGGAAAAGTGGATGGCTGCCCGGGACTACCGCCTTCTGCGCCGTCTGAGGTTCACCGAAGCGGATCACCAAATCAAGGGGCCGCATGTCTGGCAGGAATTCCGAAAATATGAAACCGTATTCCGTCGCGAACTCGCCGTTTGGCGGGAGTGGCGAAAACAGGGTCAGGAATACAAATCCCTGGTCATTCCCACAGCGTTTTTAAAAGAGGAGAATCCTCTGGAAGCCGAAAAAAAACTTCTGGAGCTCAGATGGCAGTTTCTGGATGATCTGGAAAAAGACCACCATTTCGATCTGTCCTTTCTGGTCATTTATTTTATCAAACTGCAGATACTCGAACGGTTGTCTGTCTTCAATAAAGAAGAGGGGAAAAACCGGTTTCTTCAGGCAACAGAAGCACCGGACATCTCTTTGCCTGTTGAAGAAAACGGCGAAGCGGCCGGACAAGGGGATGCATAATGTGTGAAAGCAGTACCGGTCATCATGTACGAATGAAATCATTCAATCAGAAATAAGGGTTTCCTATGTCGCAAACAACCGGAACAATCACAGGGATTAACGGAAACATGCTAACCGTTGCCTTCGAAGGCAATATCATACAGAATGAGGTCGGTTATGCCGTTCGGGACAAGGAGCGGCTGAAATCGGAAGTGATTCGCATTCAGGGTGACAGGGCGTTTCTTCAGGTGTTTGAAAGCACAAAAGGCCTGGCGGTCGGGGACAGGGTGGAATTTTCAGGGGATATGCTTTCGGTCACACTGGGACCGGGGCTGCTGGGCCAGATATATGACGGCCTGCAGAATCCGCTGCCCGAACTGGCGGCCCAGCATGGTTTTTTCCTGCCCAGAGGGGTGATTCTCGATGCCCTGGACTCGGAAAGAAAGTGGCATTTTACACCGATGGCCAAAAAAGGGGACACTGTCCGGCACGGAATTCCGCTGGGCCGGGTCCCGGAATCCGAGTTCACGCATTATATCATGGTGCCGTTTGATTTTCAGGGTGAATATACCGTCGAATCGATCGTGGCCGAGGGGGATTTCACCATCGCGGATAAAATTGCCACCGTCAAAGACGGCAAGGGAAACAAGATCGATCTGACCATGAAGTTCGAGTGGCCGGTCAAGCTGCCTGTGCGGGCTTACCGGGAAAAAGTAATGCCCGAGGAAACACTGACCACCAAAGTCCGCATCATTGATACGTTCTTTCCGGTTGCCAAGGGCGGCACATACTGCATTCCCGGACCCTTCGGCGCAGGGAAAACCGTGCTTCAGCAGATTACCAGCCGGTATGCGGAGGTGGATGTGGTGATCATTGCAGCCTGCGGTGAGCGGGCCGGTGAAATTGTGGAGACGATGCGTGAATTTCCGGAACTGACAGATCCCAAAACGGGAAAATCACTGATCGAACGGACCATTATCATTGCCAATACCAGTTCCATGCCGGTGGCCGCCCGTGAGGCTTCTGTTTATACGGCATGCACGATGGGTGAATACTACCGTCAGATGGGACTGGATGTGCTGCTGCTTGCCGATTCCACATCCCGATGGGCCCAGGCCATGCGCGAAGTGTCCGGACGCCTTGAGGAAATCCCCGGTGAGGAGGCATTTCCCGCTTATCTGGAATCGCGCATTGCCGAGTTCTATGAACGGGCCGGCCTGGTGGCCCTGCATCATGGCGAATACGGCAGCCTGACCATCGGCGGTACGGTGAGTCCGGCCGGCGGCAACTTTGAAGAGCCGGTCACCCAGTCCACACTGAAGGTCGTGGGCGCGTTTCACGGGCTTTCCCGTGACCGTTCCAATGCACGACGGTTTCCGGCCATCGACCCGCTGGACAGCTGGTCCAAATATCAGAGTTTTGTGCCGGGGGAAATCGTCCAGACATGCCGGGACTTTCTGTACAGGGGCAGAGATATCAACAATATGATGATGGTGGTCGGCGAGGAGGGCACATCACTGGAGGATTTTGTCATTTATCTGAAATCGGAATTTATTGATGCGGTTTACCTGCAGCAGAATGCCTTTGACAAGGTGGATGCAGCCACATCACCGGAACGGCAGAAATATGTATCGGAAAAAATAAACAAGATACTCAGTCAGCAGTTTCATTTTGACAACAAAGACGGGGCCCGGCGGTTTTTTTACGGCCTGCGCCAGAAATTTATCGACTGGAACTATACGGAAATGCAGTCGGATGAATTTGAATCCCTGGAAAAAGAGATAGATGTGTTGATCAAAGGAATGGTGGCAGATGAAGAAAGTATATAATAAAATACTCAGTGTTGCAGGCAATGTTATCACGGTGAAAGCCGGGGGTGTAACCTATGAAGAGCTGGCGGAGATCACCACGAGCCGGGGCAAGTCCCTGGCCAATGTGATTAAACTCGAGGGTGACATCGTATCTTTGCAGGTTTTTGCCGGAAGCCGGGGTGTGGCCACCAATGATGAAATCCGTTTTCTGGGGCACTCCATGCAGGTCAGTTTTTCGGAAAACATGCTGGGACGCATTTTCAACGGCAGCGGAGTCCCCAGAGACAATGGTCCGGCCATTACGGAAAGTGTGATTCCCATCGGAGGCCCCTCTGTCAATCCTGCCAAACGCATCATTCCCAAACGCATGATACGGACAAATATCCCGATGATCGATGTGTTCAATTCGCTGGTGGCCTCACAGAAGCTGCCCATTTTTTCCGTATCGGGCGAACCCTATAACGAGCTTTTGGCCCGCATCGCACTGCAGGCAGAAGTGGACATGATTATTCTCGGCGGAATCGGCCTCAAATTCGATCAGTACATGTATTTCAAAAAAGTGCTGGAGGATGGCGGTGCCCTGTCCCGGTCGATTTTCTTTATCCAGACAGCCGACGAACCGGTGGTGGAGGGATTGATGGTGCCTGATCTCTGTCTGGCCGTGGCGGAAAAATTCGCCCTGCAGGGGAAAGAAGTACTGGTTCTTTTAACGGACATGACCAACTTCGCTGACGCCATGAAGGAGATTGCCATCACCATGGAACAGGTGCCTTCCAACCGCGGTTATCCCGGTGATCTGTACAGCCAGCTGGCTTCCAGATACGAAAAGGCGGTGGATTTTGAGGGCGCAGGTGCCATTACCATCCTGGCGGTGACCACCATGCCGGGTGATGATGTGACCCACCCCGTTCCGGACAATACCGGCTATATCACGGAAGGCCAGTTTTACCTGAGAAACGGGCGCATTGAACCATTCGGCTCGCTCTCCCGTCTGAAACAGCAGGTCAACAAGGATACAAGAGAGGATCATCGCGCCATTATGGATGGCATGATCCAGCTGTACGCACAGTATCTGGAAACCGAGGAAAAGCGGTCCATGGGATTCCGGATGAGCAGTTGGGATGACAAACTGCTTAAATACGGCCGTGATTTCGAAAACAAAATGATGTCCCTTTCCGTGAACATCTCCCTGGAAAGCGCGCTGGACCGTGGTTGGGAAATACTGGCTGAATGTTTCGAGCCTGAGGAAACAGGCATGCGTTCGGAATTGGTCAAAGCATTCTGGCCTGAAAACGGAAAAAAGCCGGCGGACGGGAAAGATGCGGCGGCTGGCGGCGGCGGAGATAAAACAGAGAAGAAAGAGGCGGACAAAGGCGGGGAACAGAAGATTGAAAAAGCACGGGAAAGCGAAGACGGCAGGGGGGATCAAACCGGGAAAGACGGGAAAAAGGAAAAAACCGGCGGAAAAAAGAAGCGAAAAAAATAGAAAATGCAATCAGATACCGGGTTTTTCATACCAGCAGGGTGAATCGGATGATTGATCTTCAAATCTGTAAAAATGGTGGCGGACTGATAGTCTGAACAAACCGGCACAAGCGTGCCTTTGCGACTGGAGCGCACCACCACCTTCGGTGATAAATGTTTTCTGACAGGCAGTGCAGTCATGGCTAAAATCAAACTGACCAAAAATGAACTCAAGAAGCAGAAAGACAATCTGAAGCGGTATACCCGGTATCTGCCCACACTGGAGTTGAAGAAGAAGCAGCTGCTGCAGGAAATACAGCGTATTCAATCAGAGATCGATGGATTGATGGCGGAAAGTCAAAAAGTCATGGATCAGATGATGTCGTGGGTGGATGTATTCGCTGAAGAAGTGGATTTTGAAAGTTTCTTGAAAATAAAGAACGTTGAAATCGAGGAAGGCAATATTGCCGGTATTGATATACCGGTATTCAGTGCACTGGAATTTGAAGAAGTGACGTATGATTTCCTTCAAACGCCGCTCTGGGTGGATGCGGCCCTGCCCGTATGTCAGGATCAGATCAAGCGGCGTGTCATGCGGCAGATTGCAGAAAAGCAGCAGGAGGTGCTGCGGGAAGAACTTCGCACCACCATTCAACGGATCAAATTATTTGAAGAGGTCAAAATACCCGAGGCGCGGGAAAACATCCGTGTCATTCAGATCTTCATGGGGGATCAGATGACGGCAGAGGTTGTGCGTGGTAAAATTGCAAAAGCAAAGATTGAAAAGAAGAAAATGGCGGCGGGAATGACATGATTGTTCCCATGAAAAAAATCACTCTTTTAATGAGCCGGAACGCCCACGATGCCGCTCTGAAAAAACTGCGAAGTCTGGGTGTGCTTCACATCAAACATGTAAATCCGCCCCAGTCCGGTGATGTCGATACCCTGGCCGGCGCCCTTCGTGACGCGGAAAAGGCCCAGCTCATTCTTGAGAATCTGAATAATACCGGGAAATCCGGTGCTGCTCGGGGGGATCAGGTCGTCAGGGAAATTCTGGATCTGAATGCGCGAAGGGCATTGGTTGAGTCGGGTCTGGAAGAAAACCAGAATCTGCGGTCCTGGTTCAACACATGGGGGGATGTTTCCCTGGCCAGCATCCAGGCGCTGGAAAATGCCGGTATCGAAGTCACCTTTTACAGAATGGACCGGGCCACGCTGAAAAAACTGCCGGACCGCATTGCCCTGGTGATACTCGGTGAGGAGAAGGGAACCGTGTATACGGTTCAGTTTACAGATAATCCTGAAGAAAAGCTGGATTTACGCGATGAGAAAATGCCCCGGGTAGAACTGGACGAACTGGACGAAGAAATTCGTCTGCTGAAAAAAAAGCTGGCTGAAATCAATAAGCAAATTGAAAGTTATGCAGACAGAAGGAAAACCGTACAGGACCACGTACAAAATCTCAGGAAAGAGCTTGCGCTGTACCGTGTGCAGGCCGGCATGGGATCGGCTGAAGGCGTTGTGTTTCTGCAGGGATTTTGTCCGCAGGAAGCTCTGGACGCCTTTAAGGACCTGGCGGACCGGGAGAACTGGGGCTATCGCATTGAGGACCCGGACGATCCGTCCGAAGTGCCGACTCTCCTGAAAAATTCGAAACCGATCCGCATCATCGAGCCCCTCTTCAAATTCATGGGGACACTGCCGGGGTATCATGAAGTCGATGTCAGTTTTGTATTTCTTGTCTTTTTCAGTGTTTTTTACGCGATGATCATCGGTGATGCCGGCTACGGTCTTGTGTTTCTCGGCGGGACCTTGCTGGCCCGTATGAAAAATCGCAAAGCCCCCTTCGAGCCCTTTGCACTTTTTTTTGTGCTGAGTATCACCACCATCATCTGGGGCGCATTGACAGGCACCTGGTTTGGCTCCAGAGCCATTGCCCAGTGGCCGCCCCTGAAGGGCCTCATCATTGAGCCGATGTTCAGTTTCAACAATTCAGCCGAAGCGACACGCTTTATGATGAAACTGTCTTTCATCGTCGGTCTGATTCACCTGGTCATCGGCCGTATAATGGCATTTATGCGCAAACTGCCGGATATCCGGGCTGTGGCTGAACTGGGATGGGCCGTTATTGTGACGGGTATCTTTTTTGTGGTTGATTTTCTGGTGCTCTCCAATCCCATGCCCGGTTTTGTGATGCCTATGATGGCCGGAGGCCTGGCGGTTGTGGGGATATTCGCCAATTTCCAGAGAAATCCGCTCAAGCTGCTGGGATCGTTTTTCGGGACGATTCTCAATTCAGCACTGGATGTGATCAGCGGATTTTCGGACGTGGTATCGTATATCCGTTTGTTCGCCGTCGGCGTGGCCAGCGTAACAGTGGCGGCCAGCTTCAATGCCATGGCACACGGGCTTCTGGCCCCGCTCATTCTGATTTTCGGTCACGGCCTCAATATCATTCTCAGCCTGATGTCCGTCATGGTCCACGGTGTCCGTCTCAATATGCTTGAATTTTCGGGGCATCTGGGGCAGGAGTGGAGCGGAAAGGCATATGAACCATTTTCTGAATCGACAGAGTAATTTTTGGCTATGAAATATCAAACAGAAAGGAATATGCAATGACCAATTTAGGCGACATGAATCTGTCTCTGGTATTCGCCGCCATCGGTTCTGCATTGGGAACCGGTGCTGCCGGCATGGCGGCCATCGGCGCGTGGAAGAAAGCCTATCTGCAAAACAAGGCGGCCCCGTTTCTGCTGGTTGCATTCGTGGGTGCACCGTTATCTCAGGTGATTTACGGATTCATACTCAGGGACCAGATTCTCAGGGCCAGATGGGAAGGTGTGTCCATGGGATGGCCCATTCTGATCGGCGCCGTGACCGGTGTTGCTATCGGTCTCTCCGCGTTGATGCAGGGCAAGGCCGGTGCCAAGGCTTCCGATGCGCTGGCGGAAACGGGGAAAGGTTTTGCCAATTACATTATGGTCGTTGGTGTCATTGAAACGGTGGCGCTTTTTGTGATGATCTTTGCCATGATCGCATTGCCCAAGTAGGAATTCCGGATTCGCCCCGTGCCCGTTTGATGCATGCCGGTCATTCTGTTTTTATTTGCTGAGGCATTGATATCACTGGAGTTGCATTGCTGCATATGAAAGCAGAAGAACAGTATTTACTCTGTTCTTCTGCTTTTTTCATTTTTGATGACAAACGGCATTAAATTTGCATTTTCACGTTTCCGTGCTTGAAAACAGGTGAAAATGACTGATTTTCGTCCATTGTTATTGTTCGGAGTGGGTGGATGATGGTATATGTACGCGTTGAATTCTATATAAACATATGAAATTGTTGAGTTATCAGAGAGAGGCCTGAAAAAGCGTGCCTGTTTCCAAAATGAAAACATTTTTACAATTTTTTCACATTTTATACACCCGGATTTTTCCTCTTGCGGTGATCATGATCACCGCGCCGGCTGCTGCTTCGATGATACAGAAAGACACAACGGAGGCGGCACAGCCGGACTATTATATGGGACTCAAACAGGATGAATTTTTTCAAACCATGCTTTACCGGGAACGCTTTCTGCTGATCCTTGCTGAAAATGTCACCGAAGAGATGTGGATTCGCCGCTCCGAAGGGGGTACAACAGAGGAACTGGGGCTGGAAGAATTGCAGTCACCGCGTGAATCGTGGGCCAATGCCTATGCAGAGGAACTTCGCCGCATCGCCGGATTTCTCGATGAGATCGATGCGCTTGAGCGCCTGGCCAAGAGGAGGGTGGATTATCAGATACTGGAAAGACTGGCTGCCTTAAAAACACATGTGCAGAAACTACTCGAACAGGAAAATGCGTGGCATTCGGATTTGTCCGGCTACCGGTCCGGCAAGTGGGATACGGCGTCACCGGGTCAGCCGGATACGGTACAGACCATGGAAACCGGTGCTGCGGCGGTTTTGCCTTCTGCGGGAACAGAAAATACCTTTGAATATCTTTTCAATCAGTGGAAATACGACCGGATTCTTGAATACAAACTGAAATGGACACAGTACCATTTCCTGCGTCTCCGGCTGCTCAAAAATGCCAGCGCGCTTCAGGAGAAACGCATGTTTCAACGGGATTTGAGATCGGCCCTTCAGTCCTTTTCCGCCGGAGAGTTTGCACTGTCCAGGCTTCAGCTGCGCGATATTCTCAATACCTATTCTGATTACGCATACCTCGATGATGTGCTTTACTATCTTTGTGAATCCAATTATGCCATGAATTACCTGGATGAAGCGCTCTCGGGATATCAGGAATTGATGAATCGGTATCCGGAATCCGGGTTCTGGCCGAAAGCCCTGGCCCGCCGTATATATATTTATTCCATTTATAATGATGTGGGCGCGCTTTTCGAAACCTATCGTGATGTTTTAAAGTGGCGTAACCGGTTTGATCCCCAGACCATGGGCATTCTCTCCTATATGGTGGGGAACGCGCATTTCAAGGCCGGCAATTATCCGGCTGCACTGCTCATTCTGAAAAATGTACCGGCAGCAACCGCCTATTATGAACCGGCCCGGTATGTCATTGCCGCCTGTCACACCAATATGGGAAATGACAATCAGGCCATTGCCATATATGAAGAATTGACCCGGCAGGTCATTTCATTCAAAAACCACCCGGTCCAATTCCAGATTTATAACAATGCGCTTCTGAAACTGGGCCTGATTTACTATGAGCGGGGGGACCATCAGACAGCCATGGATTATCTGGACCGCGTGCACAAGGATTATGATCACTATGATTTGAGTATGATCGGCAAAGCCTGGAGCGCCTACAGGTCCGGTCAACCGGGAGAAACGCTGAAAAATGTGGAATGGGTGCTCGATCATGCCATGATATCCGACTATGCCTACGAAGCCAGGGTCCTGGCGGCCAGTTCAAATCAGGTGCTGGGACATTCCGATGAGGCCCTGGAGGCCCTGAGATCCGTTTACCGCGCCGGCCGCGAGGCGGAAGCGACGGACCGGTTTGTTGCGGAAAGGGCCATGAATGTCAAACAGTCTCATGACAGGCAGGCGGGGAATTCCACGACTTCCGTCGAGCAAAAATATCGCTCTCTTTTTGATGAAGTGAAAGAGGTGCGGGAACTGCTGAACCGGGCGCCCTCCAGAAAACAAAAGCCGGTTTTCATCAGGACCGGGGACGAGGCGGCTCTCAGCTCTGAACGGCAGCACCTGGAAGATAAAATCGACCGTCTTGACGAATATGAAGCCCAGGCAAAGTCAGCCGGACAGGAAGCCCTGGTCAGAGAAATCCGCCAGCTGCGCGGGGAGCTGATTCAGACTCTGGATGAACACTCCCGTCCCGAAACAAATGATTTGATTTCGGATCTGGAAGATCCGATTATTCAGCGCATGGGTATGTCTGAGTATCTGCGCTATCTGTGCCAGTCCCTGCTTCTGGAAACATTGCATGAGAAGGAACAGACCAGTAATGATATTGAGAAAACAGCCGCCTTGCTGGACAGCCGTCATCCGAACCGCCCGTTTTCCCTTCAGATTCAAATGGAAATGAAGCTGGAGGAGCTGAAAGATTATCTTGGAAGGCTGAATCAGTACGAAGTATGGATCCGTGAAAATTTTCCCCAGGAACTGCATCTGGATTTGAGTCAATGGGCCACGTTCAGCGGATATGGAATCAGCAATATTAATTTTTCACGTATCAAGGAAATCGATCATAAAATTGCCGGTATCTCCACCACCATCGAAACCCTGGAACAGGTATATCGCAGAAAACGCCAGGATTTGCAGTACCGCATTCAGGGCCTGTTGACAGATGTGGTAAAAATAGAAGAACAGATGCGTCTCGAAGCCATGCGCAGGGAAGAAAACGAGCGGGACCGGTTTTTCCAGGAAGAATACTTTTATAAACAAAGGCAGGAGGCGCCGGTCGGGGATTTGAAAGAAAAACCCAGGGGGGGGAAAACATCCCAGTGAAATCCCGCTGTATTTATATTTTTATGGCCCTGATATCAACAGTGCGTTTGACTGCGGCCGGTGCCGGGACCGGTCCGGCCGGACAGGATACGAGTTTCTGGTCTCTGTCCCTGCCTGAAATCCAGAGTTACAAAGCCTACTTTCAGCAGGAACTTGAATCCTATCAGGAAGAGAAAAATATCCTCATCATGCGCGGCATCCGTGACGGAGAACATCTTCTGGAGAATTATCCGAATGCGAAGATGATTGATCAGATTATCATCCGGCTGGCCGACCTGTATTTTTACATGGAAAAAGACGAGTATTTACAGAAGATGGAAGAATACGATGATCTGCTCATCATGTATGAAAGCGGACAGATGGACAGCCTTCCCGATGAACCCGTGATCAGTTTTCGGAAATCCATGTATATGTATCAGCGAATCATTGATGAATTTCCGAAAAGCGATCTTCTGGACGATGCCATTTACAGCAAGGGATACCTGTATGAAGAGATGGGTGACCATACGCATGCCAACCAGATTTACCTGCATTTGATTTCGGAATATCCTGACAGCAAATATATTCCGGAAGCCTGCATGCGTCTTGCCGAGTACTATTTCAATCCTCCGGTCAACAACCTGGATCGGGCCATCGACTTTTACCTGCGGGTGACCGAACACAAAACCAGTCCACGATATGATGAGGCTCTGTACAAACTGGGCTGGAGTTATTACCGGATGGATAAATATCCCGAAGCCATATCCTATTTTACCATGCTGGCGGACCGGGAGCCTTCAGAGGGGACGTATGCACGTATCGGCATGACGCCCCGGGCCGATCTTCGGGAGGAATCTCTGGACTACATTGCCATCAGTTTTATTGATTTTGGCGGCCCCGCCAAAGCGCTGGAATATCTCCACCGGATCGGGAACCCGGTGTGGGGAAAATGGGTCATGGAGAAGCTCGGGGATGTGTACAAGGATCAGAAAGAAGAATTCGAACATGCCGTATCTGCCTATCAGGCACTTCTGGAATATGCGCCTGATTCTCCCGAGGCGCCGGTATTTCAGAAAAAAATCGTGGATTCCTATCTTGCGCAGAACAGGGAGGGTGATGCATTTGCTGCGCGCCAGAAACTCTTTCTGCTTTATCATCCGGACAGTGACTGGTGGCAGAATACCGGAGATGAAAAGGCCAGATTGACGGCCTACGGACTCTCTGAGGAAGCCCTGCGGGAAAATATTTTCAGATTGATTCAACAGGCGGAATCCCTGTCGAGCACGGCCTTGTTCCGGGAAGCGGTTCAAATGGCGGACACTTATCTGGTTCACTATCCCGAGGATCTGTATGCTTTGATGATACGATGGAACATGGCATTGATACTTGACACCAAATTGAATCAATATGAGCGCGCCCTGAAAGAATATCTGACCATCAGTCTGGTTTATAGTGAGGACAAGTATGTCAATTTTGCGCGCGCGAAGGGGCTGGGAACGATTCGGGATGCCGCGGAGAATGCCATTGTGGTTGCGGACAGCCTGGTGCTCCAGGAACAGCGGGCAAATCCGTCCGTGCAGCAGCGCGTGGCAATGGCTGCAGATCTTTCCGGACTGCAAAATGTATCCAATACGGCTGTTCCGCTTTCCACGGCAGAAACCTGGCTGGCGGCAGCGTATGATAATTATATCAAACTGTTTCCCTTTGATGAAAAGACGGCGGCCATTCTCGTCAATGCCGGTGTGCTTTATTTCAATCACAATCAATACGATGAAGCCCTAAAATATTTTAAAACACTGACCGAGTATTTTCCGCGGAGTGAGCAGGTGCAGCAGGTGATGCTGTCCATGATGGAGAGTTATTTCGGCAAAAATGATTATGATAGTGCAGAATTAATCGCGCGACGGATTGTGCGGATGGATACGACGGGCAGTGTCTATAAAAAGAAAGCCGAGAACAGGCTGGGTGAATCGATATTTCTCAAGGCCCAGATGATGGCTGAACAGGGCAAGTCGCGGGCAGCAGCCGACGAGTATTACCGTCTGGCCATGGAAGCGCCGACCCTGGAATTTACGGACAGAGCCCTTTTCAATGCGGGGAATGAGTATGACCAGATCGGAGATTATGCCAAAGCCATCCGGGTCTATGAACAACTGTATGCGTCCCACAGCGGATCACCGCTTGTCTATGATGCGCTCAATAATCTGGCGTATGATTACGGAGAAGTGAACAATTTTCAGAAAGGCGGGGAGCGTTATGAGGCACTGGCCGGTCTTTCGCGGGGCACGGAGCGCAGCCGGAATGCGCTGTACAATGCCTGGATATTTTATGGCAAGGCGGAGAACTGGGCCAAAGGTGTGGATATTGGGAAACAGTATATACAAACATATCCCATGGACTCGGTTTCCGCCTTCATCTATTATCAGGTGGGCGAATACCATGAAGTTTTGGATCAGCCCGAAGAGGCCATGGCCGTATTCAGCGATTATCCGGTACGGTTTCCGCAGTCCCCACTGGGTGTCAAGGCGCTGTTCCGTGTGGGCAAATATCTGAAGGAACAAAACCGTGATGATCAGGCTGAACAGATGTGGCACAAGACATTTATCCATCACCAGGCATTGGTATCCCGGGGGGTGGAAGGTGATGAATTCCACGCAGCCGAGGCACTGTTTCTGTCCAATGCCATATTGATGGACCGGTTCAGCCGCATACGGTTCCGTCTTCCCCAGACCGAAATGGATCTTGCCATCGAGAGAAAACAGAAGCTGCTTGGTCAGCTGGTGAATCAATATGCACAGGTGGCAGCCCTTGGAACCATCAGACTGCCGGAATCCGTATATCAGATAGGGCATGTGTACGAGCAGTTTGCAGAGACGTGGGCAGCCCAGGAAATATCGGCTCCGGATGCAACGACACGGGCCGTTCTCGAGAAGCGTATTTGTGACCGGGCCACGGAGATTTACGGGCAGGCACTGACCGCGTACCGGAAAGCAATCCGGATTCTCGAGAAAATGGAACACGAGAATGCGGCGGTGCTGGCAAAAACATCGGTCACCGACACCACACAGCAGGACGGTATGGATACCCAATTCCTGCTGACCGGGGAATGGCTGGCCAAAGCCCGCACCAAGGTTTCTGAAAATCTGTACCGGATGGCGGATATATCCGGACGGTCCATTGATCCGCTGCTTGATGCGCCGGTTCCGGCGGAACTGCAGGATATTGCCCGTCTGGAATATAAAAGCCAGCTTCTTTTAAAGGCCATCAAGCCGCTGGTGGACCGGACCGTGCAGGCACATTTCAGAAACCTGGAAGTGGCAGACAGCCTGAATCTGAAAAATGCATGGGTGGACTCCTCAAAGCACGGGATTCTCAACCTGCTGACAGTGATGGGTGACCGCTACGGGGATCTTGCAATGGACGCATTGTCCGGTTACAGACAAATGTCACAGACTCTCAGCAAGCAAATACTGGTACGAAAACAGCCGGTGACAGAAGAACAGATAGATGCCATGATGCATTACATCGAGATTGGAAAAACCTATAATCTTGCGGCTCTGGCTTTGTATAAGGAAGGCGGTCTTGCGACGGAAACTTCCAAATTTTATGCGGACACCACATCCCCGTGCCAGGACCGGATTATTGCATTCTCCATCGACATGGCTGATTCGCTTGAAAGGGCTGTGATTGCCGCTTCCGTGGATATGGCGGATGCGGAGAAAAAATTCAATGAGTCCGGTGATCTCATGTATGAAGAAGGACTTGCTACTTTTGAAGACAATGTTTATTTTTTGAAGGACAACCTGAAATCACTGCTTGAAACAGCGTATACCGTTTCTCTGGCGTTTGCCCGGCCAGTTTCCAGGAGTGCGTGGCTTCCCATTCGTCTGGTCAAGCTGGATCCGCAAACATACAGAAACCGTTTCGGCATATCCGTCGAAACCGCGCATATCGCCACGGACACCACATGGCGGTATACCTGGATTTACAATCCGGGATGGGACCGCTACGATTACAAACCGCATCAGTGGCAGTATCTCAAATGGGGCAACCGGGATGTCGCAGCAGATACACTGGGGTCCCTGTCCCATCAGGTCTATGGCACGGCTGCCATATCCCAGCAGCATACTTTTTATGTGCGGAAACAGCTGGATCTGCCCGGCTATCCCATTGCTGCCAATATGCAGTTTTTCAGCAGCAATCCCTGCCGGATTTATTTGAACGGGTCGGAGGTACTGACTGCGGATCCCGGACAGGAAGTGGATGTCACCGGTTATCTGAAGCAGTCCGGAAACGTGCTGGCAATGGATCTGCTGGCACAACAGACTTTTACCATTAACGGAACAATACAGATTCAGTATATACCTTTAAGTGAACTGCCACAAACAGGGGGTTACCAATGAAACAGCGGTTGACGATAATTTTCATCGTTATTTTGATTGCGGGCTTTGGTACGGTTGCAGGTGCCGGAACGGATACCAGTCTTATTGAAAGGGAGCGGGAACAGCATTCGGTTGCTGCTGTGTCCCCGACAGCCGGGTCCGGTGAGGAGATTGAGCTGGATGCAATCGACATTCAGGGGCGTGTGGAGAAGCCCAGTGTGATTATCATGCCGAAACGTATTGAGCCGGAAATGGGCAATCTGGAAATGGAAAGAAGCTTTGAAAAGGAAGTCAAGGCAGGAATCGGCGAGACGCCCAATCCGGAAACCGTCCTCCATCAGGTGGACCGGGTTGAAAGTATCAAGAAAACAGTTGAAAGAAAAAGGAATTAATGATATATTTCAATCAATTTTGTGATTGATCTCCAAACCATCCGCCCCAGGCGGATGGTTCCCGATCGGAAAACAAATCGGCACACACGTGCCCGTGCGCCTGAGGCGCACTACCACCGATGGTGGCGGATGTTTACTCATATCAAGGAGGGTGTCTATGCAGTATTATATGAGGCTTTTTATAGATATTTTTGTGCCCCGGGCCTCGGACTGGTTTTTCAAGATTCCGCTCTATCTGCTCATGGGGGTGATGATTGCCATAACCATTGAGCGGTTTATTTATGTGTTTCACAAGTCGAGTATCGACGCCAACAAATTTATGTACCAGATCAGGAAAGCCATTTCCGGGAAGGATTTCAAGAGAGCCATGGCCTACTGCAATTACGTCCGGGACAAAGCCCTTGCACAGATTGTGCTGAGTGGTCTTGCGCAGATCACAAAGAAGGGTGTTCCTGACTACCGGGCCGTCCAGAATGCCATGGATGAAGGGACGCTGGAGGTCATCCCCCGGCTTCAGGCACGAATCAATTATCTGGCAATGATCGGCAATATCGCCACACTTATCGGGCTGACAGGAACCATTTTCGGGCTCATCATTTCCTTTGATTCGGTGTCCGGCGTGGGTATCGATGCTGCAGAAAAATCGGCACTTCTTGCCAGCGGTATCAAGGCGGCCATGGAAACCACTTTCTTTGGACTGATCGTCGCTGTGCCGGCGCTTGTTTTCTATCAGGTATTGCATAACAAGACCATCAAAATCATTGATGAAATCGATGAGCATACAGTGAAGCTGATTAATCTGATATCCCAGGGAGAATGATTTTGGCATACAAGCCGTCTGAAAAAGTGAAGCATGGATTTGAGGAAACCCGGCTGAATATCGCACCGGTCATGAATCTGATGGTCGTACTCATTCCACTGCTTCTCAGCTCGGCTGAATTCGTACGGCTGAGTGTTATTGAACTGAATCTGCCTCCGGCTGCTCTGGGGCCCGAAGGGGAGCAGTTGAACAATCTGCCCGAAGAAGAGCAACGAAAACTGGATCTGACCGTCACCATTACGGACCGCGGTTTTTTTATTTCGAGTGCGATGGCGGTTCTCGGCGGTGAGAAAGAGGGGGAACCGACCATTCCCCTGTCGGGTGATATGTACGATTTTGAAGCGTTGGCAGAGAAATTGTATGAAATCAAGACCAAAGCCGGTGACCGGTTCACGGACAGCGAGCATATTATCATTATGGCTGAACCGGAAATCGATTATCAGACCATTGTGAGCACCATGGATGCCTCGCGCTCCATACGAATCAATGGGGAGAATCAGGCACTGTTCCCCATTGTTTCCCTGAGTGCCGGTATTCTTTAACCGCAAGGACTGTGGGACAATCTATGGCTATCAGACCATCCATTCGCAAAAAGCATAAAACCGATCCGGGAGAGGCCCATTTGCAGCTGACCTCCATGATGGATATGTTTACCATTATTCTCGTATTTTTGCTGAAAACATATTCCACGCACGGACAGCTGATCAATCCGTCCGCTGATTTAACCCTGCCGACCTCGGTTATTCAGCATTTACCCGAGCAGGGTCTCGATGTGACGGTATCCATGGACTGGATTCTCGTTAACGGCAGCCCTGTTGAGAAAACGGTCAACGTGGCTTCCATGGACGGATATATGATACCGGCCCTGCGTCAGGAACTCAGAAAATATGCGGATGAAGCACTGAAAATGGAAGAGTTGTATGGTGTCAAATTTTCCGGCAAGGTCACCATACAGGGAGATAAAAAGCTGCCCTATAAGCTGCTGATGAAGGTGATGGCCACCTGCGGACAGACGGATTATCCCAATATGCGGCTTGTGGTTTATCAGGAAGAGGGATAATGGCAAGAGCATCAAACACAAAACTGTCACCCGAGACAATGGCCAGAATCGCCCTGGAATTCCGAAAACCTTTCTACCAGGACTGGAACCGCGATTTTTTTCTGATTCTGCTGATCACACTGGCCCTTGAAACCATGCTGATATTCTGGATTGCCAAACGGCCTGTCCCGGATTATTCGGAACGCGAGATTGCGCATATACAGGAACGGTTCGCCAGTTTTGTGCTGCGTGAAACGCCCAGGCAGTCGGCGCAGGACCTGGCTTCCAGCGGTGGTGTGTCCGGTATGGATGACGGAGATGTTACAGACGAGGGAGCCGAAGAAGTATCCGAAGGGGATGAAGAATCGGTTGAAAGGGGTGATGGCGAAGCGCCCGGGGACGGCGCCGGGGAAGGTCCGGGTGGAACGCCTGAAGGGGGTGCGGCCCGGCGCGTCATTGACAGGGCCATGGCGGCGGAAGCCCGCCGCAGAACCCGGGAAGCCATCTCCGGACAGGTGAGTAACAAGGGACTTCTGGGGCTGCTTACCGGGACCGGCAGCGCAGCGACGGGAGATGCCGTGGCCGGATTTACGGGTCTCGGCGACGCAGGAGGCGATGTCGGAGATCTTGATAACATTTTGTCATCCGTAAACGGGCTGAAAAGCGGTGGTTCTTCGGCCGGAATCGGCGGGCCCGGAGGCGGGCCCGGAGGCGGAAGCATTCGCGGCGGCCGGTCGGGAAGGCAGGCCACCATTGATGATCTGGTCTCTGATGTGGAAACAGCGCACTCTTCAGAGATGTCCAGGCAGGGTGCCATGGTGGTCGAGGCACCTTCTGAAGTGGATGGCACGGCCCGGCGAAGCGTGGCGCGAAGTGCCAATGCCATTCATGAAGTGCTTCTCGGGCATGTATCGGCCATCCGTTATTGCTATGAACGCGAATTGAAACGCAATCCCGAGCTGAAAGGCAAAATTACCGTGCGCATTACTGTCGCTTCGGATGGAACCGTCAGCAATGCGGAAATTGTGTCTTCCACCATGAACAATTCCAGGGTTGAGCGCTGCATTCTGGCCCGTATCCGGTTGTGGAAAGATTTCAAACCCATTGATTCAGGTGAAGGTGAAGTCACCTTCAGGCAGACCTATACGTTTGGATATTAGCTGACGTAGCACCGTCAATATCATGGACGGCAGATTGTTATCGCCTTCATGTAACCAATCCTTGCAGCAGAGGCAGTGCTTTATCTTATATGCGCCTGTTTTCCATTGAAAAATTGATCATATGAACAGCAGTGCACGAGATTCCGTTTTCATATCATATGGAGAAACAGCGGGTGAAATTCGGAATTCAGCTATATTTTCCGGTTCTCTTCAGTTGTTTGACCGGCATGTTTCATTGTGCAGGTACGGGAACGGGGGAAGAAAGAAACACATTGAATCTGCGGGAGACATACAAAGAAACGGATGCCATGTATCAGGCACAACTGAAATACATCAGGGAGAACGATGTGGAACCCTGGGAGGTGTTTGAGCGGCTGAATGAAATGATTAATTTCTACTATATTCATGAAAATTATGATCAGGTGAGAGCATCCTGCAGGGCATGGATTGATTATGAGAAAGAATCGACAGGGAAATATGATATGGAAACACTCATAAGTATCCGATCATTTTTGCTGAATATTCTGACAGAACTGGGATATACCGGAGGCCCAGTTCAGCGGGAAAATCCTTTGGAGTAGCATATCCGGAATAAAATACAGGAGATGATACGGCTGTTGCTGCAACGGGCAGAGAACGAAGGGAATCCGTGAAGTCCATTGAATGGTTTTCCATGATAGTATCTTGTCAGTAAATGCAGGATCTGCCTTTTATCGCCCCATTTTTGCCGTTTGGTGCTTGTTTACCCGTTTCTCCGGTCTTTAAAAACAACTTGATTATTTTTATTACTTTTCGTACATTTTTACTCTGATTTTCGGCTTTTTTGAGGCAGGCTTTTTTCCGGAATTTAACAGAAAACGTGAAAATTCCGCCTCTTGGAGCCAGGATGGGATTATCATGTTGGACAGCCGTGTTCTGGTATTGAATCAGAACTACATCCCCTTGTGTGTATGCAGTGCCCGAAGGGCGGTTGTACTGCTCTATCTCGGGAAGGCTGAGATGGTGGAAAGAAACCACGCCATCATCCATTCGGTAAGCACCAGCATGCCCCTGCCCAGCATTGTCCGTCTCAGCCGGATGATTTCCGCACCCAGGAAACGGGTGCTTCTGAACAGGAAAAACATATTGAAACGTGACAATCATCGATGCCAGTACTGCGGTACGTCGGAGGGTCCCATTACCATTGATCATATCCTGCCCCGGAAACGGGGGGGTGAGGATACCTGGGAAAATCTCATATGCGCCTGTATGCGGTGCAATACCAAAAAGGGTAACAGAACACCCAGGGAAGCGGGCATGCATTTGCTCAGCCTGCCCAGAAAACCGGGTTATATATTTTTTATCCAGCGCATGGTCGGAAATCCCGATGACCGCTGGAAACCCTATCTGTTCATGAGTTAAACCGGCTGATTGGAAGTGATATTGAAAAAGAAACGGATACTGAGCGGCATGCGTCCCACAGGCCGTCTGCATGTCGGTAATTATGTGGGCGCTCTGGAAAACTGGGTGCACCTGCAGAATGAATATCACAGTTTTCACATGATTGCAGACTGGCATATGTTGACAACAGACCTGGAACATACAGCCCGGGTTGCGAGCAACAGCGTGGAAGTGGTGATCGACTGGCTGAGTGCGGGTCTGGATCCTGAAAAGAGTCCCATGTTCATTCAATCGCAGATCAAGGAGCATGCCGAGTTGTTTCTGCTCTTTTCCAATATGATCACCGTACCCCGTCTTCAGAGAAATCCCACGGTGAAGGAGCAGGCACGGGACCTGGGGATTGAAAACATTATGTCATACGGGCATTTGGGGTATCCGGTACTTCAGGCCGCGGACATACTGGTTTACAAAGCCGATGCGGTTCCCGTGGGTGAAGATCAGGCACCGCATGTAGAAATTACACGTGAGGTGGCGCGCCGTTTCAACAATTTGTATGGGAATGTATTTCCCGAACCGGAAACCCTGTTGACCCGTTTCCCGCGGCTGCCGGGTCTGGACGGCAAAAAAATGAGCAAATCACTGAATAATGCCATCTATCTTTCCGACTCACATGAAGAGATCAGTAAAAAAGTGATGCAGGGATATACGGATCCGAAAAAAATACGGAAAGACGATCCGGGAAATCCGGACGGATGTGTGGTCTTTGCGTACCAAAAGGTATTTGAACACAGCGACCTGGATCCGGTTGCGGAAGCATGCAGGGGCGGCCGGCTCGGATGTGTGGAACACAAACAGGATGTGGCGCGCCTTCTCAGTCAGAAACTCGCGCCGTTCCGTGAGAAACGGGCCCAATATGAGGCAAACCGGAAGGATGTCCTCGATATTATCGAAGACGGCAACCGGCGAGCAAGGGAGGTAGCCCGGGAAACCATGACGGATGTACGGGAGGCGATGCAATTGGGGTAGCGCTCCCACAGGAAAAATTCAGGCAGGAAGAGGCATACAAGGTTCATCTGCCCAATTTTGAAGGCCCGCTGGATCTTCTCTTATACCTCATCAGAAAATCAGAAATCGATGTATATGATATTCCCATTGCCACGATCACCAGGCAGTATCTGGAATACATCGAGCTGATGAAAGAGCTTGATCTGGAGGTGGCCGGAGAATTTATTTTAATGGCAGCGACCCTGATCCGTATCAAGGTTCGGATGCTGCTTCCCAGGGATTCATCCGAAGAGGAAGAAACGGATGAAGATCCCCGGGCCGGTCTGGTACGGCAAATACTCGAATACAAGCGATTCAAGGAGGTGGCCGAATCGTTGCATGAAATGGAGGATCGCCAGCGCCGAAAATTTGTCAGAACCTATTTTGACTGGGAAAAACAGTACGAGAGCAAAAAAATTATTATGAAGGAGGTGTCTCTTTTTGATCTGCTGACCGCTTTCAGGACCGTGCTCGAACAGATGCCCAAAGTGGACAGTCATGATGTGGGCGAGATCGGTCCCACGGTTGATGAACAACTGGGTTATATTCTGGATCTGTTAAAGCAGAAGAAGCAGATTATGTTCAGTGATTTGATGAAGGGCCTGAAAGGGCGTATCGCTGTCGTGGTCACTTTTGTGGCCATGCTGGAACTGATCAGAACGCATCGCATCACCATACAACAGGCATCGGTATTCGGTGAAATTTGGATTATGAGGAGGTCGGCACAGGTTGGAAAAGGCGCAGCTTAAACAGATTGTGGAAGCCCTGATTTTTGCCGCCGACATGCCGCTGCCGATCAGCCAGATCAATGCGCTGATCGACGATGCGAATGTCCGGGATATTAAAAAAGCCGTTGCGGAATTGAATGTCGAATACACAAATACAAACAGGAGTTTTCAGATAACGGAGTTGGCGGGCGGTTATCAGATGGTCACGCATGAATCTTTTGCGCCGTGGCTGCGGAAATTTTTCGAGAAACAGATCCGGACACGGCTTTCCCAGGCCGCCCTCGAGACATTGTCAGTGGTTGCTTTCAGACAGCCCATTGCCAAAAGTGATATTGAAGCCATCAGGGGAGTGAACTGTGATGGTGTTATCAAAACCCTGCTGGAACGGCGCATGGTAACGATTTCGGGAAGGGCGGAAGGCCCCGGCAGACCGCTGCTCTACGCCACGACAAAGGAATTTTTACGTTATTTCGGAGTGAATCAGATATCCGATCTTCCCAAACCGCGGGAAATAGAAGAGATATTGAAACAGGAGGATGCCATCCCCGCAGAACTGGCCGGACAGGTCGATCTGGATCAGTTTAAAAAGGAGATGGACAGTCCGGATAAAACGTCCGGTACGGACACGGGGGAAGCGGCGTCCGGGAAAAACCCGGAAAACGGGATGCCGGCTTCGTCGGAAAATGAATAAAAACCGGGGGGGTGTGAAAACCGGCCGTCCGGTGCCACGCAGGCAGCCCATGCAGCTGAATAAATATCTTGCCCTGTGTGGTGTGGCATCGAGGCGCAGATCGAACCAGTATATTGCGGAAGGCCGTGTCCGTGTGAATGACCGGATCATCCGGGGGCTGGGCCATGTGATCGATCCGGAAAAGGACCGTGTCACTCTCGACAGGCAGCCGGTAACAATGCCGCGGAAATTTGTGTATTACCTGTTGAACAAACCGGGGAATGTGATCACATCGGCCAGTGATCCCCGGGGTCGCAGAACTGTTCTCGAGCTTGTTCCGTCAGAAGAACGCATATTTCCGGTGGGACGGCTGGATTTTGATACCGAGGGGGTTCTGCTTTTAACCAACGATGGTTATCTGGCGTATCGCCTGGCGCATCCCAGGTATGTGATTGACAAGGTGTATGAAGCATGGGTGTCGGGCAGGATGGACGGGCAGGATGTGGAAAAACTGGGAAAGGGTGTTTTTATCAACCCCGGTGTCCGGGTCCGGGGTGATGCGCGCATATTAAAAGTAACCAGGGACCGGACACTGATTCAAATCCGGATTCATGAAGGAAAGAAACGGCAGATCAAACGCATGTTGAAAGGTATCGGTTATCCGGTGGTGTATTTGAAGCGTACTGTTTTTGCAGGTCTGAATATCCGGGGGCTGAATTCAGGGAAATGGCGTCCTCTGACCGCCAGGGAAGTGTCGGCATTATACCGGTTGACCGGTTTGACGGACGGCGGTAGCCGGTGAAACACCGGGGTTTGCGGTTTCGTGTAATTGTCAGGAAGACAGCGATTGAAGATGACAGAAAATTCAGAACCCATCATAACCATTGATGGTCCTGCTGCGTCCGGAAAAAGCACCACAGCCAGGCGTGTGGCGGCACGCATGGGATGGCTTTACCTGGATACCGGTGCCATGTACCGGGCGCTGGCGCTCAAGGCATTGAGGGATGGAATCGATTTGAATGACTGCCGGGCCATCGCGGAAATGGCGCTCGATACAGACATCAGGCTGGAACAAAGCAGCGGCGGCGCTCGTATTTTTCTGAATGGCAAAGAGGTGACCGACGAAATCCGGACACCGGAAGTGGATGCAGCGGTTGGGCCGGTTTGTGAAGTGCCTGAAGTCCGTGAGTCCATGGTTGCTCTTCAGCGTGAGATGGGACGGAACGGCGGTGTGGTCGCTGAAGGACGGGATATGGGAACAGTTGTTTTTCCCGGTGCCGAATTAAAATTCTATATGCAGGCATCCATCGAGGCGAGAGCCAGGCGGCGTCAGCTGGATTTTATGAGGCAGGGACGCCGTGTAAATGTGGATCAGTTGAAACAAGAGATTGAAAAACGGGATTTCCGTGACAGCACGCGTCATCACAGTCCGTTGAAACAGGCTGACGACGCGGAGTTGATCGACACGTCGGAGATGACTGTTGATGAACAGGTGGAACGAATTATCCAGCGCATCCAGGAATTTGACAGAACCCGGAACCGGCACAGCATCCACAACAGCCCTGTATGCGAGAAGGGAGAAGGCATTGATAGTCACCATTGAAGAAAATGCAAAACCCTGCCCAGGCGTGGAACGGGCCCTTACTTTGGTGGAGGACATTTTACTCAGAGAGGAAACATTGTATGCCATCGGCGATCTGATACATAACCGTCGTGAGATTGAAAGGCTGGAAGGCATGGGCCTTCACATGATCAGTCCCGGGACCATGACGGAATTCAGCGTTGCGGGCACGGACAGTCAGGCGGGATTTCTGGTACGCTGTCACGGGGAGATACCTTCCGTGATCACACAGGCCAGAGATTGCGGTTTTCATATTGTCGATGCAACATGCCCCATTGTCAAGCATTCCCAGGAGATCGTGGATCAGCACAGACGGGACGGATGGGGTATCATTATTGCTGCCGGCGGAACGGATCATCCCGAAGTGGTGGGTCTGATGAACCGGGCTGAAGGCAACGGTGTTGTCATTACATCCAGAGAAGAAGCAGAGACAATCGATTTTGAAGAACGAAGTCTGCTGCTTGCCCAGACAACAGTCGATCCCGCACTTTTTGATGAAGTGCGTCACATTCTGTCGCAGCGGCTTTCACGGTTGAAAATCAACGATACCACGTGCCGTTTTATACGGAAGCGCCGCAAGGAGATTCTCCAGTTTGCGTCACAGCAGGAGGTGATTCTGCTGGTGGGAGGAAAGGCGTCTGCCAATTGCGGCCTGCTGCACGCCACGGCCTGCGATGTCAATGCAAATACGTTCCGTGTCGAGTCACCGGGTGATGTGGACAAAACCTGGCTGAAAAATAAAACGAGAATCGGGATATCCGGCGGGGCTTCGACGCCCAAATGGCAGCTGGAAGAGATGAAAAGCTATGTCGGAAATCATCATGTCGAAGAAAACCCGAAAGGGTTAAAAAATAGAAAAGGAGGAACATTTTTATGGCGGATGTTCAAAAAACAGAACACGAAGAAATGAATGTGCCGGAAGAAAAAATTCCGGTCACGGAAGGAGGTGATGACAGGCAGGCAGATGTGAAAAAACCCGTTCAGACCGGATCCGTCGGGCCGGAAGTCTATGAAGAACAGGAGTATTCCGATGAGGAATTCAAACGCTTTATGGACCTCTATGAACAGACCATGCAGGACATCAATGAGGGTCAGATTCTGGAAGGACGAATTCTGGCCGTTACGGAAAAAGATGTTCTGGTGGATATCGGATTCAAGTCGGAAGGGTCTGTACCCATTGAAGAATTCGGAGATCCGTCGAAAATCAAGGTCGGGGATACCGTGGAGGTATACCTGGACACTCTTGAAAATGCCGACGGCCAGCTGGTTCTCTCAAAACGAAAAGCCAACTTTATGCGTGTCTGGGAAAAGGTCGTTGACGTGTACGACAACGAAGAAACCATCGAAGGCATCTGTACCAGGCGCATCAAAGGCGGCATTGTCGTTGATTTGATGGGGGTTGATGCGTTTCTTCCCGGTTCGCAGATCGACGTCAAACCGATACGCGATTTTGATGATCTCATCGGCAAGACATTTACATTTAAAATCGTCAAGGTGAACCGTTTGCGGAAAAACATTGTGGTATCGAGACGGGCCCTGCTTGAGGAAAGCATGAAAGAGCAGCGCGAAACCATTCTGAAAGAACTGGAGAAAGGACAGGTCCGCGAGGGTTCCGTTAAAAATATCACAGATTTTGGTGTGTTTGTGGATCTGGGCGGTGTCGACGGATTGCTTCACATCAATGATATTTCATGGGGACGCATCAATCATCCTTCTGAAGTGGTCAAGCTGGATCAGAAAATAAAGGTCATGGTTCTGGATTTTAACGATGCCAAAGACAGAATTTCGCTGGGATTGAAACAACTGCAGCCCCATCCCTGGGAAAACATCGAGGACCGGTATCCCGAAGGTGCCGTGGTGAAAGGCAAGGTGGTGTCCATCGCCGATTACGGAGCCTTTGTTGAACTGGAAAAAGGGATCGAAGGGCTCGTACATGTTTCCGAGATGTCCTGGACACGTCAGAATATTCATCCGTCCAAGGTTGTGACGGTCGGTGAATCCATTGATGTCAAGATTCTGAATGTGGACAAGGAAAGAAAACGGATATCCCTGGGCATCAAGCAGATGACTCCCGACCCGTGGGACAATATCGAAGAGAAATATCCGGCGGGTACGAAAGTCAGGGGCATCGTCCGCAATATGACCAATTTTGGCGTATTTGTTGAAATGGAAGAAGGCATCGACGGACTGATTCATATCTCGGACCTTTCCTGGACAAAGAAAATAAAACATCCCAGTGAAGTGGTCAAGAAGGGAGAGGAAATCGAGGTTGTTGTCCTGGATATCAACAAAAGTGACAGGCGGATTTCTCTCGGCTACAAACAGTTGAGTGAAGATCCCTGGCCTGCCTTTGAAGCGGCCTATCAGTCCGGTACAATCACCAATGCCAAGGTTGCCCGTATTATTGAAAAAGGCTTTGTTGCGGAGCTGCCTCTGGGTCTTGAGGGCTTTGTGCCCCTTTCGCAGCTGGATGAAAAATCCATGGCACAGGTGGCCCAGAACTTCAAGGAAGGTGATGACGTTGAACTCATGGTCATTGAATTCGACCGCGACAACAAGCGAGTGGTCCTTTCCATGAAAAAGGTCAGGGAACAGGCGGATCACGGAGCAGGTGAAGCGGAAAAGAAGGAAGTGTCCGAATATATCGATCAGCAGGAATCCGCCTCCACTCTGGGTGAAATGGCCGGTGAAGCCATTCAGACAGAGGAAAAGGCGGATACCAAAAAATCCGGAAAAAAGGCCAAAACCGAATCTGAAAAGAAAGAAGGCAAAAAAGCAGCAGGAAAAGCCGCGGAGGAGGACCATTCCGGAGACACGGCTTCTGATTCCGGCACTGTCGCGGATGAAGAGAAACCCGCTGAAGATGAAGAATCCGGCGAAGAACAATCAGAGGAGGCTGGACCGGAAGCGGATAAAAACGCCTGATGCTGTCTCCGTTTTTTCTATTGTAAAGGAGCTGGATCGTTCGGGATTCAGCTCCTCTTTCATTTTAATATGCATACGGTTGCCTTTAAAACATTGGGCTGCAAACTGAACCAGGCGGAAACGGCCATGATGATCCGTGATTTCACGGAGCAGGGATACCGTGTCGTGCGCTGGGACACCGGTGCGGATGTGACCGTTCTGAATACGTGTACAGTAACGGGCCGCTCCGATTCGAAATGCCGTCAGGCCATCCGGCATGCACTCAGAATCAATCCGGACACAACAATGATCGTCGCCGGATGTTATGCACAGGTCAGCGCACCGGATATCGCGGAGATTCCGGGGGTGGATTATATCGTTGGCATATGCGAAAAATACAATCTGCCCGGACTCATTGCCGGACCTGGAAAATTGAAAAATCCATGTATCCGGGTCGCTCCGGTTTCACGGCTTTTTTGTGCTGAAAAACACGGGCCGGGTCTTTTCGCGGACCAGACACGGGCCTTCCTGAAGATACAGAGTGGATGTGACAATGCGTGTGCATATTGTATCGTACCTGTGGCGCGTGGTCCCTCGAGAAGCGTCCCGGTTGAAGAGGTTTTGAGGCATGCCGGAATGCTTGTCCGTGAGGGTCACCGGGAAATTGTCGTCACCGGGGTTCATATCGGTCAGTACGGACACGGGGGGCTTCCGGTCCTTTTGCAAAGGCTGACGGGTATTGAAGGACTGAAAAGAATCCGGCTCAGTTCACTGGATCCGGATGATGTCACGGATGATCTGCTGGATCTGATTGCCGGCAGCGACCGGATATGCAATCATCTCCATATTCCCATGCAAAGCGGTTCCGATATCATTTTAAAGGCCATGAACCGGAAATACGGAGTACGGGATTTAAATCGGATCGTTGAAAAGATTGCCGGCCGTCTGGTGAATTTCGGACTTGGAACGGACATTATCGCCGGATTTCCAGGGGAGACGGATGCGATGCATCGGGAGACCATGGATTTTGTGGCCTCTCTGCCGTTCAGTTATCTGCACGTGTTCCCGTTTTCGCGGAGACAGGGAACCCGCGCAGCGGACATGAAGGGCCAGGTGGCGCACACTATCATTCAAAACCGGATCAATGATCTGAAAGAGCTGGGACGACAAAAGAAGAAAAAATTTCAGGAGAAATACCTGAATAGAGACGTTACCATTTTAACCGAAAGCCGCAGCACTGGCAAATGGATGGGTGGCTTTTCGCCGGAATATCTGCGTGTTGAAATTCCCCGTCAATCCTGTCCGGCCAATGAACTGGTCACCGTCCATGTCACATCATCGGTATCTCATGCGGTCAGGGGACATGTCTGCGGATAAAATAATGAATACGCGGAAAAAGATATCTATCTATCACTTGGATTTGACAGTGTTCTTTTCTATATTCCGTGGCCTGATGGATTTGAAAGGATTGACCCATGCAAAAATTCCGAATCGTTCCGGTATGTCTGGTTCTGACATGTCTGGTACTGGCTTTTCTGGCCGTCTGTGACAGGATCGATGATCTGGAAGCGGAAAACAGTGCGCCGGAAATTCTCCTTTTCAGCCGGGAACCCGGTCATTACGACTGGGGAGAGACCGTGACCATGTTCGTGGTTGCCATCGATGCGGACAATGATTCCCTTCTGTTCCGTTGGGATATTGCCGGCGGATCCCCCACATCCTCCAGAAATGACACCATCCTGTGGACAGCACCGGATCAGGACGGCGATATCATTGCCATGGTCTGGGTCAGTGACCGGATCGATTCCGTTTTTTCTGCCGACACATTGTCCGTCTATGCAAATCCCCAACTTACCGTAACGCCCGACCTGCTCGATTTCGGCAGTTCAACGGATACGCTCATGCTGCGGCTCGGCAATTCCGGCACCGGCCGGCTGAGTTTTACGCTGGAAAAGAACGCGGACTGGCTGGAACTGAGCCTGTCGGAAGGGGTGTTGAGGGGACAGGCGGATGCTGATCAATCCGGCGGCACAGAGGCCACGCAAGAGGATATCACGGCTGTGGCGAAACGGTCCGGTCTGGCGCCTGGTACATACGAGGATGATATCCGGATACGGACAGATACGGACAGTATCACCATGGTTCATATACAGATGGCGGTGAGTGACGACGCCCTCAAAGTATCCACATTCACGCTGGACTTCGGCCGGGAAACTTCGGAACTCACATTTACAATGACCAATGACGGTACGCAGCCTGTACTCTGGGAGGCCGCGGGATCCGGAAACTGGATCACGGTTGTACCGGATACGGGCACCATAACGGATACACAGGATATATCGGTTCGTGTCACACGTGATTCTTCCCTGTTTGCGGACCTGTACACCGGCAGCGTGGATATCACATCCACGGGAGGAGATGCCAGTGTTGAAGTGCGGATGGAAGTCCCCGAATCCGTGACGGCCAGAAAATTCCGGGATGATTTCTCCGGCGATTTATCAGGATGGTCAGCCGGTGAATACGGAGACGCGTGGATCGATAATGACGTACTGCATTTAACATGCAGCAATTCCGGATATTACGGATCATTGTATCATGAATTTGAATCCACGGTCCAGGCCACGTATGTCATTGAATGCGCCGCCGCCATGCCTGAAACAGTGCCGGATGAAGCGCAATTTACGATCATTCTGATCACGGATGATACGGGTATGCCGGCGATTCCCTATTTGCGGTTTGTCGTTTCGCCCGGGCAGACTGAAAACTGGTCGCTGCAGGCATTTCTTGTGACCGATGTATCAGCGGGCTG